>Ga0102963_1001275_pt1 | contig 11065 bp, 9 predicted proteins | sample SalPon2_C_H2O_MG_2_FD_84522 | JGI IMG/M metagenome (GOLD analysis project Ga0102963, IMG submission 84522) | Salt pond water microbial communities from South San Francisco under conditions of wetland restoration - Salt Pond MetaG SF2_C_H2O_MG | ecosystem: Environmental > Aquatic > Non-marine... | reverse complement strand
CCATTATTGTAGTGCTGATAGTTTATTAACAAAATAACCTTCTACTGACACACCTTTTACTTTTCCGTTTTTGATGTAGTCATTCCAATATTCCTCATTGTCGATTTTAAATAATCCAAACCAACTACCTTTAGGCAACTTATAGCCATAAGTATTTGATTTATCATTTTGTGGTTCTTCAACAATCCAGCTCTCCGCTAAATAAATATCATCAACCATTGAGTTCATATCGTGTTCGTGATTAATACTATCTGCTAGTTTAGCTTGAGCAAACTTATAAGCAATATCCTTAATAGTTTGTTCACTAAAAAATACAAAATATTTTTCACCATCCTCATCAACACGAGGAATAAGTTTATTTGGTATCATAATAGGAGTAGCTACTAACTGCTTTTCATCCATTTGTTCTTGTGAGAACGTTAATCTACCATCAGCATATAGGTTTGTTAATGTATCTGGGTTTAGTGATGATGCTTCAGTTATTCTATTTACTACAGCACTTGGACGTTTTCTATCCTTATCCTCCTTAAATCTAGGCACTAATACCTCTTGCCAGAAATGTTGGCAGTTTTTACCACCTTTAAATCTAAATATATCGTAGAACTTTTGTCCGTTTAATCCAAATCCTTCATTAGCACCTTTTAGTGTTAACTGATTGATGTCTTCCTTTCTGTAGTATCTATTTGCTTGGATTACATTTTGACAAAACTTACGTGAGTTATTACCTACTTCTGGTTTGCCAGTATATCTCATATAACGATACAATACAGCCCATTGTCCATAATCCTCATTTGATGGCTTATTAGCTACAGGACGAATAGTGCCTTCACTTTTTATTTCACTTACTGAAGCTACAAATGCGTGTGCGATGTGAGAATCTTTCTCGTCTACAACAATGGCATTATCGAAATCATATCCTTCATCGATTAAATCGTCCTCTGTTCTACCAACGTTTATTAACGCATTATAGACGGCATCTTCAATGTCATCTGTTAAATCATTAATCCAATCATTGTATTCATCATCCTCACTTACCTCATCAACGTAGTTAGGTAAACCTGAAACATCAACACTAAATAAATCACTATGTTGCCCACAAGGCATATAATATGTTTTATCACCAATAGTATGTTCGTGATAGCTATCCTCACTACAACCATATTTAGGTGATTGTGCTCTAGCTTCCTCAGGTGTTTCATAATAAGGCATACCTTCGTATTCACCTATTTTTTCAAATAATGATTTTTCGAATGCTAATCCTTCTAATATTTGTTGTTCTACTTTTGATAGATTTGTTTTTGGAACGCAGTTTGGAACCTCTCTACCATCCTTGATTTTAGTGCCATAGGCAATATATCCTTCTTGACAAGGGTTTGGTTCGATGAAATCCTCATTACTTAGTTCTTCTCCCGCTTGTCGAAGTTTTTTCTCAGCCCAAGGTAAAGCTTCAACACCACCCCAAAGTAAATAGCTAATATAACCACAAGCTGTATAATCCTTCCGTTTGAGAGCAAGTTCATAGTTGTCTTTTTGTCTTATTAAAAATGAACGCATACGACGGATTGTATCTAATGATAGATTTTCTCCGTTAGCTAGTTGTTGTGCCCTTACTTTACCAACTTGCGTAGCACATTTATTGTTATTTTCTTTATTAAGTTCAATGCCACGTTTAGCATTTTCAACCGCTTTTTTAGGGTAGTCATTGTATGTTTCGAATGATTGTTTATTAAAAAACTGAAAATCAAGTTCAATAGCTGGCTCCTCTACAAATGCGATAGCCTCTACTCCACTAAGTTCGTCTTCAGTTATTTTTAGTTCTACGATTTTTGGTATCATAATGTTCTACGTTGATTTATTTTGTTTTCAGCATCCTGTGCTGATGATACATCTCCAGCTAATACATACGTTTTCACAACAGGAGTCCCTGTTGTCGTTGTGGTAGTATCACCTCCTTGTGTATTTGTTCCTCCTAGTGAAGGAATAGTTGTTTGAGGGGCACCTAAGCTTGTTCCTGCTGAACCATTAAAACTTTGAGTTTGTGGACGTTGTCCTCCTCCTCCACCACTAGCTGATTTTGTTTCAAATGTTGTGCTTCTAATCTTAGCAACGTTAGCTAAACCATTTGCTAAAGCAATACCTGCTTGAATATATGGTTGTGCTGGGAATAAAATAGTTGCTGGGTTAGCCGCGGCGTTAGCAAATACACTTTGAACTGCTGAATATGTCTCTAGAATAGCTTGTGCTATACTAAATGCTTTTTGTGCTTCAAATATTTTCTTATTTCGCTCCTCATCCTCACTTTGGAACGCACCTAATAAGTTATTTATAGCACCTAATGATTGTGATGTTAAAGCAAACTTAGCTTCCTCTAAAGCAATAGCATCGTCAAGTTGTTTTTGTCTCTCCTCGTCTGCTTTATCACTTGCTTCCTGATTAATCTCTGCTATCCTACCATTGTAAGCTATTTGTGCTGATTCCCTTTGGGCATTGTATTTTGCCTCAATATCTAGTTTAGCTTGTTCTGTTAAGTCCTTATTTGCTAGTTCTGCTAAACGTTGCTCCTCTAATACTGCTAGTTGATTGTCTAACTCTTGTTTAGCAATCTCCTTTTGATTATCTAAACGTGCTAATGCTAAATCACGTAAAGCATCATTTAATCCTTGTTTAGCTTGTAGTTCAGCATCTGCTTGTGCTTTTGCTGTATCCTCAGCCTCTTGAGTTTCCTTATCTCGTTGTGCTTGTCTATCATCACTTGCTTTTTTATCAATAGCTTGAACTGCTAACTGATAACCAGCACGTTGATTTTTTAATGTGTTAAGTTGTTTTTTAGTATTTTCAATACCCTCTGTTATCTCCTCATCCTCACCACCGAAAATAGATTCACTAACAGAAGCATTCAAATCCCTAATACTACCAGCTAGATTACTTGAAATGCCAGTAATAGGTGTAAGTTTATTAATAATAGTATCAATAGCTTTAGCTACTAGCTGTAATGGTGTAGTTAAAAAGTTTAGAATACCACCTAAAATCTCAGCATTACGTTTACCAGCATCTATTTGTTGTTGTTTAAGTTCTTCTTGTGCTGTAAGCTGTGCCTCTAAAGCTGAAATAACTTCATCAGTTTGTGCTATTTTTAGATTGAGAATCTCACGTTCGCTTTTACCACTTAGTTTAAGTATGTTTTCACTTTGTGAAATAGCATCTAAGGCGTCTTGTTGTGCTTCAACATTTTCAGTAGCTGTTGCTACGAACTTTTCTTGTTCACTTTGTCCTAATCCAATAGCACTTGATATTTTTTCCCAGTTCTCGATTACAGCACTTAATGCTACTAATAATAAACCGATTCCTGTAGCACCAACTAAAGCACGAACACCACCTTTTAATGTGGTTAATGATTTTAATCCTGCTTTTCCTGTTGCTACGAATGATGGAACAACTTCCTTTAAGTTTACATTACCAACTAACTTTTGTGTAGCAACTAAACCATTGGAAGCATCTCTCAAACCGCTTACAACGCCTATAACACCTAATAACTTGCGTTCTACGTTTTCGATTTGTTCACTATTAGCACCAAATGCTAAAAATCCAGCACTAACAGCACCTACGGCTCCTGTTAATCCAGTAAACGCATCAACTAAAGCAGTAGCACGTTGTTCCTTATCTAAACCTTCAATCTGTAGTTCAAAGTCCTTAAGTGTGCCTCTAGCTTTTTTAACCTCGTTTTGTAAGGCTTTAAACTCAGGAGTTCCAATGTCAGTGGTTTTAAGTTTATCCTCTAACTGCTTGACGGACGTTTCTAGTTCGTCAATATTTTTGACTACTTGCTCCGTCCCTTCAACTTTTATTTTAAATATTTTTTCCTGCGCCATTGTTATTTAGCTTTTTCTTGTATTACTTGCCACTCATTATTGATTTGAGCTATTGTTAAACCATCATAAGGTGTTGTTAATGTTTTTTCTGGATTACCTTCAATACTTCCTGTATATGGTGCTATGTTTACTATCTTAGATGCTGTTAAACTACCATCAGTAGTAAATCGTTTTTGTTCACCATCAGTTGATGCTGATAAAGGTGTTTCAATCCATACTTGAGCTGTTCCGTTTACAGATGAAGTATATTGGAAATGAAAATGGAATGTATTATCCCAAGTAGAGCCTGTTAACCAAGTTGTTGAACTATCACCTACCTCTACATTAGTATAATCTTCAAATATTGAACCTTGTATTTTAGCATTACCAATAATAACTTTACCATTATCTAAATCAGTAATAGGATTTACAGGGTTAAGTGCTATAATGTTTGAACTTCCTGATGGAACGATAACTGGAGTATCTGTTGTATTGACAATAAATGTTTGTCCAACATCCTCACTTATAAGGTTATTATCACCGAATATAGCTGTATTTGTAGCTGTATCCTGAATAGTATTACCATTACCTACAATGTGAAGATTTGAAGCATCACTAGATACTTGGTTTCCACCACCCATTACTACAATATTAGTTGCTCTATCATCAACTTGGTTTTTACCAAAAATGATATTGTTATTTGGTTCTATAGGTTGAATAGGAGTTCCATAGTTAACTGAACCACTATAAACGTATAAACCATCTCTATATCCAGCTTTCTCGTTAACAACAGATGAAGTAATAGGTGTATCACTATTCCAATCATAATATACTACAGAGCCTGTATATGTTAACTCAAAATCAGGTAAATAAACATCGTCATAACCACCGAAATCATCATAGAATATTCTACGACGAGGGAAATGTGATTTACGAGGTAATGCTTTGATTAACTCAACTTTAGTTGATTGTTCGTTAGTTAAGTTAGCACCACTTATTTTATTGATTCTATAATAGTGTCCGTCTATAAAGATTTTATCATTAAGGGCAATGGTAGGTATGTCTGTTGGTTTTAATGCGACATTTAACGTTAATAAACGCGCATCAATGTCATATAACTCATTAACATAGAATGCCCAATACTCATAAAAAGCATCTCGTTTAGCAAATGCGTTTGCTTGAGCTTGATGGTATTCCCAATGTCCACCATTTCCAAAATGTAAATCTAAAGACGTTGCCTCATTTGCTGGAACAGCACTATTGTGGTGAAACTGAGGATATGATGTAAATGTTTCTACAACCTGACTTTCATTTAAAATATAATATTCACCTATTGTAGAGTTTCCACTAGCATCTCTACCACGTAGTTCAGTAGCATTTTTTATACCTACAAAGTGTAATAAACGTGGTTTAAATACAAATGGTTCCTTCCTCCCATCTTTTAAAGTGTATATACGAGGAATGATAAATGTATCTGTTCCCTCAATAAACTTCATTGGTGTAGGAGCAAAAAACTCACCAATACGTTTTTCACCATTAGCTAAATCACTTTCGCTAGTGTAGGTGTAATCACCAAATATTTTATCTAGATTTTGAATACTCCATTGGTTAGCTGAATCCTTATCCTCTTCATCACTGAAGTATAGTTTTCTAGGATTACCAGCTAGTGGATGTTTAATCTCCCATTTAACACTTCTATCAACAATGTCAGTCCAATCTTTTGTAGCACCAGCATCAACCCAATCATTAAACGTTTCTACTTGAATAACTTTAGGATTATCAGCAAGTGGTTCGATTACTAAGTTAAACTTCTGTATAACGCCGTTAAGCCAATCTAACACAGATGTTTCCTCATCAAATATACCTGCTAGGTTTACATTACCACCTATTGTAGTTGTTGGTGATTGATAACACTCAACATATGATGAAGGATTAATAGTAGCAAACTCAGGAACAGCTAAAGTAGCATTTGAAAACGCTACACCAATCTCTACAACATCTCCTGTTTGTAAAGTTAATCCATTCCAGTTAGCAGTAAAGTTTTTAGTATAGTTGTTTGATATTCCTTTTAAGTTATACCATACAGGCTGAATGCCTGTTGCTGAACCATTAATACTAAGTTCAAAATATAATGTTCTAGGGATTTGAGGTTGGTTGATTGCTGTAAATAATATTGAAAGATTAGCATCAAACGAATAAGTCCCTGTTTCCCCAGCAGTAAACTGAAATGTTGTGTTATCATAGTTTCCAGCATTATCGTATAACTCAGTATCTGCTTCAATAGGTTGAACAATAATACCAGCATTATATGCTGTTGATGTTTCTGCTTTAAATGTTTGAGCTAATGGATTTACAAATGATGTTCCCTTAGATGTATCCTTACTAGATAGCATATAAACACTATCCATATATGATGATTCAAATAATGATGAGGTATATTTGTAATCTAAAGTATTAAATACCTTATCCATTACTGATTTTAACCTAATAGCAGGTTTAAATGTATCTAAATGTATTGGTGAAGCTTCATTAGTAAATGTTCTAGCACCACCACCATTTTTTAACTCAGTAGCTGTGTTATCATTTGGTTGTGAACCATATTCTACTAATGGATAAACAATCTCACCTCCAAATAAATCATTTGTCCAAGAGCCTGTTATATTACCTATTGTTAAACTATGATTATAATCACTCCAATCTAAATCACCGAATGTTAAGTCTTGTATTTGGTATTTAAAATCGATTGTTTCATTTACAACGTTTACATTGTATATTGTATCACCATCCTCATCTGTAATAACAGAATCCAAATATAACCTACCATTAAAAATAGCAACACCATCGTTCAATACTTGACACGGCATTGTTTTAATAAATGTAGTAGGTGCTGTTGATGTGTTAGTTAAACTACCACTTGGATATGAGGCACCTAAATCAAATAGATTACCAAAATATTCATTGTTATTAGGTGTAGGAGGTAAAGCAAATGTTTGAGAACTAATCCCAAACACTCTACCAATATCACCTGATTCGATTGCTGATATATCTAACAGAAACTGCTGTTCGTTAAATACATCTAAATCGTATTTTTCACCTAAATCGTTATATGCTCTTAATATGGTTCCCATTAGAATCTACTTCTCGGTTGATTTGCTAGTTGATAGTTTATTAAATATTGGAATACTTTTTGTGTTCTAGGATTTGTTTTCTCTACAATAGAAGCATCCGTGATGATAACTGGCTTAAAATCAGTTCCATCTTGTATATACACATTTGTAGAATAGAATAGTTCACGCAACCAATCAGCCTCACTTTGTGTTAACCAATCGCTATTAGCCGTTTTACTGCGTGTTATTTTATTGTTAAATGGTTTGTTGCCACGTCTAGTGATATCATAGTTTGCTGTTGTAGTAGACGTATTATAAGGAACAAATATTTGTTCGTATTGTAAACGTTCCATATTTGATACTGCTCCTTCTGCTAATGTAAAGTTGTAGTAATCCCAAACACCAAACTCATTTTTCCAAGCAAATCTAACTCCTTCACCTATACATTCTAATCCTTCAACATTAAATCTAAATGAATCCCAAATAGCATTCTCGTTTTTATCACCATCAGTTGCTTGTGGATTAACTTTTACTTCATAATAAGCTAAATCACTATCCCAACTAATACCATTGTCAGTTAAGTTTTGATAACCAGCAGGTAAATGAACTAATCTAGTTTCTGCTGATTGGCTAGTATATACTTGCCCCCATAACTTTGCTGTTGCTGGACTACCACGTAAAATAGATGATGTAATGTTTGTTGTTGTTCCTAATACACCACTTGAATCGTATTGTTTTACCTCTAGATTATAAATGTCTTGAGCATTAGTAGCATTATTAATACCATCAGCATTACCATTATAGAATGAAAGTGTTAAATAATCTCCTTCACGTATTGATTGTGTTTTAGGTGCTGTTGATAAGGCAAATGAATGAGTAAATGCTATATCGTCTATTAACTCATTTGAATAGTATGAACTAGAAGCAAAGTTCCAATCACCACTATTTGGTTCTACTAAACCATCAGTAATAATGTATTGTGCTGAGCCTGTTTTAGCTGGAGCGCCTGCTGTAATGTTTTGAATACCATCATATAATGCTACAGCACCTGAAACTGATGTTCCATATTCCTCACCAAACTGAACAATAAATGATTTATTACATTCACTCGAAGTAGTAAATACATCTGTTTTCCAAACGTTATCACTATCCATTTGATACGATAGTATTTGACGCATATTAAAAACGCCATAACCGCTTGGGTTTGCTTGTTGTTTGATTCGTTGTATTAACGTAGATGAACCGCTTTCAAACACATCTACAACGTATTGAAACTGAGGTTGTGATATTTGATTTGACGACACTGAATATAACAAATCAGCGTTTGCCATATTAGGTGAAGTTGGTTGTTGATTTATTGTTATTGCCATTATTCGAATGCTTTATCTATTTGTTCCTCAATATTAATCACATAGTTTTCTAATACATCATCACCTACATTTGCTATTCCTTCCTCTAAAAATGGACGTGCTGGTGATTTAGGTAGTTTACCTTTTGTTTTAACTGCTTGTTGAGTTAAGTTATATCTAATAGCATAAGCAAACTGCTCTGTAGATGTTCCACCTCTAGGTTTTAATCCTTTAGCTCTAATCCACTCCATAATAGGTTTGATAGGTGGAAAACCACCTCTTTTCCTACCATTTTCTACCCATTGATAATAATCCTCAGCATAAATGTCAAATCCATCTTCTGTTGGTTGAACTTCAATAGATGATGCTAAACGTCCTGTTGCTACAGGCATTGGTTGCTGTGCTACTAGAGAATCGACAATCGATTCACGTATTAGTTCTGCTATTTGTTCTTGAGACTTAGACATTATTGTTGTGGGTAATCACAATAGTTGTAAACACCTTCTTCATTGTAAGTAATCATAGCTGTCCAACCATAAACTCTATCGTTGAATGCTTCGTTTACAGGCGTAATATTAACTAGGTTAACAAAAGTCTCTTGCTGGTAATCACCTAAAGTAAAGTATGAGATTAAATCGTATATCGTCTGTTCTGTATCACTCATTACTCCTAAATAATCACTTTCAGTAAGTTTAGGAATGTCTAATGAATATAGTTCAAACTGAAGTTGTCTAGTTCCAGCACTTCTACCATTAGCATTTTGCTGTAAACCAGCAGATGACATTGGACGTAGAAATATATACGGATATGCTACATTCTGTAATGATGAATCTAGTTTATCAATCGTTCCAAACTTAAACGTATTGACTACTAAGTTGTCATTACAAGCTGTCTCAAACAACTCTATTACTTGCTTAAATGAACGATAGTTTGATGCCATTATTTATTTAGTATTTCTAATACCTTCGATTTTTGAATCATCAACATCGAGGCGATTTGGTTAGCGTTAAATGTAGATGATAAATCCTCAACCTTTTGCTCTAATGTTTTTTCCTTAGGAGCTGGTTTAGTGGATTTTTTAGTTTTTGTAGGTTCAACGTATTGTCCCTTTACTGAATCATTTTCCATATTATTTGATTTTATTTATTCGTTGTTGTTCTTTAAGTTGTTTCTGTTTTTCTAACTCAATGTCCTTCAACATTGATAAATAGTTTAAAACATATATTACGTTTAGAGCGAGAACGTTGTTTTCACCCCCTGCTGATAGGATGGGAGACTTTCCCAACTCATATAGCGTGTAGAACCACCCATAATGTTCTTGTATGCTTTTATCTCCTTCATCATCATCTGTTTCGTTTGCTTTTTCGAGTTCGGGAGGGTAGAGGTTAGGGAATCTGCTAATGACAGATTGCCTACTCCTAAAAAAAAAGCCAAGGCACCTAAACCTACTGATGCTGGAAAATCCTTAAATGTTTCAGCTTGTAGTTTACGTTTTTCATTATCGTATTCCTCAACTTCATAGTATGGGAATAAGTGTTCTGTTTTATCCTTAGTGAATATTAGTTTTAATGACGATTTAGTCTTGAACTTAAAGCTATTGATTTTATTTTTTGTAATAGGACGATACAATATAGACAATATTTGTTCTACATTTGTTAGTTTATCCTTTACTAGATTATCAATATCAATATATTCTGCTAATGACATTTTAGACATTGGTTGATAACCATACTGAACGCCATTGAACTCTAATATTGGGTAGAACTCAGGTTTACCACTTTCTTCTAATACTTCATTTATACCACCCCATATAGCAGTTATATCACCTATGTTCCAGCGTTTTACTTCGTCTATAGGCAACTCTAAAATAGAGGCAATGGTATGTAGTGTTTGAAGGTTGTTCTCCAAACTATACACTTTATCTAACGCTTTATAATGCTTAAGCGTCAAATACTCAGGTAGTTTAATCTCAATCTCTTTCATATACAATATAATATGTTTTTGGGCAATGTTAGACTCTCAAATATTATCGTTTTAGAACTTATGTTCTCCATATACTTCTCTCTTTGTTAGGAATAGCCGGCATTCGCCGGCTTTCCTTGACTAACCTAAAAAATAGTTTATGAAATAATAAGTGCGGTTAGTTTAATAAATCATCTACTTCATCCATCAAGGCAGATTGTGCTTGGCGATACTCTAAAGCATCATTAAAACACTCATCCTTATTAGCCCAATGATGTTCTAGTTCGTATTTAATATTTTCGGTAATAATACGTTTGATTGTCATACACTGAGAGAATGTAAATGAATCTCTTTCCTCCCAATAATATCTAATCAAAAAACATTCGTAAGCACTATCAATCTCGGCTTGTCCTCTATGGACAAACTCAGCCATTGAATCAATCCAAATCACATCACCATTACTTACATCCCAATAACGTTTAAAATCCGCAGGGATTTCATTTAAATCTTTATTCATACCGAATAAAAATACTCTGTTGTCTACATACTCACGTCCGTAAACTTCTGCTTTTGCTTTAACAATGTTAAAATCTACTTTTTCCATTTTGTTTATTTTTATTATTATGCCGTGAATATACGAACGGAACTTCGCTTCTCCAAACTTACCTTGAGAGACTTCCAATCCTTATCGCATTTCTTCCTTGCGATTGTAAACTATTTCTAGCAGTGTTTGCCATCCATAAACTATCAACTACATCATCATTCATTCCTTTAGGGTGTGAAAATGATATTTTACCAT
>Ga0102963_1001274_pt1 | contig 11068 bp, 15 predicted proteins | sample SalPon2_C_H2O_MG_2_FD_84522 | JGI IMG/M metagenome (GOLD analysis project Ga0102963, IMG submission 84522) | Salt pond water microbial communities from South San Francisco under conditions of wetland restoration - Salt Pond MetaG SF2_C_H2O_MG | ecosystem: Environmental > Aquatic > Non-marine... | reverse complement strand
GGGGTGTTATTCATTGAAATAATTGCATCTCGCACTGAATCTATTTTACTTTGATATTGAGGATTGTCTTTAAGGAATTTTTCAAATTCTCTACGTTCTTTTATGTCCATCGAATTTTCAATCCAATCAGAAATTCTATCTTCAAATTTGTTATAATCCATTAATTCTCCTTAAAATGTTTCATTTTTTCTGCCAACTGTATTCGACCTCTATTAATTCTAGATTTTATCGTACCAATCGGTATTTCTAGTATCTTACTAATTTCATCATAAGAAAGTTCCTGAAAATCTCTTAGCACGACTGCCATTCTAAAGTTCTCAGGAATCTCGTCTAAAAATTTATTTAATTGATCAACAGCAATTTCATTTTGCACTCTTTTATCTAATGTCTGATCATTAGAATTAATATCAATTACCTTACCATCATCTGTCCATAATGAATCAGTTTGCTTTCTTTTATTTTTTCTTAGCTCAGTCAAAGCATTATTTTTAGCTATGGTAAAAATCCATGTAGAAAATTTTGCTATATTTTTATAATAACTTGCATGAGTATATAGCTTAATCAAAGTATCTTGAACTACATCTTCTGCTTGTTCTCTATTATTAAAATATCTAAAAACAAAATTAAGTAGTCGATCTTTATATCTTTTTACAAGCTCATTGTAAGCATTAATATCGCCTTCTTGAAATCTCAGAATAAGTTTTTCATCTGATAGCTTAAACTTATCCTTCACTTTTGAAGACTCCGTTGATAATATTTGTAAATTCTGCCTCATCAATTACTTTCTTTGTTTTTAACTTAATATCAATTTCTGAAAAAATTACAATGGCATTTTCAAGCTCTTTTAATGAGTAGTTGCTTGAAGCTGCACTTATTCTATTTACAACTTTTCCTCTTATATTTCTACTTGTTGATTCTAATAATGTTCCATTGTTTTTTTTGGTCAGAAATATGGCTTCAATGATAGTGAACATTGAATTGATTAAATATGATAGGCCATATTGATTTAAAATAGATAAACCATTTTCAAAAATTGCATCCACTCTTCTATCACATATAGCATAATTCAACTCCCATAACTGCTTATCTTTTTTAACGCTACTTGATTGGTTAAGTAAGTGTATGAGATCATCTTCTTTTTCAATTGATAAACTTGATTTACTCATTTCATTATAAATTGCTGAAAAATTATTCCCAAAAGTTTCAATCAGCTTTGAAGAGTATGTATTATTTATATTTAGATTTAATTCCTCGGCAAATATTTTAATCCATTGTGTCATTTCACTTTCAAAAGGTGTGGATATATCTATAGTTTCCAAACATTTTTGAAACTCTCTCGTGTTAGCATTCTTAATAATATTTGATTTACTTTTATAGTCGTATATTAAAAAACTGTGGTCAACGCATAAAATGCGATGCGTTTTTTCTGAATCAATTAATGCTATTACAGTATCTTTATCTTTTTTTGAAAGCTTATTAATATTTTTGATTATTACAAACTTGCTACTTGAAAACAAATCCTGAGATCCAAGTGAGTTAACTAGAAATTCAATTTTATCTGCTTTATCTGAACAATCAAATAGAAATAATTCAGTCTCATTGTTGAGCTTTTCTACAATTTGGTCTTTTATGTACAAATAAAGAAAGTCGCTATCCCCAGCTAGTAAATAATTTTTACTGAGGTCTAATGATTTTTGTCCTAATATTTTTAATGCTTTTATCATTTACATTAATTCTCTTTGTGATCTGAGTTATAAGAAATGCCATAACTTCCAGACTGAATAGGTGTTTTAGTTTCTAGCTCAATTTTAACGGCCTTGTCTTTTTTTGTTATTTTGCTAACAATAATTACTGCAAAAAATGCAAGAATAAAGCTAATCAATCTTTCAGTAACTAGAGATTGTAGATAGTCATTACTTCCCCAAATTATAGTTACAAATGATCCAGTTAATAACCCAGCAATAATTCCCTGTCTTGTAGTTTTATCCCACCATAAAGATAAAATAATAGCTGGTCCGAATGAAGATCCTAAACCGCTCCATGCAAAACTAACTATACCAAAAATTGTATCACCGGAATACTCTGAATACATGGCTGTAACATATGCAAATAAGCCTAAAATGATAGTTATATATCTCGTGTTCATCAACTTGTCTGATTGTGCAGTTTTAATAATTTTATTTAAACCCAAGTCTTCACTAATAGCCGATGTAGAAACTAGCAGCTGTGAGTCTGCGGTAGACATCATTGCAGCTACAGCTCCTGAAATTAGCAATCCTGCAACCCATGCTGGAAGTAGTGTTTCAGCAAGTAATGGCATTGCTATCTCAGTATCTTTGCCAATAAAAAACTCTTCTCCAAAATATCCAACAGCAATGATTCCAACCATAAATGCTCCTGAGATACCTGGGATAGCCCAAAGCGCTGCAATCCACTTTGCTTTTTTAATATCAGAAACAGATTTAATAGCCATATATCTTATCAGTAAATGAGGTTGACCAAAATATCCCAACCCCCAACTCATTCCTCCAAGAGCAACTGATAATGCGCTTAGTCCTGTTAATCCTGCAAATAATGAATTTTTATTTATATCATCAAATACCAATAATTCAGCTATACCTTGATCAAAAGATGATAGTTCTACTAAGCCGACTAACGGCAGAACTACCAATGTTCCAATCATGAGAATACCCTGAATTAAATCAGTCCAAGCGACAGCTAGTAAGCCACCAAGAATTGTATATATGATTATAATAATAGCACTAAGAGTAATTCCGTATAATGGTTCAATGCCAAAAATAGTATTTAAAATCTTTCCGGAGCCATGAAATTGAGCAGATACATAAAAAGTAAAAAATATCCCAATAATTAATGCTGATATAGTTTTAATTACTCCCGATGTATCTTTGAATTTTTTTTCAAGGAAATCTGGAATAGTTAATGAATCAAATTTTTCAGTTTCCTCCCTTAATTTTTCTGCGATTAAAAACCAGGAAGAAATAATACCAAAAGTAATACCAATAACTGCCCAAACTTCTCCGTAACCAATAGCAATCGCTGCTCCAGGAAGTCCTAAAAGAAGCCAGGCTGATTCTCCAGAAGCTCTTTCTGAAAATGCAGTAACCCAAGGACCAAGCTTTCTACCGGCTAGCAAAAAATCTAGCTGAGAAGAAACGAATTTATTAGACATTATACCTACTAAAATTATTAGTAGGAGATATATTATAAAAATTGCTTCAATCATGAAATTATACTCACCAAAATACAATAAATACCAAACCACCAGAAATTAAACTTTTTAAGAAATTGAACGAGGAAAAATAAACTAAAATATCCAAACATAAATGAAGATATAAAAAGTCCAAGCGCATTAATGAAACTGATTGCTTCGAATCCTTGTGCAAATAATAATTCATAAAATATTGAAAGTACAATAACAGGTATAACCATAAAAAAACAATATTGTATTGATTTCTCTTTATCAAGGCCCATCATTAACGCAGAGCTAATGACCATTCCAGACCTTGAAATACCAGGCAGAATAGCTATTGATTGAAATAATCCTAAAAGCAATGCACTTTTAAGATCTAGCTTTAGTGAAAAAGAGTTTTTTAACAAACTCATCACTATTATTAAACATCCATTCGCTAACATTGAATATTGTACAAATTGGTAATTAAAGAATTGTTCAAAATCAAAAATTAATCCACATATCACTGCAGGAATAGTTGAAATAACTAAAAATTTTAAGGTATTAATATGAAAAAAATGATGCTTTATAAAACAAGAGTATGCTAAAAAGCGTTCCAAAATGTGCTAAAATTTCAGCCGAAGCTCCCTCATTATTAATACTCAAAATATCTTGGAATAATACCAGGTGACCAGAACTACTTACAGGAAAAAATTCAGTTAGCCCTTGAATCATTCCTAATATGATAAAATTAATTAATTCATTCATAATAAATCCAACCCCTTAATCTTCTTGATGTTTTATCTCTTCTATAAGAATGATATAACTCATTTTCATAAGTGCACTCTTCAACATCCCTAACATTTGCAACTCCCAAACTCTTTAATTGCGATGTGGCAATAGTCTGTAAATCCAAAAAAAGTTTACCGTTCTTGTTGGCAATAAATTTACTTCCAAAATAATGAATAAATTCATCTTGAACCTCATAATTCTTCTGTGAAATAGATGGACCTATTAAAACTTCAACAGAGGAAATATCTTTTATGTTACTTCTTAATACTGCGCAAGCATTTTCAATTATTCCTTCTTTTAACCCTTTCCATCCCGCATGTACCACTCCTATAAAAAAAGGCGACTCATTATAAAAGAAAATTGGGAGGCAATCAGCAGTTTTAATTTTTAAACTAATATCCTTTTTTTTTGTAAATATACCATCAGTATCTATACTTACAAGATTGCTTTCATCTACTATTTTGACGTTAGTTGAGTGTGTTTGTTGCATAGATGCTTGACGCTTGTTTGGATTAATATTATCAATTTGTTCGTTTGAAAAAATTATTTTGAATTTTTTTGATTTAACTTTTTTAGAAAATTCAAAAATCATATATCAATTGGCATTATAAATTTTTCTATTAGAAAATCTTATAATTTTTGGAGAAATATTAGAATTTGATGAAGAAAAATTAAAACTTCTTGTCAATCCTTCAAAATTACCATTTGCATTAAAAATAAATTGTCCATTTTTAAAACTATTATTCAGCAGATAATTTGAAAAATCTAATCCAAAGTGAAATGCATTGTTTAAAGAACTGTCGTAATTAAATTCATTTTCCTTAATATATTTCGGCATATAACTAGATACAAAGAGCATGTTAGAAATATGTGGAGAGATAGTTTCCTCTTTTAACAAGTCAAGGTCTAGCCAATGTTCATTTCCCATCAATTGCGCATCAAGATTTGATAAAGACACCTGAGAAGCAATGAATTCTAGAGAATTACCATTAACTGGATAAAATATTCCATCAATGGTTTCTAATACTACCCTAGTTGAGTCAATTGAATCTTCTTCTTCTATATTAAACATATCATAGACTTCATTATTATCAACTTCAAACATTGAATCTAAGACATCAATATCAACTCCCAAAAATTCTTGATATTCATTTTTTGTTTCAAGATCCCATGCAATATTTCGCAACTCCTTGAAATTTGGACGCAAATCAATTGCGCTATTCTCATCATACCATCCAATGTAAACAGGTTCTTTGTTGAGCTTATCCATAGCCAAAAGAAATGAATCTACCTCTTTAATGCCCAAATCTGTTCTAGGAGCAATAATCGCTACATTATTTAAATCTGAATCGCCTAATACGTGATTTGCTAATAATTGATTTTTAAAATCAATAGATGGCTTAAGTAGAAATACATTTCTATTAATTTTTGACAAATCAGATAGAGCGCTAAATGGAGAAAAGATTGGAACATTTATATTAGAAACAGAACTTGCGCCCGCAATGAGATTTTCATCAGAAAAAGGACCAATAATTGCGCTTACATCATGTTTATAAACTAGCTCTTTAAATGCCTCCACGGTTAAAATTGGATCGCTATAGTTATCAATAACAATATATTGAATCTTTTGTCTTTGCTGAGATGTTTTATTTGCTTCCAAAAGACCTTTCAAGAAAGCATTAGAGATTGCTGAATTTTCATTTGTAAGAGGAAGAATAACTCCGACTTTTTTGGAAAAAGTTGTTTCAGAATCAATATTTCTATTTAAAAAATTATAATTACTTCTAAACTCTCTATCAAGCATGCTTAGATCTATTTTTTGGAACTTTTCAGCAGTATTTGACGAACCATCAAAAGCTAAAGTAAATGTTTGTGCTAAAAGAATAATATTTTTATTTCTTTCGTTTTCTTCAAGCAATAAAAGCAATTCTAGAGTATCATATTTTAGATTTAGAGGTAATAATTTGGCAATTCTTCTATTAATTGTCTTCTTTGATCTAGAGTCGATATTAACTCTTCTTGCATCTATATAATTTTGAAATGCAAGATCGTAATATCCTTTAACCGAATAAATATCCCCCATAGTCAAATAAAATGATGTTCTTAAGTTTGACGGTAAATTAAGAGGATTAATCGCCTTTGCTCTTATAAGCGCTGAGTCTACTTCGCCAAGATTGTACAGAGCTTTAATTCTGATGACTTCTGCGTGACTTGAATAGTTCGTATTTAAAATTGCACTATCATCTATTCTTTTGATAACAGCATTATTTCTTTGTTTATTGATGTCATCTACCAGAGATTTAATAAACTTCTCATTTATTTCATCATCTATAGATTGAGCAAAAAGACTTCCTATTAATGTTATATATACTAGCAATTTCATTATAGTTGAAATATAAGGTTATTTAGTCAGTTTTAAACATATTTACAAGAATGACTCCTATTACTATTAGGAATAACCCAATGATTGTGGGAATATTTAATGTTTGCCTGTAAAAAACATAACTTAAAATTGCTACAGAAAAAACACCTAGACCTGCCCATGAAGCATAAACAATAGAGAGCGGTAGCTTTGTAACACTTATGGATAGAAAGTAAAACGAAAGAAAGTAAAAAATTGAAACTAAAATAGAAGGAACTAATTTAGAAAACTCTTTGGTTGTTGGAAGAAGCATTGTTCCAGCTACTTCAAAAGCTATTGCCAGAAATAATACTAAATAAATATTCATAATCTATTCAACAGTCACACTATACTCTATGGAGGGTGAGAACAGAAAGAAACCCTTCCTATTTTTTGAGTTACACACTTCATATTGTTTTAATCCAAACACATATGAATTTAAGGAAGAATTAATCAATTGGGACTATAAAGGATTTCGGTTGGGGTTTGAGAATCTAACCAACTGATTCATATTTTTGTTTTATCATATCAATGAAGTAGTCTAATTCATTATCATTAGTTAAGTCTAAACTATATAATACCTTATATTTACTTTCTACAATCTGGAACATTTCTTTAGGATCATCCAGTTTAAATAGTTTGTTATTTTCTAAAACTTGACCATCCCAACCAATCTTAATCCCAGATAAAATATGAATTCTTAAATATTTTTTTCGAAAATTAATAAAGACAAAAGTTTTGTTTTTTCTTTTAATACTAATATAGGTTGGAGTATAACCAAACTGGATATCTTCCCAGTCAATCACTCTATCTTTTATATTAAAGAACAGGTCAATTAAGGACTTATTAGAGTTGTTTCTTGAAATAACATCATCTTCTGACAATACTTTTACTTCTTTATTAATATTTGAAATAACGTTATTACTTTTTTTGTCACTTAATTCAATACTTTCGTTGGATGTAGATTTTAACTGATTAAATCCAACAATATCATTTGAAAATTTTTTTATCTCCCATAATTCAAATGGAACATCCTTAAAATTCACACTATTTTTTTGATAATGAGTGAAAGAAGGTGAGATAAAGATAATTCTAGATTGAGACCAATCAACATCTTCTCTTTTGAGAGTCTTTCCCATTGATTCATTGTACTCAAGAATAAATTCAGACTTATTATTTAACATCAAAGATAAATAAGAATAACCTTGATCAATTACTGAAAAGTTTTTTCCTTTTTTATACTCAATAATTACAAATGAATTCGAATTATTATCAAAACATAATGAGTCTAAACGAAAACTATCTAGTGACATTTCTGACTTTACAAATTCAATATCAAAAATTTCTTCTACATTTTTTTCAACAAGAGATTGAATATCCTTTTCTAATTCGTATGATTCTCTTTTTAAAGAGTCTAATTGATTATCTTTTATCTTATATAAATCCATTTCAGTTAATTTAATAAAGAATTAATCAATTGGGACTATAAAGGATTTCGGTTGGGGGTTGAGTGATTATTAAAAAATAAATACTAAAAATTTTTGATGTAATGTAAGTTCATTTGGAAATTGTTGAACTTCTTTAATATTTCCATTTTCATAGTATTCAATATGTTCACCAATATCAAAACCATTCATGAAAGTACCCTTTTTTTTAATATTTCCATTTTCATAGTATTCAATATGTTCTCCAACTCTAAGATTATCTTCCCAAAGACCTTCTGATTTTTTATAACCTTTCCAGTGATAACTAGTCCACATTCCAAAAAGTTTACCATCTTTAAAATTTCTAACGAATAATTTTCTGTTTTCTGATGAGTTGTAAGGTTCATCATAGTAAACAATCCACTCACCGTCTTTTTTACCATTTTTCATCATTCCCTGATGTTCAACAAATCCATCTTCAAAATATGATTTGTAAATACCGTGTAATTCACCTTTCTCATTAAAATTTTTTTCTTCAACAATCTGACCTGTTTCATGATAGGTTATGATATTACCATCATTTATTGGTACACTAAAAGGTTCAGGTTCAGAACACCCAATCAAGATTAATAAGAGTAATGGTAGTAGTTTTTTTATCATCACCCTACAATTTACGAAAGGTTACGTTCTATCTATTGATTTTTTTGAATTTGTCGAGGAGAAAAGTGTTATTCGACTGTCAGAGACACGTTATTGTAGGGTGAAACCCTACCTATTCTTTGAGTTACATTGTTCATATTGTTTTAATCCTAATACATATGAATTTAAGGAAGAATTAATTGATTGGGACTATAAAGGATTTCGGTTGGGGTTTGAATAATTTTAATTTTTAAAATTTTTTAAAAGTTCGATTACCCAATATCTCATATATCCGACTACATAAATAATCATAATATGAAAAATAAAAACGGATAAATAAAAATGATCGTGGACGAAATCAAGACTATAGTAATTGAAATTATAATAATAACCTGGTTCAAATTCATACTTTTCAACATTAAATCTCACGTCCTCCCAAAATGGTAACCAATCAGGAAGGAGAGAAAGAAAATGAATCAATGGATTATTTTCTGGTGGATTGTTGGTCATTTGATTTTCATTAAGTGGACCCATCCAAACTATAAAATAAAGTAAACATATAAATACAAAACTTTCAGAAGTTATTTTTTCATTTCTTGATTTCGTATCACCTAGTAAATAAAAATGAATTATAACAATAATAAGAGGAGTGAATATGATTAGTACGGGAAAATTAAGTTCAAGAAATGAATATAGTCTGTATATAAGATACCAACCTGTAAATAAAACTACAATTGGTGTTAAACATCCATTTTTTTCAAATCGATTAAATAGAAACTTTTCAAATCTATTGTAGATCTTTGACATCTATGATTCTACTCTGTCTTTCTTACGATAGTTTCTTTCCACATCATTTTTCATACATCGATCTAAAATTTGGTCAAATTCATTTTGATCAAAATTTTTAAAGTCCTCATCGAACTCTTCAAGTGGAACTGGATTATCTATATTTTGAAATTCCTTTCGTTCCTCAGTTTCTTTTTTCTTTATTCTTGACATAAATTAACTCTCAATTCTATTTCCACTAAAATCATAGTAATTCCTCATTACTTCTTTATTAGAGTGATATGTTTCTCCACACATGAATTCTAAATGTTTAATGAGATTGTTATGGTGTTCAGGACGGTTGATGAGTTCAGTAAGAAGTCCTTCTCTTGATAATATTTTATCCATATATCCAAGTTTGGTTAATAGTCTTATGATTTTTTCTTCTTTTTTTTGTCATACTACAAATTAAGAAAAAAATATGGATTGGAACTATAAAGGATTTGGGTTGGGGTTTGAAAAGTATTTTTTATTTCAAAAAATATAATAGATTATAATATGGAAAAATTTCCCAAAATGAAGATATCTAAACAATTTTATGAAGATGAATACCTACGTGTTGAAATGGAAGGATTTATCGGAACAGATCACTATCAAAAATTATTGATCTATGGACCAAACGGTGAACTAGAGGAAATTTATCATTTCAAAAATGATAAAGATCATGGAATGTATCAAATTTTTTGTGAAGGAATGATTTGTCAAGATGGATACTATCTTGATGGAAAACTTCATGGAAAAGTATCATTCTATAATGATGATGGTTCAGTAAAAAATTGGGAAGAATATGAAAATGGTATTGAGGTTGATTCTTCTGATGGATTGACCTTTAAAGAACGATTAGTAAACTTTGTGAATGAACAAAAAATAGATTATAAAAAACTTCCTGACCAGTTTCATAAGAATTTTGAATAATAATTAAACTATTTTTTTTAATTGGTAATGATTGGGACTATAAAGGATTTCGGTTGGGGTTTGAAGATTAGTAATACTAATATGGTTCATCAGACGGATTACTATAAATAAGATTAATTGGAAAGTAAGTTGAATAAATTAATAAAAAGATGTATTGAGGATAACTTAATAATGTTTTAAACCAATTATATTCCCAATAAAGTCGAGGATCTAACCATTCAGATTGACCTGATTCAATTGATACCCATAACCAATTTAAAGTTCCCAAAAAGAAAATTATTGAATGTAAAATTGGTATTGAACGAGAATCTCCAAAAAATTTTCTTTGGAATTTTACAATTACATATCCTACAAATAACATATAAAGAATGGGGTATCCATAAACAACCAATTCTAATAAGAGAAACCAGATTAAAAAATTAAATTCAAAGAACCACATAAATGTGATTGAATAAAACGATAAAACAAAATAAGGTAAGACAAACAACAGAGGAATTGATATTAGAAGTAAAAAATATTTCATATTTAAGATTCAATCCTATCTTTCTTACGATAATTTCTTTCCACATCATTTTTCATACATCTATTTAAAATTTCATCAAATTCTTTTTGGTCAAAATTTCTAAAATCTTCATCGAATTCTTCTAGTAGGATTGGATTGTTTATCAATTCAGTTTCTTTATTATCTTTTTTTTCTTTTTTACTCACCCTACAATTTACAAAAGGTTTGTTTCTATCTACTGATTTTTTTGATTTTGTAGAGGAGAAAAGTGTTATTCGACGGTTACAGATTTTGCCAAATTTCGAGGTTGATCAACATTAATTTTTTTACTAACTGCTATATAATATGCAAATAATTGGAGCACTATTGTTGACAGAACG
>Ga0102963_1001272_pt1 | contig 11078 bp, 10 predicted proteins | sample SalPon2_C_H2O_MG_2_FD_84522 | JGI IMG/M metagenome (GOLD analysis project Ga0102963, IMG submission 84522) | Salt pond water microbial communities from South San Francisco under conditions of wetland restoration - Salt Pond MetaG SF2_C_H2O_MG | ecosystem: Environmental > Aquatic > Non-marine... | reverse complement strand
GGACAAAAATAAATGTCCATTTTTTTGTCCAGGAATAGAAAATCATTTTTCAAAAAACGTGATTTTTGGTTTTAAAGCATAATGCAGCGAAAATCATTTTATATAAAAAAATATGACTGCATAATTTTTTAATTATTTTCCAAAATAATCTATTTAGGAACTTTTTCTGTTAGGAACTATATACTAACAAATCCTAACATGAAAAGTTCCAAAAGTTCCGAAAAATATTTTTGTAAAATTTGTAACTATAATACGAGCAGAGAAAGTCAATATAACCGACATTTATTGACTGCAAAACACAAAATCCTAACAAATCCTAATAAAAAAGTTCCGCACGATATATGCAGACAATGTGAATGTGGAAAAATATATAAACACTATTCCAGTCTCTGCGCACATCGAAAAAAATGTGATAAAAAAATATACAATGAAGTAACCGCTGCGAATATATCAGATATTACAGCACATTCAAATCATGTTTCAAGCTACACAAATGATATTGTTGATTTGATTAAGCAAAATCAGGAGTTTAAAAATTTATTGATAGAGCAACAAAAAGAGAACCAGACATTACAAAAGCAGTTGATTGAAGCAGTGAAAGAAAATTGTGGAACTGTTAATAACACAGTTAACAACAATCAGAAATTCAACCTTAATTTCTTTTTGAATACTACTTGCAAAGATGCAATGAATATGAGTGAATTTATTGAAAATATGGAAGTTAATTTTAAAGATATCGAGAACATTGGTAAAAATGGATATGTATCAGGAATGACCGACATGATTGTTTCACGTATCAAAGAGTTAGATGTAACAAAACGACCCATGCATTGTACTGATTTGAAACGCGAAACAATGTATATCAAAGATAATAATCAATGGACAAAAGATACTCCGGAAAACACAAAGTTGCACCAAATGATTGATTATATGGCGAAACAAAATTATGCAAAAATGCCATTATGGCGTCAACGAAACCCGGAATGCCTAGATTCCGACCATCCGAAATATGATTTTTGTATCAAAATGATGAGAAATATGCTGGGAGATGTAGGTGAGGAACAGGTGCGGCTGGATAATAAGGTAATAAAAAACTTATCCCGTCATATTTTGGTAGATAAAGCAGTGAACTGAATATTGTCATTTTTTCCCAGAAAAGAAATGGCATCGCTCAGAAAAAAAGGACAAAAATAAATGTCCATTTTTTTGTCCAAGAATGGAAAATCATTTTTGAAAAAAACGCAAAAAGTGGTTTCACATCATAATGCAGTGAAAAAGGATTTTTACAGATTTTTTTGACTGCACAAAATTTTATCAATTAATCACCGTATATTTAGGAGTTTTTTTTTGTTTCCAAAATGTATACAAAATGGAAACCAATTTTACGAAAACGCGCAAAAAAAACGACATAAATATTTTCAATTGCGAAATATGTCAATACAAAACCAGTAAGAAAACTGATTACGATAGACATATTTTGACGAAAAAACATGTTTCCAAAATGTATCCAAAAATGGAAACAAAAAAAACGATTGAATTTTTATGCAGTCATTGTAATAAAATATATAAAAATCGGACTGGATTATGGAAACATAAACAGAAGTGTAAAAAAAACTCAGATAATTGTGATGAACAAAATATATCTGATATTATGTCGACTGAGGTTGTATTACAACTGCTTCAGCAGAACCAAGAATTTAAACAATTATTGATAGAGCAACAGCATGAGAATCAAAAACAACAAACAGAAAATCAAAAATTACAAACGCAACTTATTGAAGCTGTTAAATTAAATGGAAGTACTACAAATAATACTATACACAATACTACAAACAATAATCAAAAGTTCAATCTCAATTTCTTTCTTAATACTACCTGCAAAGATGCAATGAATATGAGTGAATTTATTGAAAATATGGAAGTTAATTTCAAAGATATCGAGAACATTGGAAAGAATGGATATGTTTCTGGTATGACGGACATGATAGTTTCCCGCATCAAAGAGTTGGATATAACAAAACGACCGATGCATTGTACTGATTTGAAACGAGAAACAATGTATATCAAAGATAATAATGAATGGACAAAAGATACTCCTGAAAATACGAAACTACACCAAATGATAGATTATATGGCGAAACAAAATTATGCAAAAATGCCATTATGGCGTCAAAGAAATCCAGAATGCTTAGATTCAGACCATCCGAAATATGATTTTTGTATCAAAATGATGAGGAATATGCTGGGTGATGTAGGAGCAGAACAGGTGCGACTGGATAATAAGGTAATCAAAAACTTATCCCGTCATATTTTTGTAGATAAAGTAAACAATCAATAGAATGAAAAATTGATATAATCAACAATTTATTATCGTAATATAATATACTATAAAATGGAAGCCATATTGAATATGATTTGCATTAAAACAAATTCAGTATATATTACTATGTTGAATAATCGTATAATGAATTTTATAACGCAACAAGGATATTGTACATTACGTAATATAATATCAAATGTACATGAAGAATGTGATGAACTGAAACAATATTGTGAAAACAATCGAGAAAAATTCAAAATATCTACTGTAAAAGACAAAGGTTTGATAGGAAAGATAGTAGAATACCAATTGTTTGGAAATTTACCGAATAGCGATTCTAGACCAGATATGGATTATGGAGACATAAAAACAACCCATTTCAAGAAAATGGGTGAAAATAAATACAACGCAAAAGAACGGTTGACAATTACAAATTTTGGAGACCCATCAAAAGAAGAGAACATAAAGACAATTGCAGACAAAGACTCGTTGAAAGAAACAAAGTATTATAGTAAGATGCAACATGGAATTATAGTGATATTCCGTCATGAAAGTGATGTAGAATATACGAATATAGAAGATGTATACAACAAAAAAATATTAGGTATAGTGCATTACAACTTAGATAACATTTTTGAAACATATGAAGATATTAAAAAAACGTTTGATGAAGATTATGAAAAAATAAAGAAATGTATCATTGAAGGAAATGTATCACAGGCAGGGCAAACCTATCTCCATATACACAAACATGGTTGTAAGAATGGGCTAACCAGAGCATTTGGATTTACAAACAGGTTCCTTACACGTTTAGTATCAATTCAACTGAAATTACCATTGATAAAAAAAGGGAAAAGTGAATACATTGAGTTCCAATGAGTAAATCAATATTTTGCAATAATGCTAGTAGCTAAATCACAATATTCTTTACTAATATCAATGCCAATATAATGTCGATTGTTTTTTTTTGCCATTTTGCATGTTGTACCTGAACCACAAAATGGGTCTAATACAATGTCCCCTTCATTGCTCCAACTCAAAATATGGTCTTCTGCTAATTGTTCTGGGAAAATAGCAGGATGTTGATGACTTTCTTTATCACTCGAATTGAATCCTTTACCAACGTTGTACTTCCATATATTATTTCTAGGTGAGTAATCAGGAACAGGTTTAATATCAGTAGTCTCTTTTAATTCTCCATCTTTTCCTCGATTTGTATTTTTACCCCAATTCGTATGCCCAGCCCATTTATTCGGTTTATCACAAATTAGATGAGAGGTTTTTATTTTTCCTTTGCAAAATACAAACATGTATTCGAATATTTGGGTGTAGCGATTACCATTACGTCTAGCTGGAAAAGGAGAAGTATTTTTTTCATATATCATAGTATCGTGTAGTTTAAAACCTGTATCCATAAATAGAAGAGCTTGGCGAAAAGAAGACCCAGTTTCCCCACCCTTTACTGTAGCATCACCAATTACCCATACAACAATTCCGCCATCTGCAGTCACACGATAAAGTTCTTTTATAATGGTAGATAAAGAAGAGTCATTGAAATTATACCCTTTGTAATCTCTCAAATCATCATAAGGAGGGCTAGTAACAGTTAAATGTACAAAATTATTTGGTATTTTTTTTAATGCATCACATGAATCACTATGAATAATAGTATCCGTCATATCATTAATTAGTTGAAGGTCTCCTTCTATGAATTCGTTTTTCATATTATAGATAAGTTATATTGATATAAATATACATAAATACTTATATCAATTTTTGAATTACTTGAACAACAATAATGCAACTGATACAGTTGTTGTAAAACCATAAATTAGCAATACGATTATTATTATGGAAATAAATATATATTCTTCTTGTTTTATTATTTGTTGATAATTATGAGAATGACCGACGATTGTATTTTCAGAAGGGGTACTCGAATTATATGTTTGTGTAGATAAAGTACGTCTAGTAACAGTATTTGGTTCTACAGTTTCATTCGTAATATCAATAAGTTCATCTGCATTCTGAGACATCACGTTTGGAATGTATTCCTCATATTCTGACATATAAAGTCTATAATAGTCTGTTATTATAACTAAAAAAAAGTTTATATACTTTTTTTATATATTTTACAAATTAGAACTGATTATTATAATTACCTTCCATTTCATGGTTCTTCAATAAGTTGATTAGGTCATCAGACAAATTGTAGAATTCACAAATGGTTCTATTCGTCCATAGCCTATCCAATGGAGGATAAGGAATCCATGCAAATACATTCTTATTCGTAAGATTGTGTGTGATTTTGCGTAAGGAAAGGAGGACTTGTGGTAGCTTGCATTTCAAATAAGATTCCAGACTTTTAGCTTCTTCTTCACTTACAGTATTGAAACTAACATAGCTTTTTGAATGAAGTTCGTTTGGTTTTCCGACAAACAAATTACCAAACCCGCTGCTTCCATTATGTGCAGCAGCTGTCGTAATCACCTTCCAATCATCATATTTGGCATTGTTGTTGATACTATCGACAGGACAATATTGTCGAAAGCCTTTCTGTTTTGACACATAACAAACAATGTCTGTCTCATTTTTCTTTTCTTTGGTTAACAGTTTATCAGAATCAACATATCGTCCCTGGGTCACATATTCACTAGATAATGCTTTTTCAGTAAAGTACGGTTTCATGTGATTGGCCAATGACGCAAATCTTGGGTCAGAAAGAATGATGTCAAAATCAGTCAGATGTACATCTGTACCATTGAAACGAGTTGTAAAATTATTTTCAACCTGAATCCGATTATCAATGTGGAAATAGCTTACGCCTCCTTTGATACTTACTCCAGGGAAGACATCATCGTTTGGAAAATGTTGCATGCTGATTACAGATTGTTGTTTCATGTAATCTCGAAGTGTTTTCAATGGCTTCTCGTCTGAAGTAAACCACTTACTTGGGGTAATAGCTAACAGTTGTTTAGAATTTTTACTGAAATGAGGAATCCAATTCTGATATAATGGCTTCTTATGTGGGTCTGCCGAGTTAGCAGGGTCTTCATTATATTGTGGATTCATTACAGTTAGGTCAAATTCGTCTACGCCAAATTCATCTTTGATGTTCATGGACAAAGTATCACCAGTTTGGTAATTCAGTTTGTATTGATTTTCAGGGTCAATCAAAAGTGTGCAGATAAAGATGTTAGTAGGATTGATATCAGCGAAATATATGCAGTTTTCAACTATATGCTTATATCTCTCTTCTTCATCTGGAATCACATCTAAAAGACCCTTCATAAATCTACCGATAATATCAATGACAAATTGTCCTTTACCAGCGCATGGTTCTAAGACTTTGTTGTTTGGATTATTCCAGAAAGAATGATGATTCATATCCAATATGTCTTTACGCAGGTTGAATGGTGTACTAATCTCTGCATTTCTAGCCTTTTCAATTTCTTTTGGTACAAAGTAAGTGTCAATGAGTTCAGACAGTTCAGATACGTTATTTCTGTATTCACGAAATAATTGCTTGATGTTAGCAACGATTTCGTTCATATTATTATCCATCTTCGTACTATATAGATAGACAATTTCTTTAACTTGTTCTAAACTAATTACATTTTTTTCATTTCCCCACCATAAATTCACTTGAGACATCATGCAGTTTTTCAGTGAAGTATTCTTTATAATCGCACTGAACATGCCTTGTACAGTATCGCAGTTTTCATGGATGGTGAATAGACATAGTAATGGTGAAACATGGAACATGAATTCTTCAATACTAAGACTGTTGATAGGAGTTTCGTCTTTTTCTTCTTCTACAGATGTTTGTTCATCAGCAATTTCAGAATCATCATTGTTTGATAATCTAGTTTTATCCAATCCATTTTGTAATTCTTGCTGATTTTCATTCAGTTTGGCAGTTTGCCTGGTATTTTCTCTAGAGACAAACCCATATTTGAAATGATACATAGTAGCTTGTTCTTCTGCAGACAAATCAACTTTAGCATCCAATAGAGTTTGTAATTGATTTTTAATCGCATATTTGCAATCTTTAGCAAAGAGTCGATAAACAGTAGAGCACATATCGACTAATGCATCCTGTGCATTACCAAACGAGGGTAGCCAATGGTCTGAATTAAGTGAAATGAGCTTATTTTCAATGAGGTAGCGAATACTTTCTTTTAACGATATTCCGGGTCGAACAGTGTTGGCATATTGTGCAAATGTAGTACTAATTGCACGCTGAAGATTCAAATCCACTACAAAACCTCTTTTCTTTCCTGGTCTAGGGGTCATGCATCTGAAAATCATCTGAAAAATCTTATCGTAAGAGTTGGATGAATTTAACAACAAAACAAGGTCACATTCATCAATGGTCACACCTAAATGGAGTTGTGTTCCAGTGAGTACTAATACTCCTTTCTTTCCTGCATTGGTAGCTTTTGCAATAGCTTCATTCACTCTCGATTTTGCGTCTTGGCTAGAAGCTGCTGTATTTGTAATGACTACTTGATAGTCAGGTAAGATATTATGTTTTTCAATTAGCATCTTCATTGCGATAGACGTGTAATTGATATTGTTAGGAGGAAGGAATGCGAGTACAACAGTCGGATTAGTTGAATCTTTGCATAATTCTAGTTGTCCAGACATGCGACAGATGCGATTAATTCTTTCGATAAAGACCTTCTTTTCCGGATATTCTCTATCAGGAATTCCAAAAGAGCTTTTTCCAAAGACAGAATACAATGTTTTTAGAACAGCATCTTCATTCTGAAAAGTAGGGATATCATTTTCAGACAATTTTCGCAAATTCCAATTTCCATTGAACAATGCATCTATAGACCAGCCATACTTATTATCAGAAGTCATATCAGATAGTTGTTTGTATACTGACTCGTCTAATTTTTGTGTCAAATATTCTAATTCTGGGAAATAACCGATTTCTCTCTGAATCTGTTCGTCAGTGTATTTTTTCAAAATATCTGCAAATTCCGTTCCATGCTTTTCTACCAGTTTTTCACGATTTCCAGATATATGGATAGTTTTGCAAAGCATAATATCTTCTAGGTCCCAATTAAATTGTCTTGTAGTCGGAATATTGAAAACGCTAGCAGGTTTTCCATAAGTGGCAGTTACAAACAGTCGGTGTGCCTTAGGACAATAAAAGTCAAATATCCTCTTCATGATATCAGTAGTGCAACCAAGGTGTGCTTCATCTACGAACGCAATGCGGATATTTGAATTTAATAAGCAGTCAATATGTTTACCTTCATCAACTTTGCTTTGTAGAAATTGCTTTGACGCAATAAACACATTTTGATTACTAATTGTTGGGTACAAATTGTCTCCACTGATATGCTGGATATTATAATTACGTAGCTGACTACACCGAAGTAATTTGAAATAACCACTGATTGTCTCATTTGGACAGGGAGTCACAATGAGATAGGAACCGTTAGGTTGATTATCCTGAATGATTGTTTCCACAATAACCGAAGTTTTGCCAGTTCTTGGTAAAAATGCTAATAAAGCACTGATTACTGCACCGACCGTACCTGTGGTATTTATCATAGATAAAAACTTCTTTGGTGCGTGTTTCTGATAAAAGCGAGCAATATGTGGCTTTTGCGTAACATCAATGCCTAGCATCTCATTAAAAGAAACAGTTTGAAAGTTTGATTTGTATAGTAGAAACGCTTCAAATAACGTTTTCCAATCCACAATAATAGCATCTTTGAGATAAGGGCGAACATCTTCATTGCAGTCCTGAGGGTTCATTTTTTCAGCATGAATACGGTCACGAATACAAATGCATAATTGTAATTTTTTATTTGAGTAATACACGTTTTTTTTGTTTTTTATTTCATCAAGTTCAAGGGATTTTACTGTTTCTGTTTTTTTATTTTTATGGCTTTTTGAAGTAGTAGCGAGAATGATGGATTGGTCTTCTGATAATGCAGAATAGTCAGAAGCATCGCCTCCATTACCGCGAATTTTTTCGATAATTCCATTTTTATTTACAAATAACTCGGATTTATTCTTTGCCGGGCAGCACGTACCTTTGCTAAAATTACCAGAGGCAGGAATAAATGCATTAAGACATTGAATCACACTAAATGATGCGAATAATCTCAACAATGCTTCCTGTCGGTAGCCGGATTCATTTTCTCGAACATCATCATTCGCTTCTAGAAATTCTCGAAAAGAAGAATATTCCGAAGGAAGAGATTTCAGAAAATTATGCAGGTCTTCAAACGTCTTAACGTTTTCAAAAATGCTAGTAGCCATAGTTGACAATAAATTGTTGTTTAATATGCAAAACAATACCAATTTATCAAACTGTCAATTTTGTGAAAAAATGATAAAAACTACAAATTTATCATTTTTTATTTCATTTGGTCATTTTTTACTACTCAATCAGTCTTTGACTCTGCGTTCTCGGTACGAGGTCTTTGTTGTTGGCGTGTACGTGTGCGCTTCTCGCTACTCTGCATGCTTTGCTGGCGAGTCTCGCACATAATGCGACCTCCCTTAATACCAGAAACATCTGTTGCCTGATACTCATGGTCACCAGTCTCGGGCTTGACCAGTCCGAGCTCAACATACTCACCTTGAACGAGATACTTATATTGAGAATCAGAAACACGGATAGAAGAATAATGAGTGAAAATATCCTTATCCTTATGCTCACCATCACAAATGGTGATAAATCCGTATCCTGTCTTGTTGTTAAACCATTTTACTTGTCCGGTATATCTGTCAGTGGTACTCATCGTGTTACACTTATACAGTATATAAGAACCTATGTTTATATTGTTTTGAATAAATAATTATATCAATGCATATCATACGTGAAATAATGAAATATAGCTAATATACATGGGATTATCATCAAACGATAAAGAATAACAATAATTCATATATATACCAAAATTTTCATTTATTTTCATACACAGCGGTATCAGGTCTGTTAATTCCTTAAGTTTTTTACATTCAATATTTTTCATATGTTCTATTGATAGTAAATCGTACGTGTCTGCATATTCATATTTGTTCAACTGTTCCCATGGCAATTCTGATATATGTAAGAACATATATATGTACCCAATTGAAATTAAATCGTCTCGTCTGGAATAAGAATTCCCGTTATACAAATTGTAACTAGCATAGTTTGAACTGCCGATGATAGAATCTCCAACAATATTTTCTTTGTGCTGTTTATTATCATCGATATAAAAAGTGGAAATACCGAAATCAATTAAAAATAATTGGTTATCTCTCAACATGAAATGGTGAGGTTTTATATCTCTATGAATTACAAATAAATTATGTATATTTTCAATAATATTTAACATACTCACCATAACAGAATTTATATTTTCTAGACTGATAGTATTATTCATAACATAATCGTATAATGAACAATCATATTTCGGAATTACTAATCCGATATAATTTTTGTGTCTGCCGTACCATTGTACCTGTGGAATATAATAACATTTATTATCATAAAGATATTTCAATATAGTAGCTTCATTTTTCAGAGTAATATAATTTTCATTGTATTCTTCTAATTTTATCACAATTTTTCGTTCAGTTTTTTTATTGTATCCAGTATATACATATCCAAAATTCCCTTTTCCGATTAACGATTCAACAATATATTTTGCATTGATAATTGGATAATCATTATTACTTTGCATTATTACTATAGTATTACAAATTTTTATTATATTTTATAATTATATATAATGAAACTAATAAATAGAATTGAGACAATATTAGACGGTATATCTCCATATTATAGTAAATTAGTTTGGTTATTTCATGGATTGAATTTCATATATATAATATTGTTTTCATTATTTGGTGTAATAATAATTGAACAGGGATATATCAAATATTATAATCGAATGATACAAATGTTTGTATGTATATTTTTGTTAGTAAAATTTCATCCATTTCGAGAACATAAGTTGAAAGAAGGAGACTCTAGTATTATTTTTGGAAGTGCATTCTTTTTATTGTTCAATCTAGGTATTATTCAATATATGAATACAACTATGGCTGATGTAGAAAAAACATTGAAAGAAATGGTATGAAAATAACAAAATAGTATTATTAGATGAGATGAGTACAACTAATAATATAAACATAAATGAACTCTTTGAAGAAGCATTGAAAGACCCTTCTTTATTGTCTACAATAAACGTGGATGAATTACTAGAATCAGTAGAAGATGAAAAAAATGATTATTTAGAAAATAAAACTATGGAAATGTTGAATAAAGAAAACTTTGAAGTAGTAACAGAACTAAATTGCTCTATAGATGAAAAAAAGAAACTATGTGACAGTTTGATAGGATACCGTTTAGTGGATGAATTACATGAATTACATAAAGGAAAACACATAAGATGGATTCGCCATGGTACAACAAAGCTCACATCAGGGGGTATTGTTGTAGATATAAAATTTCTGAATAATGGAACACATGTATTATGTAAAAACTATTCAGGAAGATTCACACAATACAAATATGATGAATGCATTACCTTTCAAAAATTAACAGAAACAGAACAATTAATTATAATGGCATATGGGTATGTATCTAATGAGGTACAAAACTAATCGACTAGTAGTTTTCTGGTGAAGTTACTAGTAATTTTTGTTTTTTTGCGAGTTTTATTTCTTTTTTTAGTAAGTAAAAAGAAGTCTTTCAAATGATACATAATTTTTCTAGATATGTTTTCCTGTTCAG
>Ga0102963_1001271_pt1 | contig 11085 bp, 9 predicted proteins | sample SalPon2_C_H2O_MG_2_FD_84522 | JGI IMG/M metagenome (GOLD analysis project Ga0102963, IMG submission 84522) | Salt pond water microbial communities from South San Francisco under conditions of wetland restoration - Salt Pond MetaG SF2_C_H2O_MG | ecosystem: Environmental > Aquatic > Non-marine... | reverse complement strand
TATTTGTTGCAGTCAAGTATGCAACCATACCAGCGGCAGGAGATGTAATTGCAGCATCTCTTGCAGTTGTATCTGCATGAACTGCTGCCTGAAAATGGACACTTGTGCTTGCAGTGGTAAATGAACCAGCAGCAGGTGTTGTACCACCAACGATACCATCCACGTTACCTGTCACATCACCAGTTAAGTCTCCTGTTACATTACCTGTTACATCACCAGTAATGTTGCCAGTGAATACACCAGCGATTGCACCAGCACCTGTAATGGTTGGAGCTGTAAGAGTTTTGTTGGTTAGTGTTTGTGTTGCATCTGTTCCAACTAGTTCTTGGTTTCCACCAGCAGGAAGTGTCAAAGTATTTGTTACTGCCGCACTATGTGGTTGTGCAATAATTTTTTGTCCGTGTGCGTTTGTTTCGCAGTTTAGTGTGATTGCACCAGAGTTTGCCCCACCACCTTGAATTTCTACTACTTGGTTTGCAGCAGTGATTTCTAGTTGTCCAGTTGCATTACTAATACCCTCTGTAGTAAGTGCAGTGATTGTCATGGAAGTTGTAGTTCCACCAACTACGCCGTTGATTGATGGTGCAGTCAAAGTCTTATTAGTAAGTGTGTCAGTACTTGTTTCAGTTACAACTGATGCAGCATCACTCAAATCTGAACTTGCGATTGTGATATTTGCAGTTCCATCGAATGACTGTCCAGCAATAGTTCTTGCAGTTGCAAGTGCTGTTGCAGTGTCAGCATTACCTGTTACGTTACCAGTAATGTTACCAGTGAATACACCAGCGATTGCACCAGCACCAGTAATGGTAGGTGCAGTTAATGTTTTGTTTGTAAGAGTTTGAGTTCCAGCTAGTGTGACTACAGGGTCAGCCGAAAGAGCAGAACCAGTTCCCAAATAGGTATAGAGTTCTACGAAGTTGGCGTTGACTTTGCCTGCGCCAGTGCGAAGGTCATCACCTGTTCCGTCATTCGCAGAAGTTCCCCGCCCAATTGATTGATATGCCATTTAAGTTTCCCCTAAATTTCTTTTACTATGTTATTTATAAGACTTTATCAAGCCCCTGTGTCTAAAGTTGTACTAGAACTGTCAAAACTTATTGTATCTTCATCATATGAAGTGTATATACCGCCAGAAAGATGTCGAGGGTTTCCAAACTCATCAAAGGTTTGAATTCCATCATCAAATTTGATAAATGTATTATCAAACGCATTGATTAATGCACTCCTACTGATGTAAATCTCAGACGGCGGCATGATGTTCACTCTTGTATTGTAAGCTGATATTGGTATAGAACCATCAGCAGCAGACACTTGATTAATCTTCACATACCCCCACTGGTCAATAGTGTATTGATCTCTTGAAAAGTTTTTGGGAGTAGTTGCTCTTCTTCCAGCTGGATCTGGATAATTTGGAATTACCTCTGAAGTTGTTGTTGGGTGAACTGCAAACGCATATTCTGGCAACAAGTTCAAAGTTGGCCCCAAAGGAGCACCACTTATTGTTGCTCCTAAATTTATTTTCATGGTAACAGCAGAAGTAAGTGTTACCTCTCTTGTACCAGATGATAGTGGTGCATCTTCCTGACCTTCTTTTGTAATGTCTCTACGGAAGATGATATTACTACCAGCATCTGTTCCCAAAGCATCTGTACCATCAAGAAGAATAGTGTTACCATCTTCAAGAAGTAGATCACCTTCCTCTGCTCGTAAGTCTGTACCATCTGTCTTAGTACCCAAGCGTCTACCGAACACTTCTGTGAAAAGAGTTCTAAGAGTAGATGCAAGTTCTGGTGTGAATGTTCGTGTATCACCTGTAAAGTCAATAACGTCACCAGCAGCTGGGTTGCGAATACGCAAAGAATTAAGTTGTGCATCTGCAAGAGATGTTGCAAACGAAACCTCACCAAAGACGTTCCAACCAGCAGGGTGAATAGAACGTCTAATGGAATCACGCCATGAATTGATTGACTCACCAATACGAACAACATATGAATAGTCTTGATAGTAGAAACTATCTTGAACCTTCATAGAGTTTTCACTGATATGTCCTCTTTCAGTTACATACTGTCCACCAGTATTTGCAATTGCAGTAATTGAGGTCGCAGCCTTTGCGTGAACACACTGAACAACTGTGGCAGTGGCACCAGTTGCTGTTGTGATAACATCATCAGTGAAAAAATGTTCTACAGGAGTTTCTATTTCCAACAATCTGTTTAAAGGATTATAAGAAACCACCGTAGCCGTGTGAGATGTAAATGTGTCTCCAATAGTAAATGTACCAGTAATATTCTCAATAATAATATTTCTGTTCATTGTAATCTTTGGAACAGCTGTGTACCCCAATCCAAGATTAGTAATATTAACAGATAGAACTCTACCAACACCACTTGTTGATTTTGCTAGGATAGATGCACCAGTTCCTAAACCACTCGCAGAAGTTACCCCAAGAACAGGAAGAGTTGTATACCCTGACCCTTTGGTAATCATATCAACTTTTGTAATTTGAGTAGCTTCGGATGCAACACCCAAGTCAGTAAATGTTTGCGTTTCTATAACAAGATTATCACCTGTCTCTAAAAGAAGAGTATCAGTTTCGGTGAGTTGTTGTTCTTGTTGTAGATTAAACTGTTCACTCTCTTCACGAAGAAATTTAGAGTTACCCAAAGAATCTTCAGCTACAATATTATCACCATCTTCATGTAGAAGTTTAAAAACGTGTTCTAGAATGATATTCTGATTTGGTTCGCCCTCATAAACAATGTTATCAAGTTCTGTTTCATCTTCCAATATAAATGAACCACCAACAACTGAAATCTTTGCAGCTGCGCCACCACCATTTGTATTGGAATTGTTAAACGTGACTACATCATCAACAGTGTATCCACTACCACCATTCTCAATATGAACTTCATCTATACTACCAGCACCAATTGAATTAACTGAACCTTGAACGCCAATACTACCTAATAGTTCAAAGTGTGCTTTGTCTCCAACTTTATAGTATTCACCAGACTCAGTTATATTAACTCTATTAACAATACCAGAAACCTCAGCACGAATTAATTGGTCAAGTTCATTAGAAACAGCATTGATTGTTTCTCCAATGACAAATGTTCCAGTAATTGTTGTTCTGTCTAGATTAAGTTCTGCGACAAGTTGTGCGCCTTCTTTATACTTAATAACACTTTGAACAACAGCTGTTGCCTGAGAAGTCTGTCCAGTTATAACACGACCAACAACTTTTGAATAATCCGATGTACCAATCTCTGTAACACGCATGAGATAGTCATCAGACCACTGTCCATTAGAAACCCTTAAAACATTTTCTCTTGGATAGATGAGAGATGATTCTTCATCAAAAAGAATTCTGAAGAATAGTTTGTGTCCTTCTTCTGTTCCTTTTGCCTCATACAAATCTCTAATGTTCTTAATGAGATTTCTTTTTGATATACCAGACGCAAGAGATTCTGGAATAGATTCCATGAGTGCATGTTTAAACTTATCAAGGAAACTATAGATTGTGTTATCGGTATCAGCGTATGCAAGTAACTGTTGAATGTTTTGGATTGGGTTTGCTTTGTATGAAACAACTGGCGCCTTTGCACCAGAGGTTAGTCCTACAACACTCTCACCTTGTTCAAATTTTTGTTGAGAAGAAATGTAAAGAACTTTGTCAGAGTCATAATCATCAACGAGAATGACAGCAGTGTGTCCACTTGTCTGTCCACGAATAGTTTCACCAGCTTGGAACTTACCAACTGACTCTTCTAGAACAACTCTTTCTTCATTTGTTTCATCAACAATATAGTTTACACTATTTGTTTCTTGAATTACATAATCGTTTGAACCGCCCAATTTTAATTGAGCAGATTCCATAAACTGAAAATAGTGTTTTAGAAAAACGGCAAACTGGGGGTGATCTGCCTGAATAAATTCAGGCAGTTGATTTTGAATATGGGGAGAAACCTTATTCGTTAATTTTGGTGAACGACCATCCATTTTAAAACCCTACTAGTATGATGAGCTGCCGGAAGAAGAACTAGAAGAAGAACTAGAAGAACCACTAGATGAACTAGCGGATGCAGTTCCAGTTGTTGCCCTACCAAACGATCCAATTATAGAATGCGAACTTGGAGAGGCTGTAGTGCCTTGTTGATCTGTCTGTGCAGTAATTCTAGAACCACCAGTATCAATACTTAGAAGTTGATTTCGTACAGGAACAATATCGTTTGAACTTGGAATTGCAAAAACATGAATTGTTCCATCACCATTTGTAGTAGAAGTGATTTGCAAATCATTAACAATTATTTCACCAGTTGTATAATTAACTGTGCCTGCATTACTATTTAAATAAACTCTTTCTTGTGCAACAATACTATAAATTCTGGTAATACCAGAACCATTATCGTCAATATAATATGTACTTGTAGAACCAGCGACAGTAAATCCTGTAGAAGAAATAACTGGTGGTTCATCATTGTGTGGATGATAAATGTTGTTATAGAATTTAATTACATACTGTTTCTTTGTATTGATCTGAGCTCTTTGTGATTTATACATTCTGATGTTAGATATATTATTAAGAATAGCATGATCAGAAGTATCAATCAACCTAGAGATTTCAGAAAATCTATACATACCATCAAACTTTTCTAAAGTAGTATTACTATAATTTCTAATAGTATTAGATACAATTGTCTCCAAGTCACCAGAACTTTTTGTTGTGGTTGTTGGATCATATCTAAAGTTTACATCCATGATGATATAAATTGTTTCTGGGTCAACAATAACTGGACGAACAGAAGCAATATTATATTTGTTCAACTGTGTTACAATCGTTTGTTTCTGAGCTTCAGTGAGAAAGGTTCCTTGTAGTGGACTAATAGAAATATACACCTGTCCATAGATTGGTGGATCATTATCTTCACCACCCCAAACTTGAATCGTTTTGATGTTTGGATAAATGGTTGGTAGAATTTGTTTATAATCAGCTGGAGTAACAGCACGCTTCTGTGCAGTATAACTTAGTGGTGCATAATATTTAATTGAAGAAATAGTTTCTGGTTCATCTCCACCAGATGCATTCTGAATTGTTGATATTGCAATATTTGTTTCGCCACCAATAGATGTTACATTGAATATTGATGCACCGTTTGCTTCTTTCTTGTTAGTGACAATATATTCCATGATGACAATATTGCCATCAGAAAGTTTCTTACCAATAACATCATCTCCAAAGTAGATTTCAAATCTACCATCATCAGACTCTTGTAGGAAGTAAACAGGGTCAGTACCCTTAGTGTTTGTAATCTCAGTTGCAAGATTAAAAGCTTCAGTCTTTGTATTACTCGTAGAAGTTTGAACAGATACCTTTAATGTAGTAGTATCAGCTCTATCACTTGTCAACAAATATTTCTTTTCTGGATCATTATAGTCAACAGTGTACTTTGTTGTAACAAGCGTACCTTCATAGATTGGAAGGTTTGAAAAAATAAGAAGTCCGTTAGTTTGTGTTGTTGTAACATCTTCATTGACAACGAAACCATAAGTGGAGTTGTTAATAGAAGTTGTGAACTTTGTACCCTTGTTAATCGTCAAAGATGGTAGTGTGTTATTATTTACTGTGACACCAACTCTTGCAATTGGAGCTCTTGCTGAACGAGGAGTGTATCCCAATTCTTTTGCTTTGGAAACAACAGAACCACGAGTAGTCGCAGAATCCAAGAACATTTCATTTGCAGCAAAGTTAGCATTCATTGCAAGGTAATGAGTATTGTACGCCAACAAATCAATGAGAGCAGATAAACCAGAACCCTCAAAATTATAGTCAGCAAATTCAGACTGACCTTTCATGTATGTTTTTAGGTTAGTTTTGATGTTATCGAAATCTAGTTCCGTAACTTCTAGTTTTGATTGATGTGCCATCTTATCTTAATCTCTCTAAAAATAGGTTTACTGTCTGGACACCAGATGGAGAGTTGCGAACAAAAAATTCTATTGTCACCGTATATGCATTTTCATCTAATCTTGCTTTTGAATTAATATTAATAAGTTCCACTCTAGGTTCAAAGTTTTCAATCACATCTTGAATATGTCTTGAAAGAATGTCCTCTATGATTGGGCTGACTGGTTCAAATAAGACTGCACGAACATTTGAACCAATCTCTGGATGAAATGGCCTCTCATAAAAATTAGTGTTGATAAGATTACGAACACTTCTTTTCACTGCTTCAATATTAGTAAGTTTTGTAATGTCACCAGTTAAAGGGTGTGCAACAAAGTTAAGGTTCAAGTCTGAAAAGACTTGAGCATTTCTATCTGAATTGTTTGTTGCTTCTGCATCACGAAAAGCAGTTGGATTAACAGCCATTAAAATCTCCTCATTTGTATTTATAACGAAACTACAGAACTACTAACGATCTGTTTTTGATATGCTCTTCTTCAATATCATCTTTGGATTGACCATGATATGCAACTGCATGATGTTCTTGAATCATCTTGTCATTCAGAATTGTTCCATCATCAAGTTTGAACTTGCCTAGGATACGTCCATACTTTCCTGTTGCATCCTTTACAGTTACAAGAGTTTGAATAGACCCGATAGGCATGTGAGACTTCACATACTCCTTAGATGCAAGTCCATATTTCTTTTCTTCCAAATCTCGTGTTCTAGATTCTGGTGTATCAATTCCATAGAAACGAATTCTTTGTTTACGAAGCCATACACCAAACCCCAAGTCGATATCAACGTCTGTTGTGTCACCATCAACCACTCTTAAAATTTTACATTTATATTCATACATTAATTATCCCCCAGCGGACACAGTTGGTGATCCAGAAGCAGACGCATTCGGCACCCAACTCCCATGCCCACCAGTTGCATCTCCTTTACGATGAACTCCAATTCCATTGACAAATACTGTCGCACTCCCACCAACCGCTGGATCTCCACAAGAAGTTGTATCACCAATCCGAACAGTCTTTGCACCATTTGTAAATACATTAGGTGAACCAGAAGCATATGCAGTTTGGTGAAATGGATTGGGTGTTGGACTTGCATGACCAATGTGAGTATCTAATCCAACTCTGGTAACTTCAGGCATTAATATCTCCTACGCATACAACTGATAGAACTTGCCAGCATCCCCATATCTTCTGTGATTATAGAATGTGAGAATTTGAAGTCTGTTTGAACTATCTTTAACTGATATGTGTAACCAAGGATTCCCAGAGCCACCAGATTGATATTCTAAAATAAACTGATCGTGCGGTACATTCTCACGAACCCAAAGTGCAATGTCATAATACTCTGACTTTGTTACACCACTGAATTGCATATCTGCGGCTTGTCCTCTTTCATGTTGAGATGTTCCGCTTGCTGGTCTGAAACCAGATGTGATAAACATATTTGGATACTTTGTCTTAATAGGATCAAGAACATTAACCGCAAGAACCTTGAGGTTGTTAATTATATCTTCAACCTTCAATCCATGTTGCTCTCTGATACGATGTCCAAACACAGCATTCTTAGACAAGTCTCCCAACTTAAAGTGTGTTGACAACTGTAATCCGTAATCAATAGAACCGTCTGAAAGTTCAACTTGTTCCACACTACTTACTGAAGTGTTTCCAGCAGCAACAGAAGATATGTTAGAACTTTCCCCTGTCTCAGAAGAATGTTCTTCATTAATAGATGGTACTAGTGGAGTTGCAACCAATCTTCTTGCCGCACTTTCCGTATTGTATTTACCTTCAAGTGCATTATAGGAATAGTCAGAGAATGTTGTTGGTAGAAACTCACCTCTAGTGACGGCGGCCTTCAAATCATCTACACTATACTCAACATCATCATCACCCATGAACTTTTGTTCCGAAGGCAATTCACTTCTTATTTTTGCAGCAAGTACAATCGCTTCTGGTGGTGCGGTAATATCCTCACCCTCTTCATATGTTGAAAACCCACGAGAGTCTTTGAATTCAATGTCTGGAACTTTAGTATAACTTGATGGAGAAGCAGCACCTAAGTTTAAGTCAATGGTTGCGCCTCTCATATCTACTGCACCAGAAACATCCAAGTTCATCTTGCCTGCTTCTACACCAATAGCCATGTCACCATTGGACAGTAAGTCATAGGTTCCACCATGAAATTGTGTCGCAGCACCATCAGAAGATACTGCGTATGTTCCTTTAATGTTTGTCAGATAGTCTCCATCAACATTGCAATAGAAATCTGCCTGTGTCTGTAGTTTCATATCCGACACAGATGTTGCAGTAATGTTTTGTTGTGCAGTAATCTCTGTAGATTCATTTGAGTACATGCGAATGTTCTTGCCCGCATGGAAGGTAATATTCCTTCCAACATTCCAAGTCATGTCCTCATCTACTTGTCCGTTGACAGAACCACGCACATAGAGATTGGTGTTACCGTCAACATATAAGTCTACGTTACCCCGAACACGAACCTTCTTGTTCTTGTGAACAATCTCATAGTCCTCACCAATAATCTTTGTAACCTTAGTACCGTCTGGATGAACCTCATAGAATGTTCCGCTACGATGATACTCATGTATCCGTTCATGGCCTGGCGTATCATCAAACTCTTGAATATGTCCAGACTCAGTTTCCTTTACATGGTTGAAAGGATACTGTGCATTGTAAGGTGTCTTTGGTTCGCCAGTCAGATCATCAGTTCGTGTTCTCTTAAAGTTCACCACTGGATGTTGGTTTACCAAATCATTTACTGCAAGTCTATTTGTGTCAACTTCATTCACCCTACGAGGATAGTATGAACGAGGATCAGCAAAACCATTCAAGCTCTGTTGCGTAGAAACAGTTACACCAATCTCCGTACCCGCTCTTGGTGGTTCTTCAAAAATGATTTTGTTTTCTTCAATTTTATATGCCATGTTATGTTACCTGTGTGTTAATTCCAACAGAAGAAGCATACTCTGCAATACTCTGTGAACCACCTCTTACTGATGAAGGAACTCTACCAGAAAACTCTGATGGATAAAAGTGTCAAACGTCGTTGGGAATATCATTCTTCAGTTTATATGGTGACATTCCATTTCTTGCCATCACGGTATAATTGTCTCCGCTTGTACCAGTATCATATCTTCCGTTAGGTAAAAAGATTTGAAGGTCAATTGCACACGCAAAATTGTGGTATGAACTTCCTGGCGATGCAGCTCTGTTTGTTGTTCGTCCAGACTGATAGTCGTTGTAAAGTTTTCTTTGTTCGTTCAACGATCTATATCCGTAACCAATACTGAAATCATAATCTGGATTCTGATTAAGTAGGTTTATGATACCCTCTGCGAAACGATCACGAACCCAAGGAACAAGAGTATTAATCTTACCAGCAGTGTTTGTTGCGTACCGTGATCTACCGAAGTCTGCGGCCGTCCATGTTCTTCCACCAGAAAAATCTGGTGCTGAGGATTCTGTATTCAATGGAGAAGATGGTGGAACATTTGTAGGAACATCTGATTCACCATCTCTTGTTACGAGAACAGTTGCATCCAGTGTGGGGGCTGGTGTGGTGAACTCTGTGGTTGTACCATCCGCAATAATAGAAACAGTCTGCACACTTCCAGCAGGCCTTGTCTGTGCGTCAGAGTAATCAAATGGTGCGCCCGCTTGAGGCGCCGCAGAAGAGTTAAGTCTGCCTGGGATTGTACCAAATACCATAGGTTCTTGCATGTAGTCTGGATCACGCCAGAAACCAATCACCCATGTACCTTCAATAGGCCCTGTTGGTGAGGAACCGATACCACCAGAGGACGCAGAGTTTGCTGGTTGAATACAGAACGCCCATGGCAAATCAGCAGTAGGAAGTTTTGTTTTATCCTCTGTATGATATCCAAATACACGAACACGAACTCTACCAAGTGCTTGAGGGTCGCCTCTATCTTCAACCACACCAATCCACCAGATAAATCCGTCACGCCCAGCAAAATAAGAAAGTTGTTGTTCCATGCAGTATCCTCTTTCAAGTATTTATACTGCACATACGAACAGAGGAAACCCCGAATGAGACTTCCTCTGTTATTAATTTGGTCGGAGATGCTGGATTTGAACCAACGACCCTCTGCTCCCAAAGCAGATGCGCTACCAGGCTGCGCTAATCTCCGTTAGTATGAACTTATACAATAGGCAGTTCTTCAACTGTTTCAATCAGTTCTTCCACCGCACTCTGAGACAGGAAACCAGAAACGGTATCCTCTTCATTGATAATAGGTGGAAGCGAGTATGGTTCACCATTCCGAAGCAGCATGATTTCAAACAATCCCTTATTGCCGCCGTACGATCCATCGTGGCGTACAATAGATAGACTGTATCCATTATCAAACTCAATCTCACCGCCATACTCGCTTCCTTTCAAACTCTCTTCTTTAAACAGAAGATAGTCCGAAACTTTATATTCTTTCACATTCTTAAATAACATTAGTGACACACCACTTTAGGAGTCTTACTTCCATCTGCATGATAAACAAACTTAGTCCAGCATTGGCTGGGTTTCCCTGTCGCAGTTGCGACACCAGTATGGATAGTTGCATTAGGGAAGTTCACCGTACCATTACTTGTACCAAACACCTGAGTGACAATCGCTTGCATGATGACCTGTTTCAACACCGCATCATTACTGACAATCTCAAATGCATTCGCCTGGCTTACAAGCCCCACACTCAATAACATTCCACAAAGTATCTTTTTCATATTCATCTCCGATTGACCTTGACCGCTTAAACAGTCATTCCCAAATAATCTGTTTTCAGAACATTCAGACGTTCCTCATAGATATTCAACTCTTCCATCAAAGCATTCCGTCCAGCTTCTCCGTGAGTAACATACATGAAACGTCCGAGCATATTCTCCATTGCATCTTCAGTATAGACCTTCACTGCACCATCTTTGTACATGACAGTGATAAGTGTTACACCGTCTGCATCATCAGAGATGCTTGTGATCTCACCCTCTGCGACATAATCATTATAAACTCGAATCACTTCCATACCACGTTCAAACATCTTCATTCCTTTTCTCAACTTACATATACAGTATATGTTATTAGAACAGATA
>Ga0102963_1001269_pt1 | contig 11093 bp, 9 predicted proteins | sample SalPon2_C_H2O_MG_2_FD_84522 | JGI IMG/M metagenome (GOLD analysis project Ga0102963, IMG submission 84522) | Salt pond water microbial communities from South San Francisco under conditions of wetland restoration - Salt Pond MetaG SF2_C_H2O_MG | ecosystem: Environmental > Aquatic > Non-marine... | reverse complement strand
CCCAGCACTTGATCTGCTGATTGGTTAGTCGTTGCAGATAAAATATTAATCAAATTTAAACATTCTGGTTTATTTTGAAGATCATCCTTCGAGCTTGGAATTAATTCAGAGTCCGATTTTGCTTTTCTGATTTTTGCAGAAATCGTATCATCATCATCAGTTAAAAGAATTCGTGAAAAATCAGATGGATCTGATTTGGACATTTTTTTATTACCATCTCGTAAGCTCATCACTCTGGTAGCACTTCCATAAATTAAAGGTTCTGGCTGAGGAAAAAAATCAACACCAAAATCATTATTAAATTTTTGTGCAATATCTCTGGACAGCTCTAGGTGTTGTTTTTGATCATCTCCAACAGGAACATGTGTTGCAAGATACGCTAGAATGTCTGCGGCCATTAAATTAGGATAGACCATCAAACCCACACTAACATTTTCTTTATTCTTTCCAGCTTTGTCTTTAAATTGAGTCATGCGATTAAGCCAACCAATACGACTGACACAATTAAAAACCCAGGCTAACTGAGAGTGTGCCGGAACACTTGATTGTTGAAAAATGATTTGTTTTTTATAATCCACACCTGCTGCAATAAATGAGGCCAATACTTCTAAAATATTGGAACGCAATTTTTTCGGATCTTGGTCCACGGTAATTGCGTGTTGATCGACGACACAATAAACACAATTATATTTATTTTGGAGCTCGACAAAATTTTTAATCGCACCAAGGTAGTTACCTAAATGTAATGTTCCTGTCGGCTGTACACCTGAAAAAACACGTTCTTGAAATTTAGTCATATTGATTATTTAGAAATTGATATCAGAAATATCTTCTATTTTCGAGTGGGTTCATTGTCCATTCGCCTTCCAATAATCAAGCGCATATTTTGAAGAGGGAATTTCCTTTGACTCATAATGACAAGTCAGCCCTTCACCTAAAACATCATATAAATCAATTGCTTTTTGATGAGGGGGTGAATGAACATAGCCCATCATTGCATCCCGTGATTCCCAAGCGGTGAGAGTATGATAATAGCCCTGATGAGTAAATCGCTCAGTGTGAATGTTTCCAGGGCTTTTTTGAGCTAATTGAAATAAAGGAACAGCGTGGGACAAAAACCGAAATTTTTTAAGAATGTTTTTAGGTTTAAAGCCAGTGATTGCAATGATCATGATAAAATTTTGAGTAACTGATCTTCAATGGTTTTTAAGGTTTGCGGATCTTTCACTTTTTTATTTTTTAAATCAGTAATTTGAAAAATATCAAAAACTTTTTCACCATAAGTAGAAATTTTTGCAGATTGAACGCTCATATTTTGATCATGAAATATTTGAAGAATGTCCATTAATAAACCCGGACGATCGCCAGATAAAATTTGAAAAGTAGTTGCTAACTTACTCATTTGATTATCAATTGTGATACGAGGTTCAACCTCTACTTTAATTTTGGTAGGGAATAAGGGTTGATAAATCTCTAATTCTTCTTCATTCAGTGAGGCAGTAATATTTTGTATCACTCTTTCTTGTTCATTCTTCTCAACAATCACTTTTTGTATACTGCTAGTGACCCAAAAGACATCAATGATATCATTATTATTAAGAGAGATTATTCGAGAGCCGAGAATATTGATTTGTGATGAGTGAAAACCCGCTACGATATCTTTTAAAACACCCGAACGATTAGGACATACAACAACTACCGCACCATATTCTTTATTGTTGTAATTTAAAAATTTAACTGACAGTGCTTTTTTGTTTTTTTGATACTCAAAATATAAACCAAAAATATCTAAAATCATTTTTGAAGAAAAAGCCTCCCAATAAAGGTTTGGGAAATATCGTATTGATTTTTTTATAAACACTTTCATCTCTTTATCAGCTTGTTCTAAAACCATTTCTTTTAGGGACTCTTGGACGGAAGAAGAATAGTTTGCGGTATCAAGACCACGTTGTAAAAAATCTTTTGCGTTATATAACAGGCTTCTTAAAAGACTTATTCTCCATTCATTGAGGATATTGGGACCTACGGCTGCGATATCACAAAGAGTGAACAGGAAAAGTGAATTCACCTTTTCTTGAGTATTGGCTATAGCGGTAAAGGAAGCAATGACATCAGGATCTTGGGGATCATTCTTAAAAGCTATATCGCTCATCAATAAATGGTTTTCAATCAACCATAGCGATAATTCTTGATCTTCAGCGCTCAAAGGTAATCGTTTGAAAATCTTCTGTGTTAATTCTTTTCCATAAATAGAGTGGCTTTTAGGACCCTTTTTACCAATATCGTGGAATAAGAGCGCAACATGCAAGGCTACTTTTTGATGAAGGCGACTATAAATCTCCTTATAAAAAGACTTCTTTTTTAATTCGTGAAGGTGGTAGAGCGTAAGCAGTAAATGCTCGTCGGTGGTGTAATGATGATAAATATCAAATTGTACTTGACCCCAAACTCGCCCAAACTCAGGAAAGAGCTCATTAAGAACTTTCGTGTCATTTAGATTACGAAGGACTTGAATGGGATTTTTTTTAGATGAAATAATTTCGATGATAGTTTTATACTGATCAGGGGTCATTGACTTTTTAATTTGTTTTCTTTTTTCTTCAATCGTTTTAAGAAAGTGAGGGTGAACAAATAAATTATGCTTCAAAGAAGATTCAAAAACACCAAGCCAATTTTGAAGTAAATTTTTAGAATTATAATTTTTGATATGCACAAAACCTTTTTCAATAAAGTATTTCTTATCTATAGATTTTGTTTTTGCAGGTTTGCTTTTATGAATAGTCTTAATGATCAGTTCTTCAGGAAGCTTTGAATAAAAAGTATTGAGTAAGGATTCTATTTTTGCAATATTTACAAAAAGATGTTTCATAAAACGCTCCACACCTTTTTCTTTTTGATTATTTCTATACGATAATTTTTTGGAAATTTTTAATTGATTTTCAATACTTAAGCTATCTCCTTTGCTGTCATTAAATAAGTGAATAAAAGCCCGCACAGTTAATAAAAATTTCCATGCACTTTTTAATTCTTTTATTTCCTTAGAAGTAAAAATATTGATTTGAATTAAATCTTCGAGTTTTAAAATATTAAACATGAATATAGATACCCAGATAATTGTATGAATATCTCGCAATCCACCGATACCTTCTTTTATTTGTGGTTCAAGGTTGCTTTTAATTCCTAAGTAGAAGTCGTGCCTTTCTACTAGTTCGATTAGTTTTTTTTCACTTAGCTTTAAGGGATTCATACGTCCTATTAGGATTTTAATAGAGCGCACAAACTCTCCATAATAATCCTCATCGCCTATTAAATGACGTGACTCAGCAAATTTTGTAACCGTTTTGATATCTTTTTTTGAGTCGATAATTGCCTGTTTTAGGGTTAAAAATGAAATTCCAACCTCAAGACCAATATCCCACAGGCTATTATTTAATGATGTAATAAAATTTTTAAGATTTTTATTAGATTTTTTATAAAGAAAAAGGAGATCAACATCGCTCTTTGGTGATAGGTCATGTCTACCATAGCCCCCAACTGCAATTAAGGCAAATCCACTAATTGAATATTCTTTGATAATATTTTGAACTAAATCTCTAACTATATCGTCAACTAGTTTTGTGTGATGATTGTTAAATATGAAGCCATCATTATTTAAAATTAAGTTATCAAATAATTGATCCCTTGCAGTTTTGTATTTTTTTTTAAGTTTTAATGCTTCATTCATCTCAAATGCTTTATTAAAAATATGAAAATATCACATTTATTTAAAGATATAGAATTTGTTTTAATAAAATGTAACAATAAATGAAGAGAAATTAAGGTAAAAAAAATGTTCAATCTTAAAAGTAGTAAATTATCATTATTTGGAAGTAGTAAAAACTTAGAAAAAGAAATTGATGAGTTTGTAAATATATTATCTGAAGTAGGTCTTTCTTTTAAGTCAATTGTAAAAAGGTATCTATCACATTCTACCGATGAAAATTTTGAAGCCATGCTAGAAAAAATAACTGAAATGGAGAGTAGGGCAGATACGATTACCAAACAAATAGAGCATGCTCTTTATGAAGAGACTTTAATTCCAGATGCTAGAAGTGACGTTCTCAGATTGCTAGAACACTTAGACGAACTAATAGGTATGTATCAAGGAAATTGTTATCACTTTTCAATTCAAAAGCCAGATTTCCCTGAAGAATTTCATTCTGACTTGTTGAGCCTAACCGAAACAGTTGTCGATTGTGTTGAGTCTTTATGTTCAACAGTTAGATCTTTCTTTAGAGATGTTAGGTCAGTGAGAGATAATGCACATAAAGTTACGTATCATGAAAAAGAGTCTGATATTAAATTTAGCTCGCTGGCTAGAAGAATATTTAGTTCTAATTTAGAATTAGATCAGAAAATGCATTTAAGATACTTCGTTGAAAAGATTGATCGAATAAGCGATCAAGCTGAAGATATAGCAGACGAGTTAATTATATACTCAATTAAACGGTCTGTTTAATTTTTAACTTATGGAACTAACAATCATACTATTTTTATTTGGCGGATTATTTTTAGGTTGGTCCCTAGGGGCCAACGATGCTGCTAACGTTTTTGGTACTGCGGTTGGAACGAGAATGATCAATTTTAGAACTGCTGCTATTATTTGTAGTATTTTTGTGATCCTAGGTGCAGTGATAAGTGGAGCAGGGACAACAGAGACTATTGGTAAACTTGGTGAAATTAATGCTTTGCCTGGAGCTTTTGCATGTTGTATTGCAGCGGGCTTCTCTGTGTATTTAATGACCAAGGCCGGCTTACCTGTTTCTACAACTCAAGCTATCGTGGGCGCCATTGTTGGATGGAATCTTTTTACAGGCTCTCAGACTGATTACAGCATTCTGACAACGATACTGGCGACATGGATTTTATGTCCGATATTAGCGGGATTAATTGCGATTGGTATTTTTTCACTTGTGAAAAAAATTATTATGAGCTCTAAAATTCATATTCTTAGATTAGATGCGTATACTCGTTTAGCACTTTTGCTCGCTGGTGCTTTTGGATCTTACAGTCTTGGTGCAAACAACATCGCAAATGTCATGGGTGTATTTGTTAATATTTCTCCTTTTACCGATATTGAAATCACAAGCTATTTAACTTTTACATCAACAGAGCAATTGTTTTTACTAGGTGGCCTTGCAATCGCCGTTGGTGTTTTTACTTATTCTAAAAAAGTTATGTATACCATAGGCAATGATCTATTAAAAATTTCTCCACTATCTGCTTTTGTAATTGTTTTATCTCATTCAATTGTTTTATTTTTATTTGCCTCAGAGGGGCTTAGTAGTTTTTTAACTTCTATTAATTTGCCTTCTCTTCCATTGGTACCTGTTTCTAGCTCTCAAGCTATTGTCGGAGGGGTAATTGGAATTGGTCTACTGAAGGGTGGCAAAGAAGTTAAATGGTCAGTTGCTGGAAAGATTTCTATTGGATGGATAATTCTACCAGTTATTACAATGTTTATTGCCATGTTAATTTTGTACATTTTAAAAAACATGTTTAACTTAACAGTTATTTTTTAAAACTTAGAGAAATACAATCTTTTTATATTTAGATCGATTTATCTGTTGTTTAAAATTATTTATAGTTTTAGGATAAGTTCCTTAATTTAAAATTAAAAAAAATGAATATTAATTTTCGAGAATATCCATCTAAAATTAACAAACCCGTAGTAGTCATCTGCTTAGATGGAAGTCAAAAAGAATATCTAGATACAGCTTCAAAAAGCGGGCTAACTCCTAACCTTGATCAAATTATTCAAAATGGAGAATTTAGCATCGCACATAGCGCTATTCCTAGCTTCACAAACCCTAACAATATTTCAATTGTAACAGGGCAACCAAGTGCCATTCATGGTATTTGTGGGAATTTTTTTTATACACCCTCTACTGGAGAAGAGGTGATGATGAATGACCCACAATATTTGAGAGCACCCACAATTTTTGAAAAGTATTATCAAGAGGGATTTAAAATTGCTGTAATTACTGCCAAAGATAAACTGCGAAGCCTTTTAGGCAATGGTTTAAAATTCGAGGATAATAGAGCCATCTGTTTTTCATCTGAAAAATCTGATCAGACTACAATACAGCAGAATGGTATTGAGAATGTAAATGAATGGTTGGGGATGCCTGTACCTGATGTTTATTCGCAAGGCTTATCAGAATTTGTGATGGCGGCTGGAGTTAAAATACTCAAAGAGTTTAAACCTGACATAATGTATTTATCAACGACGGATTTTATTCAACATAAATATGAACCAGGTCATGACATTGCAAATAAATTTTATCAAATGTTTGATAATTACATTGGTCAACTAAATCAAAATGATATCTCACTTGTAATTACGGCAGATCATGGAATGAAAGCAAAGACAAATAATGCTGGAGAACCGAATGCTATTTTTTTAGAGGATTACCTTCAAGAAAAGTTTCCTGAAGAAAATTTTAAAGTAATTTTACCTATTACTGATCCTTATGTTGTGCATCATGGAAGCCTCGGATCCTTCGCAATGGTATATGTAGAGAACCAATCAATTATTGAAAATGTGGTTGCTGAAATTAAAAAAATCCCAGCAATTGAAGAGGTTTTGAATAAACAAGATGCCTGTAAAACCTATCACCTTCCTGAAGACAGATCTGGTGACATTGTTTGTATGAGTTCCGAGTCTTATACTATTGGTAGTTCAATCGATAAACACGACCTTTCATCCTTAAAAGAACCCTTACGATCACATGGTGGCTTACACGAAAGAGAGGTTCCTTTTATCATTAACTCTAAGAAGTCAACTTTATCAGATCAGGAACAACTTTATAATTATGATGCATTTTATTACGCTATTCATACAGCAAATCATTAATGAATAAAAAAATGTATATCGCAGGCAAAGAAACTACTGCGGATAAAACCTTAGATGTCATCAATCCATATAATAATAAGGCGGTTGCAACAGTGCCCGCAGCTTCAAAAGAACAAGTAAATCAAGCATTTAAAATAGCTGCCAATTATCAATCGAAACTTACTCGCTTTGAGAGACAGCAAATCCTTCAAAAAACGGCAGAATTATTAGTTAAAAACAAAGAAGAGATTTCTGATATCATCACTAGTGAGCTTGGTATTTGTAAACAAGACTCTTTATATGAAGTAGGTAGAGCTTTTGACGTATTCTCTTTAACTTCTCAGTTGGTTATCCAAGATGATGGAGAAATTTTCTCTTGTGATCTAACCCCACATGGAAAAGCTAGAAAAATTTTCACACATCGTGAGCCGTTAAATACAATTTCAGTCATTACTCCATTTAACCATCCACTGAACACCGTTGCACATAAAATTGCTCCAGCTATTGCTACTAATAATTGTGTAGTGTGCAAGCCAACAGAACTTACTCCGCTCACTGCACTAAAACTTACAGAAATTGTTTATGAGGCGGGACTACCACCAGAGATGATATCGATGATAACAGGATGGCCGGATGATATAGGAAGTGAGTTTATTCAGAATCCTGAAATTGATATGATTACCTTCACAGGAAGTGTGGCTGTTGGAAAACATATTGCAAAAACTGCAGGGTATAAGCGTACTGTTTTAGAACTAGGAGGCAATGACCCTTTAATTATCTGTAATGATTTAAGCGATGAAGATTTGGTTAAAGCAGCAGAACTAGCCGTCTTAGGAGCTACTAAAAATTCTGGCCAAAGATGTACTGCTGTAAAAAGAATTTTATGTCAGGAAAATGTTGCTGATAAATTTGTGCCACTAGTTTTAGATAGAGCAAAGAAAATTAAATTTGGTAATCCTCAAGACATGAAAACAGATATGGGGACAGTAGTGAGTGAAGATGCTGCAAGATTATTTGAAGAACGAGCGTTAAAAGCAGCCGAAGACGGAGCTAAAGTACTGTATCAACCTGAAAGACAAGGGGCACTCTTACCTCCTATTGTTTTAGACCATGTTCAGCCAAATAGTGAATTAGTAGTTGAAGAAACTTTTGGTCCAATTGTTCCCGTTATAAGAGTATCTAATGATTTAGAAGAGGTGGCCAAAGTTTCTAACTCCACAGCTTTTGGATTGTCTTCTGGGGTTTGCACAAATGACCTTCGAACCGCTAATTTTTTTATTAAAAATTTACAAGTGGGAACAGTAAATATTTGGGAGGTTCCTGGATATCGTATTGAAATGTCTCCGTTTGGAGGGATTAAAGACTCCGGTCTTGGTTACAAAGAAGGAGCGCTAGAAGCTATGAAAAGCTATACCAATTTAAAAACCTATTCTCTTCCGTGGTAATAAGATGACAACTTCACAATATGAATTAGTTATTGTTGGCGCTGGCGTAGTAGGCATGGGGGCCGCATTAGCGGCACACAAACAGGGAGTTAAAAAGATTCTCATAGTAGACCGCCATCAAGCATGTACGGGCGCATCAATCCGTAATTTTGGTTTTATTACTATCACTGGTCTTCGTCAAAAAATAATGCAAGAGCGCTCTCTACGATCTAGAGAGATTTGGCTTGATGTGATTAAAAAAGCTAAAATTACTATTAATCATAAAGGTTTGTATTTAATTGCTCAGCATAAAGAGAGCATTCCAGTTCTTGAGGAGTATTTAAAAATAGACCCTAGATCTACAGTAAAACTTCTCTCCAAAAAAGAGATGGAGTCACAACATCCACTTTTCAAAAAAAACAAAAACTTTGGCGGCCTTTACAGTACTGATGAAGTTAGAATTGAGCCAAGGCTTGCCATTCCAGCTGTAGCAAAATACTTACAATCGCTAGGAATAGATTTTTTATGGAAGGAAGAAATCTTAGATTTTACTCACCAACAAATTATTTCTCAAAAAAGAAAAATTAAATTTAAAAAATTAATTATGGCTCCTGGCAATCATTTAAAAGGATTAGGAAGGGATCTTTTCGAAAAAAGAAAAATTCAATCAAGTAAATTACACATGTTAAGGATAATGCCTGAAAAAAAATTCAAGCTTCCAGGCGGAATCATGGCAGATTTGACTTTAATGCGATATCCTGGATATGAAAATTTACCTTCCAAAAAAAAATTAGATAAGGTAATCCATAAAACTTGTCGAGCAGAGCTAGATAATGGTATCCATGTGATTGTTGTCCAAGGTAAAGATGGGTCTTTAACGATTGGCGACTCGCATCATTATACCCATGATACTCACTATCCTTTTGAAAATGAAAAGATTGATAACTTAATTCTAAATAAATTTGATCAAATCCTACCCATCGGCAAGTACAATGTAATGGAGCGTTGGGTTGGAGAATACCCATCTGGTAAAAACGATTATTTAGATCATTGGCTTGATAAAAATATATGCATTGCAAATGTTACTACTGGTATAGGAATGTCTACCGGTTTTGCGTTTGCAGAGGATGTGATAAACAAGCTTTATTAGTATTATCATCTATTTTACTCGAGATACTCTTTGTCATTAAATCTATTCATTCTAATTTTGCTAACAGCAGTTGCCCATACAACATGGAATGTGCTCCTCAAAACATCAGAAAATAAAGTTTTATTTTTAAGAAGTTTTCTTTTAACGGCAAGTTTAGTCTTTATACCCATCCTTTTTTTTATCAGCCCCCCCGACCCTGGTTCTTACAAATTTTTGGCTGCCTCTTTGTTTATCCATATTTTCTACAATATTTTTCTTATAAAAATGTATAACCATTCTGAAATTTCATTCTCTTATCCAATAGCGCGTGGAAGCCCAACGCTTATCTTACTTGTAATATCCCCTTTGTTATTAGGAGATCAAATTAGCTATCTCAATAATGTCGGTGCTTTAATTTTAATTTGCGGAATTTTTTTCCTCATTTTTTCTGAGGGAAATTATAAAAAAATTAATTTTAAAGGTCTTGGATTATCACTCATGGTTGCAAGTACAATTGTGGTTTATACTCTTGTTGATGCCAAAGGAGCCAGACTCTCCGAAAGCGCAATTTCATATGGTATTTATATGTTTGCTATGGAGGGTATCATTTTTAATGTCGCCTATATTCTTTTCTTTAAAGATAAAAAAATTCCGATGCAATTTTTTTTTAAAGAAAAATATAAAATATTACTCGCCAGTCTTTTAGTTACTTTTGCTTATCTTCCAATTCTTTATGCATTTACAAAAGTAAATGTTCCATCGGTTGCGGCGCTTAGAGAGATCAGTATTTTATTTACTTCAATATACGGTGTTTATTTTTTAAAAGAAAAATTTGGATTAGTAAAAGTAATTTCTGCCGGTCTAGTTGTAGTTGGTTGTATAACAATAAGAATAGCAGCAGGTTAATCTAAAATAATTTTCCAAAATCTTTATATCCCATTAGTTTTGGAACACGGTGTTTAATTTTTTTTGGCAAATTTTTGTCATGATTAGTATGACGTAAAACTTTCTGTACTTTAGCCTTTAATGCCGCTTCAATGCCAACATCAGAATCCTCGATAACTAAAACTTCTTTTGTTTTAAGGCCTAGTTTTTTAGAACCGATTACATAGCCATCTTTAAAAGGCTTGTAAGGTATGTCACCAGTACAAGATGTAATATTTCCTTTAAAAAATTGATAAAGATTATTTCTTTTTAAAACTTTTACTATGTAGCTGGTGTGAGCATTAGAGACAATACCTATTTTTAAATTTGTTGAACGAATGAATTTTTTAAGATGGGGATAAATTCTTGGACTTTGCGTATCAAATGCTCTTTTTAATTCTATTTTATAGTTCTTCATGATTTGAGTTATGTTGTAATCTTCCTCGAGAATTAGCTTTTGGAATAAATGTTATGAAATGATCCCAATGGTTGATTTTTGCTTGATACTTTTATCAAATTTTATTCCCATTTTTTTGAGAGTCAGTAATGCAGCGCCAAACCAAATTTGTTCGGACTCGGCTATTACCCCATCAAAATCAAATAAAATTCCCTTAATTTTTTTAGTCATTTATCAATATTTAATTTTTTTGAAAAGTTATGAACAATCCAACGGTAATTAACCTTTAACATACTTAAGTTAAATTGTACAATTTTTGCTTAAAGAAAATTACGGAGGAAATGT
>Ga0102963_1001267_pt1 | contig 11104 bp, 10 predicted proteins | sample SalPon2_C_H2O_MG_2_FD_84522 | JGI IMG/M metagenome (GOLD analysis project Ga0102963, IMG submission 84522) | Salt pond water microbial communities from South San Francisco under conditions of wetland restoration - Salt Pond MetaG SF2_C_H2O_MG | ecosystem: Environmental > Aquatic > Non-marine... | reverse complement strand
GGCGGAATTCCGCGCATTGTGCGGTTCATGAATGATTGGGCCGAGGCCTTTCCGAAAACGCTCCGTCATCAGGTGGTGCGCTACGAAGATCTGCGCGCTGACACGACGGCAACGCTGGCCTCCGTGCTGGCCTTTCTGGGGGCGCCGAAGGATCCGGAGGCCGTGCAGGCGGCGGTGGACTTCGCCTCCTTCGAGCGCATGAAGGCTCGCGAGGCCACGGGGGAACGCATGGCCGGGGCGGGGGATCGGCTCACCGCCGCCGACCCCAATAATCCGGACTCCTTCAAGACCCGGCGGGCGAAGGTGGCAGGCTATCGCGACGACTTTACCGCCGAGGAACTGGCGGAGATCGACCAGTACATCGACACCCATCTCCATCCCCGCTTCGCCTACGGGCGCGGGCAAGAAAACGGCTGAAGGGGCCCTGGCTATGGCTAAACCGTGCGTCTTTATCCACACCAACCACAAGCAGATCCTCGGGGCGAAGGTGGCGCGCTGGGCGCTTAAGCGCCAGGCCGCGAACCCCGACGCCTTTGATGTGGCGTTCATCGATACGCGGGACTTCCCCGTCTTCGCCGAACACGAGGGCCAGGCCTACCTCCGCGACGGCGTGGAGCGGGTGTGGCTGAACGAGGATTTGCAGTCCTTTACGCCGCTGCGCTTTATGCCCCCGAAGCTCATGGGCTACGAGGGGCGGGCCGTGGTGATGGACCCGGACATTTTTGCCCTGGGGGACATCACGGCCTTGCTGGAGCGCGATATGGGCGGCAAGGCAATTCTGTGCCGGAAGCGCTCGGGCCCCAAGGGCGCCATTGATAAGTGCTGGGCCTCCAGCGTCATGCTGCTCGATTGCGCCAAGCTCCCCCACTGGGATGGGGAACAGGGCTTCCGGGAACTCTTCGCGCGCACCCGGGATTACTCCCAGTGGGTCTGCCTGAAGCTCGAAGACCCCAACACGATCGGGGTGCTCGAGCCGGAATGGAACGACTTCGACCGGCTCACCCCCGCTACCCAGCTGCTTCACACCACGCGGCGCATGACCCAACCTTGGAAAACCGGGCTTCCCGTGGATTGGCGCCCGGCAGAGCGTTTCCGGGCCTTTCCGCCCCTGGGGTGGCTCATGCGGGCTCGGCGGAAGCTCTTCGGAGAGTACGCCTTCCTGGGGAACTATCGGCGCCACCCCGATGCCAATCAGGAAGTACTGTTCTTCGGCTTGCTTAAGGAATGCCTGGCCCAGGGCGATATCACGGAGGCGGAGCTGCGTGCAGAGATGGCCGCGAACCATTTGCGCCATGACGCCTTCGAGGTGCTTGAACGTACCCCGGATCTCGCGCCGCCCCCGGCGCCGCCCCTCGCCCTGAGCGCCTAGGGTCTCCCCTCCATAAGGCGCGCAAGCGCCCCCAGGGCGCGTTCTAGACTGGTCTCGGGGAGGACGGCTGCCGCGGGGGAGGGCGTTGGCAGGGGGCCGTGCTCCAGAGCGCCTAGGGTCCAAAGGCCTCCGCTGGCCTCCCAATGATTCAGCAGGTTTCGGGTATTCCGGCGAAAGCGCTGGGGCGCAAGGTGCTGGGCCAGGCGGTGGGTCACGCTTTCCCAGCGGAGGGACCAGGGTTCCGGGAGCGCCGCGTAGGCGGTGATGCAGCCGGCGCTCATGGCCTCCAAGATCATGGACATGCTGTCCCCCGTGACCACTGCCAGCTTCGCTGCCCCGAGCCAGCGCTGCAGGGGGCTCGGCGTGCCTCGCGCCTCGTGCCACCAAAAGCCCTCTACCGCCATGCCGTTGCCGGTGTCGCCGCGCAGAACTTTCGCCACCGCGGCTTCCACGGCCTTTGGCGTTCGTGGGCTCGTGCTGATGCGCGGGCGAAGCCCTTCCCGCGCGCAGAGGGCGAGGAAGCGCTGCACCAGGGCTAGGGCGAAGGCGGGGGGCAGGGCCTGGGCGCCGGAGGGTCCGCCCAACAGCAGCAGCCCGTGGCGCCGGGGGGCGAGGGGCGCGGTTGAAGCTGGGGGCCCGCCCAGGGGCGTGGGTAGGCAGACCACGGGGCCCAGCGACGCATCTAGCGCGTATTGGGCCGTGGTGAGGGTGAGGTCGAGGTGCCTTGGGTGGGTCCAGGGTCGGCCCAGGTGCACAATTTTGCTGCGTCCGCCGCTCGCTTGCTGAATCCACCGGGCCACCGGTTCGTTGCGTCGCCCGGCGGTCAGCAGAAGGTCCGGCCAGGGCGGCGTCAGCGCAGCCCGAAAGGGCGCCTGCAAGGCGGCCAGGTTTGCCTGTCGAGTCAATTGGAGCCAAAGATCCCAGCCGTTAAAGGCGAGGGCCTTGGCCGTGCCTTCCCAGCCAAAGCGAGCCGTGGCCGCCGCCCCAAGGGTTTCGATCTGGCGATTGTCCCCCGCCTTCTGCCCAAGGAGGGTCCAGTAGCATAGGGGCCTTGGCAAGCGTGCATTCCCCCGGAAGGTTCCAAAGGCCGTTACACTACACCACTTGGGCGCGCGGGCGCCGGAAGGCAGGGCGGGAAACGGCGTCTTGATACTGGATCACTATCTTTTACGGCAGGTGCTGGGCCCCTTCGTTTTGGGCGTCGGGCTGCTATGCGTGGTCTTCGCCGCCTTTGCCGGATCCAACGTCCTTGCCGATGCCGCGGCTGGGTCCCTAGCCCCGTCCGTGGTCTGGAAGCTGATTGCCCTGAAGCTCCTCGTTGCCGGCGAGGTGATCGTGCCTTCAGCGCTCTTTTTCGCTGTGCTCTTTGTCTTTGAACGGCTTAGCCGGGACCGGGAACTGGTGGCCATGATGGCCGGTGGGGTCGCGGGCCTGCGCTTGATCTTACCTCTCGCCTTGGCGGGGGCCATCGCTGCGGTCCTGGTTGCCCTCCTGTCCTTGGAGCTCCGTCCCTGGGCCTACCGGACGAGCTATCTCCTAGAAGATTTGGCCACCCGTCCAGACGTGAGCACCATGCGGGCGGGGCGCTTTTACGCCCTGGGCCCCCAGTTGGTGGTGACTGCCAGCGGCGTGGACGGGGAGGGGCGGACGCTCCAGGACGTCTTCGCGCGGCAGCAGGAGGGGGAGGCGCTGCAGCTGATTCGCGCCGAAACGGCCCACCTGGAACCCCCGGATGAGGAGGGGGTGCAGGTGGTGGAGTTCCGGCGGGGCGAGATGCTCACGCTGCGCGATGGCGTCCAGCAGGGGGATCGGCGCCAGCGCTTTGAATCCCTGACCTATCGCTGGCGCTATGGAGCGGTACTGGGGCGCCCGGACCATCGCCGGGCCCAGGCCACGGCGGCCCTTCAGCCGTCCCCGGCGCCCAAGGATCGGGCGGAGTTTCAGTGGCGCGTGACCATGCCCGTGTTGGCCTTCGCCATGACCGTTTTGGCGGCGGCCCTGGGTGCGTTCTTGCCGCTGGCCGGACGCTGGCGCATGGCCGCGGCGGTCGGCCTATATATCGCGGTGTTTTATTTGGCGGCGGCGGCGCAAACGGCGCTAGAAAACGGATCGCTCGCGGCCTTTCCGGGCCTCTATGGCTTGCCCCTGCTTCCCCTGCTGGCGGCGCTGGTGGTGGCCTTCCTCGGACGGCGCCTCGCGTGAGAGGGCTCACCAAGGCAGATCGCTACGTCGCCCTTGCGGTGCTCAAGGGCTATGGGCTCGTGACCACCGTGCTCCTCGTGCTGTTCTCCCTCTTTGCCTTCCGGGAGGAGCTCGAAAGCGTGGGGGCCGGTGCCTACAACGCCCTGGGCGCCTTGCTCTTTGTGGCTATGACGACGCCCGCGCGCATCCTTCGCCTTCTGCCTTTTGTGACGCTCCTTGGGACGGCCTATGGCCTTTGGCAGCTGGCGCGGCGCAGCGAGCTGTTGGTCTTGCGGGCCGCCGGCGCCTCCCTGCCGCGCCTGGCCCTGGCGACCCTCCTGCCGGGCTTGCTCATTCTCCTAGCCACTCCGGTGATGCACGAGTACCTCTCGCCCCGCCTCTATGCCGGGGCCACCCTCGCTCGGGATCTCGCCCTGGGCCGGGCCGATGAGGTGGCCGGACGAGGCTTCTGGTCCCGCTCCGAACGCACGCTCATTGAGGTCGGCGGGCTGGAGCACGGGCGCGTCCCCAAGAATTTGCGCATCTACGAGCTGGGGGAGGACGCCACGGTTCGCTCGGTGATTCTGGCGGCCTCCGCCGATCCCCTCCCCCAGGGCACCTGGCGCTTGGTGGAGGCAGAGCGTAGGGTGTTTACGCAGGACGGCATGGTCCGCACTGCGGCCCCGGCGGAATGGCGGCCCTGGTGGGTTGACGAGAGTTTCCTTCGCGCGCCCCCGGTGGATAGCTTGTCCTTCTCGGACCTAGCTGGGTACGTCCGCTATCTCCAGGAGACGGGGCAGCCATCGGCCCGCTGGGAGCTCGCCTACTGGCGCATGTGGGCCCTGCCCCTTACCGCCGTCTTGCTGGGCTTGCTCGCCCTGCCCATGGCGCAGGCCACGGCGCGGCAGGGCACGGCGCGCTATGCAGGCCTCGCCCTGGGTACGGGCCTTGCTTACTATTTCGTCGAACAGGTGCTGAGTAACGTTGGCCTTGTGGCCCAGCTGCCGGCCCTTGGTGTCGCTTTCCTGCCGCCCCTCGTTCTTCTGGGGCTCGTGGGCGTGGTGCTTCGCCCCAGCACGTGATTTGCCTCTTCAAAGAAAGGAACGGTCTTGGCCATTTTTAAACGCTTTCTTCAACGCTATCCCGGGCAGAGCGCGCTGCTGATCTTTGCCCTGCTGCTTTCCGGGGTGGCGAACAGCGTGGGCCTGTCTGCGCTTCTTCCCGTGCTGAACCTGGCCTTTGAAAGTGACGTCCCCGATTCCGGGGTTGAGCGCGTAGCCATCGATGCCCTCACGGGCCTTGGGCTCAACCCGGAGCTGGGCCTCTTGCTCATGGTGATTCTGGGCGCCATCGTCATGAAGAATCTCATGGTGTTGTTTGCGGAAGCGCGCATCGGCTATATCGCCGCGGACGTGGCCACGGGGCTTCGCCTTCGACTATTGCAGGGCATTCTTCGCTCGCGCTGGACCTACTTTGCCGGCCAGTCCCCGGGGAAGCTGGCGAACGCCATGAGTACGGAAGCCTACCGGGCCTCCCTGGCCTACGTGATGGGGGTGCGGGTGCTGGCCCTGACCATTGAATCGCTCATCTACGGGGCTTTTGCCTTCGCCGTGTCCTGGCAAGCGACCGTATTTGCCGCCGGCGCCAGCGTGGTGATCCTCCTTCTGTCCCGGAGCCTGGTGCGCATGGGCCGGGACGGCGGCGTGCTGCAAACCCAGTGGTATCGCCAGCTCCTGGCCTCCCTGACGGACACGCTGCAGTCCGTTAAAAGCTTTAAGGCCATGGGGCGGGAGCATCTCGCGGACAACGTGCTCAGCGAAGAAACGAGCGCCCTGCGCGGTGCGCTGCGGCGGGAAGCCCTGGCCACGGCCTCCCTTGAGTCGGCCCAGGAACCGATGTACGCCCTGGTCATTGCCGGGGGCATCTACTTCGCCTTCTCCCTGTTTGATGTGCAGATGGCCACCGCCACCTTTTTAATCCTTGTCCTGGCCAACCTGCTTAAGCAGGTCGGCAAGGTGCAGAAGCAGTATCAGCGCATGGCCATCTACGAATCGGCGTTTTGGGCGCTCGATGAAACCATCAGCGATGCGGAGGGTAAGGCCGAGGTGATGGAGGGCACGCAGCCGCCGCACTTCGAACAGGAAATCACGCTGGAGGGGGTGACCTTTAGCTACGGTGATCACAACATTCTGTCGGAAACCTCCCTGTCCATTCCCGCCGGCGCCCTGACCTGCCTGGTGGGGGAGTCGGGCTCGGGGAAAACCACGGTCACCGACTTGGTGATGGGGCTTGTGCGCCCGACGGCGGGGGCCGTGAAGGTGGACGGCACGGACCTTCGCGATATCGACCTGGCGGCCTGGCGCCACCAGATAGGCTATGTGCCCCAGGAAACGCTACTGCTCCACGACACGGTGCGGCGCAATGTCACCCTCGGGGAAGCGGGGGTGAGCGATGAGGCGGTGGAGAAGGCCCTGCGGGCAGCGGGGGCCTGGGATTTCGTCAGCGCCTTGCCGGAGGGCTGGGATACGGTGGTGGGGGAGCGGGGGACGCGGATTTCCGGCGGACAACGCCAGCGAATCATGATTGCCCGGGCCCTCCTTGGGAATCCGCGCCTGCTGATCCTGGACGAGGCCACGAGCGCGCTCGACCCGGAATCGGACCGGGCCATCGCCGATACGCTGTGTGCCCTCCGCGGTTCCCTAACGCTACTCGTGGTCTCTCACCACAGTTCCCTCTCGAGCGCCGCGGACCTCGTTTATCGCGTCACCCGAGGCGCCGTGGCCCTGGCCCCCAAGAGCGAGGATGCGCCTGCCTAGGCGCCCTCTAGGAGCGCGGTGATCCGCGCCAGGGTGGCTTCAAGCTGAGGCGCTGCGGGGGCGCCCGGGCCCCAGGCTTCAGGGGGAATGGGCGTGGGGCTGAAGGCGAATTGCGGCCGGTCCCGAAGCCCCTCAAACACGCAGCGAAGATCTCGACTCAGGCGCTGGGGCCCCAGGTGAAAGAGGGCGCTGTAGGCAAGGCTTTGCACGGTGCGGTCCCGGGGCCGTCCCGATCCCCGCTGGGCCATATCGCCCAAGTCAAACACCCGAACCGCTTTCCCGGTGCCGAGGGCTTCCGAGAGCATGGCAATGCTGTCCCCCGTGACCAGCAGGGCTCCGGCGCGGGCGAGGATCGTTCGGTAGGGATTGGGGCCCGAGCCCCAGGGGAGGAAGCGGTCCTGGGGTCGCCAGGGATGGGCGGCAAGGCGTGCCACCGCCGGGGCAGGCGTGCGGGGGCTGGTGGTGACCCAAAGGGGGCGATCCCCGGCCAGGGCGAGGGCCTCCGCGAGGAGACGTCGGGCGCTTTTGGGTCCCAGCGTGTAGGGGCCACTGGGGCCGCCGATGAGTACCCCAAGTGCCTTCCCCGTCACCGCTGGCAGCCGCGCGTCTTCTGCCTCCTTAGCCGTCGCCGGCACGTCGGCCTCAAGGTCATGGAGCGTGAGGGGGTTTTCCAGCACCTTGGGATGGGCCGGGCGTCGATACTGGGGCGTGGTCACCGTAAGGGAAAAGGCGCCCGGTGGTGCCCAGGTGCGCCCAAGAAAAACGGTCATGCCCTGGGGGCTTTGCTGGGCAAGGGCGCGGGCGAGGGCTTCGTTGCGCAGGGCGGCGCTGATGATCAGGTGACCCTTCGCGCTAGGCAGCGCCAGGGGCGCTGCGCCCCGGCTGCTGACCTGATGCGCAAGGCTAAGGAGATTGGCCTGAGGAAGGCGCCAGCGCGGGGTGAGGGTCTCGAGAGGCGCCCCTAGCCGTTGGCTGAGGGCTGCCGCAAGGGCTTCGATTTGCCCGTTCTCCCCTGCGCGATGGCTGCGCAGCGCGACTATCGCGAGGGGCGCCGCCATCGGGGGTCGCGCTTAGCCGTAGGCGGTCGCCGCGGCCCGAGGCTGATCGAAAAGACGCTGAGCCACAGCGGCGTAGCCTTCGATAATCTGCTCCACCTGCTCGTCGGTGTGTGCTGCGGACAGACTGCACCGCAGCAGGCTGAGGTTTTTCGGCGCGCCCGGGGGGACGACCAGATTCACGTAAACGCCAGCGTCGAGGAGGACTTGCCAAGCGGTTGCGGCGTGCTCCGGGCTGTCCATGAGGCTGGCGATGACCGGGCTGGGGGCGGCGCCGAGCTTGAAGCCGAGGCTGGTGAGGCCTTCGTGCACGCGCTGGCAGTTCCTCCACAGCTGGCTGCGGAGGGCTTGCCCCTGGGCCACGCGCTTCAGGGCCGCGCGGGTGGAGGCGATCACCGACGGCGTGCTTGAAGCCGTGAACATGTAAGCGCGAATCTGGCTGCGCAGCGGCGCAACGTCGTGCTTTCGGCTGGCGAAGAAACCGCCGACGCTGCCGAGGCTTTTGGAGAAGGTGCCGGTGACGAAGTCGATCTCGTCTTCGATGCCGAGAGCTTCTGCCAGACCCCGACCCGTTTCCCCCATGATGCCGAAGCTGTGGGCATCATCAAGCAGCAGGAATGCGCCGTGGCGCTTCACCACTTCGCAGAACTGGTCGAGAGGGGCAACGTCCCCGAGCATGCTGTAGAGGCTTTCCACGATGACCAGGGTGCGGGCGCAGCGGTCGCCGAGGCGACGGAGACGCTTGTCGAGATCTGCGGGGTCGTTGTGGCGGAAGCGGTAGATTTCGGCGCCGGAAAGCTTGGCCCCTTCGTAGATGCTGGCATGGGAGTCGGCGTCGAGCATGATGACGTCCCCGGGGCCTGCAAGGGTGGAGATCGCGCCCACGTTGGCCACATAGCCCGTGGTGAAGGCGATGGCCGACCGCGTGCCGAGGAAAACGCTGAGCTCTCGCTCGAGCGCAGCATGACCTGCGTAGGTGCCGTTGGCCAGGCGAGAGCCCGTGGTCCCCGTGCCGTGGGTGCGCACGGCCTGGGCCGCAGCCTCGATGCAGGCGGGGTCGAAGGTCAGGCCGAGGTAGTTATTCGTGCCCGCCAGGATGACGCGCTTGCCTTCAATTTTGCCTTCCGTCGCTGACCCCGTGACGTCGATGGTCGCGCCGATGGCGTTGACCCCAAGCTGGCCAAGCTGGTCTTGGAAGTCTCGGGCCGCGTCTAGCTTTTGGAGAAGGCTCATGGGCAAGTCGCCTAAGTTAGGGTCTGAATTCGCTTGGCCAGATCCGCGATGGTGCGCACGTCGCCAAGCTCATTAATAGGGAAGGCCACATCGAAGCGATCTTCGAGCGCCTCGATCAGTTCCATCACGTCGAGCGACGCCAGGCCCAGCTCGTCTATCAAATCACTTTCTGGAGGAACAATGGAGCCCCCAGCGTGTGACTGAGCCAGCAGCGTCTGAATTTCAGAGACGCATTCGTCGTAACTGATCATGCGTAATGGATTCCTTTGACGCCGCCTTTGCTGACTAGAGTCACGCAGCAGCGCCCGTGCTTTCCCCAAAGCGTCTGCAGTTTGTCATCTAAATGCCTGACTTACAACAGGACTTTTTTCTGCTAGGGCGGTATGGGGCTAAGGGGAGAAAGTCTGAGGGGCCACGCCTGACTCTGAAGTGAATCAGAACCACGGAATTGTTTCACAGCCGTCGCAAGGTGCGCGGCGGTGAAACAATTGAGAAACAATGGAGGGAAAGCTTAGGCGTACTCCTCCGTGGGATCGGGGAACTCGAGATGGCGCCGAAGGAGGTGCGTGAGGCCGTAAAAGGGCAGGGTGTCCGCGAGGGCCACGGCCATCTTAAAGAGGTAGTTGCTCACCATCAGGGTGAAAAGGGTAGCGAGGGCCATGTCCCCGGCCATAAAGGCCGCGCCGAAGGTCACGGCGATCACCATGAAGGAATCCACAAGCTGACTAACAAGGGTGGAGAAATTATTGCGCACCCAAAGATGTTTACCCTTGGTGACGCGCTTCCAGAAGTGAAAGAGCTGCACATCGCAGAACTGCGCGGCGATGTAGGCAAGCATGGAGGCGAAGACCGCCCCGGAGGTGCAATAGAACAGCAGCTGGTAAAACTCGATGGTGCCTTCCACGGTGGTGCCGTTGGGCAAAAAGACGCCCTCCGCTAGGCGCAGCTGCTGCCAGGGGGGCATGGCTTCCGAGCCCACGGAGGGGAGGGCCTGGCCGAGCCAAAGCGTGCCGAGGATAAAAAAGTTTAGCCCCAGGCCCACCCACACCAGGAAGTTGGCGCGGGCGCGGCCGTAGAGCTCAGAGATGAGGTCCGTGACCAAGAAGGTAATGGGGTAGGGCAGCACGCCCACGGCGAGGCTCATGGGCCCCAATTCCACGAAGCGCGTGATACCGATGATGTTCAGCATGGTCATCGCGCAGAGGAAGATCCCTGCCAGGATTAGAAACACGCGCTCCCGACGTTCTTCGAGGGGCGGCAGCATGGGGCTCTCCTTTCTTATCTACCGTTCGACTTGCCCAAGATTGGCGTGGAGGACCGCGCCATTCACCACCGGGTGGGTCGCAGCCCACACCACGGTTTCGGCAATTTCCTCCGGAGTGATGAGGCGGCCGAAGGCGGAGAAGGCCGCCACGGCGGTTGCGCCCTCATCGCCCACGTGGGCCCGGAGCATCTCCGTATCGGTGAAGCCAGGGCACACGCAGGCGGTGTGGATCCCCCGGCCGGCGAGATCTTGGCAGGTGGCACGCATGAGTCCAATGGTGGCGTGCTTGCTGGTGACGTAGCTTGCGGCGCCGGCAACGGCCTTCTCGCCGAGGGTGGAGCCCACGTAAATCACCGAAGAGCCTGCCTTCATCTTGGGAATCAGGGCCCCATTCAGGCGGCTCGGGGCCACCACGTTCACCTCCAGCACCTGGCGCAGCGCCTCGGCGGGCAGGGCGTCCACGGCATCCTTTCGCAGCAGGCCCGCGTTGTGGATCAGCACCAGCTGCTCCGCGCTGTCCGCCAGAGCTTCAAGGGTCGGGAGGGTTTGGGTCAGCGCGCCTTCGTCCGTGAGGTCGCAGAGGTGCTGGGTAACCCCCGGTACGGGGCAGGGCCGCCGGGAGAGGTTATGCACGGCCCAGCCGTCGGCGAGGAGTTGGCGAGCGATCTCGGCGCCAATGCCGGCGCTGGCGCCGGTGATGATGGCCAGTTTCATGATGCGCACCAGTAGCGGGAGGCCCATTGTTCCGTGCCGCTCGACACCCGCACGCGTAGGCCCGTGATGGCCTCTTGCGGTAGGGAGGGATCGGCGAGGAGCGCTTCTACAAACCACCCCGCCAGGGCCTCCACCGTGATATTGGCAAGGGGCAGCAAAAGCACGTCCCGGGGCAGAAAGGGAATGGCTTCCGCGCCATAGTGCGCGAGCAGGTAGGGCGTCCCTTCCTCGATGCGTAGGTGGGGAGACTGGGTCGGCAGAAGCACCTTTTCGTCGAGCTGATCGCACAGGGCCATGAGGGCTTTCTTGGCGCGGCCATAGTCAAAACAGAGGCCGTCGTCGCCGATCGGCGTTTCGATCTCGCAGCCCACGCGCCAGTTATGCCCGTGAAGGTTTTCCCGCTCCGTGGCCGAGAAAATGGTGAAGTGCCCGGCGGAGAAATTCAGGTAGTCTTTGGCGATCTCGATGGTCG
>Ga0102963_1001264_pt1 | contig 11112 bp, 19 predicted proteins | sample SalPon2_C_H2O_MG_2_FD_84522 | JGI IMG/M metagenome (GOLD analysis project Ga0102963, IMG submission 84522) | Salt pond water microbial communities from South San Francisco under conditions of wetland restoration - Salt Pond MetaG SF2_C_H2O_MG | ecosystem: Environmental > Aquatic > Non-marine... | reverse complement strand
ACTAAAGCAGTAGCACAACTTAGAAATGCATTTAAAGATGCACATATTATGTCTGGTAATGTATCTACCAAAGATGGTTTTCTTAGGCTTGCAGAGGCAGGAGCGGATTCGATTCGTGTAGGAATTGGTGGTGGTAGTGCGTGTACTACAAGGCTTGTAAGTGGTCATGGGGTTCCAACATTACAATCAATTATGGACTGTGCAGAAACTTTTCAGGAATGTTCTGTGATTGCTGATGGTGGAATTAGAACTAGTGGAGATATGGTAAAGTCATTTGCAGCAGGAGCAAATGCAGTAATGATAGGATCTATGCTGGCTGGGACAGACGAAGCACCAGGAGAAATATTAATATCTCCTAATGGTAAAGAAGTAAAAGCTTTTCGTGGAATGGCAAGTGCTTCTGCACAAAAAAATGCCACGGGGAAAGTTTCGGTAGCGGAGGGTATATCTACCACTGTTCCATACAAGGGATCTGCCTCACATGTTTTTGATCAGATTCGTGGGGGCTTAGGAAGTGGATGTTCTTATACAGGAGTGGGAAACCTTTCCGATATAGAAGAATTTTCAGAATATGTTACCGTTTCAGCACTTAGCGTTAATGAATCAATTCCACATGCAAAACTAAGTTAAAATAGATATATGTCAGATTATGATAAAGAAGCACAAGAGCTAATTGAATTTCTTATTAAGATGGGAATATTAAAACCCTTAGGATATAATGAAGAATTAGATGATGAAATGTATCTTATATCAGATGATGCAGCAGAATTAATGCCAGAACTTACTAAAATGAAACAGCAAGAAATAAACTCCGCAGTATTTGATTTGTGGAGATTAGATATGTTAGATGTTACATTTAGTGATGATGGAGAGCCTTTAATCGGCTTAAATAAAAACAGCACAAATTTAGAAAAAATAAATGCTATAGAAGATGAAGAACTAAAAAATCAAATGTATATGATTGTTAGTATATTTTATAGTTATTTTGATGAAAATAACAAATAATGATATAATTGCTGTATGCCATGGGAAATTAGACGCAATTATGGTGGCTGTTCTGGATATGCAGTAGTGAAATTACCAGATGGCTCAGTTTCTGGTTGTCATACAACTAGAGCGTCTGCAAGGGCACAGTTAGCAGCATTGTACGCATCTGAGCCAGAGGCTGCTCAAAAAGATGTTATAACAAATGAAACCACACCCAATAAATACCCACAATATATTGGACCCAAAAAGAAAAAGAAAAGGGAATTTATGGATACAACAAAGTCAATGCACGAAGAAGAGCGTCTTTATGACATGCTCACTCCAGAAGAAAAAGCATATCACGATGCACTGGTTGGTATTGCAGAGAAGTTTGGTCCCTTTGATCAGGGTACATCAAGTATTTGGGTTGGATATGAATCTGCTTCAGAAAATGAAGATGCGGCAATAGGAGTAAAATGTGGCAATTGTTCATTCCACGTTGAGCAAGAGAATGGAACTATCGCTTGTAAGCTAATATCATTCCTTGTAGAAGAAGAGGCAAAATGTAGGCTTGCCGCAATCCCAGATGGCCTAGTAAATGTAGGAATGGAGACACCAACCATGAATAGAGATCAGATGCAGGAATTTGTTGACGATATGATGGAAAGAATTGGTAAGGCAGAAAATGTAAGAGTGGGACAAATGGTTTCTTGGAATTCTAGTGGTGGAAGAGCCAGCGGAAAGGTAACCAGAGTCATTCGTAATGGCAAATATAATGTGCCAGGTTCAGACTTTACCATTACTGGAACCCCAGATGATCCAGCTGTAGCAATCAGAGTTTATAGAGATGGTGAGCCAACTGACACAATCGTTGGACACAAAATGAGCACTCTTAGAAGGGTAGGAAAGGCAATGAATGAAGATATTAATGATGCTATTAATATTCTAAAGTCTATTGACAAGGCTCATCATGATATGAAAGAAGAAGCCAAGGCACATAGCATGAAAGAAGAAGAGAAATCAATGCATGATGATGAAGAAGATGAGGAGATGCAAGAAAAGGGATACAAGGACAAGAAGAACAAGTCAATTGACTCAGATTCTGCCAATAAGACAGATGTGCCAGAAGACCTTTCTTCTATCTTTGCTAATCCCCCAAAGCAGGCTAGAAGAGCAACAACAGGAGGAAAGTCTCCAATTTCTCTTAATCTATTTAGAGAGGGAAAGAAATCAGAGTAGTGGACTTTTACAAAGAGGAAACATACTCCCCTACCGCTGGCATGAAAGCTGCCGCAAGGCGTGCTCTTAAATGGAAAGAGCAAGGCAAGGCAACAGGTGCAGGCACTCCAGTAGGTTGGGGTAGAGCAAGCGATATTGTTGCAGGTAGGTCAATGTCCTTGTCTACTGTAAAAAGAATGTATTCTTTCTTCTCTCGCCATGAGGTTGACAAAAAGGGTAAAGATTTTTACAATACTTCTAATCCATCTAATGGAAGAATAATGTGGGATGCCTGGGGTGGAGATGCTGGATTTTCCTGGTCTAGAAAGATTGTAGAAAGAGCCAAAACCAAAAAGGATGTTTGGCAAGATTCTGCATTCTCTTTTACCAAAAAGCTTGACAACGAACAGTAATCAATGTATTCTTTACTTCTAAAGAAGGAGAGATAATGAATGAGAATGAACAAATTCTACAGGCTATGGTTGAGTATTATCGTAACAAATGTAGTAAACTTGAGCATGATTTTCTTATCTATAAAATCAACTCTCAAAGAATCATTCAAGAACTCAGCGACAATAAATCGGATGAGTCGTCTTCCACGGAATGATATAGAAACTCAATCCCAAACACTTAGAAAGAAGAATGTTGTGACTGTTGCCATTGTAGGAGAAAAGGCATATTGGGTTCATCAAAATATTTTTTATGAAACAGATATAGTTGATGGAGAAATTGATAGAGATTCTGCACGACCAATTGATGCTCATAATTTATCAAAGAAGCAGTTTAATCAGCTACTTGAGATACTAGATAGTATATCTTGATATCATGAACGATTACATGTTTTTTGTTTGGGTAATTATTGCTATTGTCCAAGTAGTTTTATTTTCATTTTACCTTGGAAAGTTATCAAAAAATGATCAAAAAATAATTGAAGAATCTATTGACATAATTCCCATTTGTAACTATAATGGATATAATTATTGGCTAGAAGAAACTGGCCTATATAGATTGCAAGAAAACAACAAAATAGATAAAAAATCTGCTGAAAGAATAGACCAGATGAATACAAAAGATCTGTCTCCAGTAGAGGTTATCTACATAGTAGAAACGATAAGGGAACAAAAATGATTATTGCAGTTCAGGGTACAAAAAGATTTCAAGACTATGATACCTTTATGCGTGCCATGGGAGTAGCATTGTCACAGCCAAATAATGAGAACATAATTGAGGTCTGGTCTGCTGGTCCACACAAGATTAATTCTTTTACTGCTGCCTTTTGTAATTCTGCAGAAAATTATCTCAAGCAAAAGGGATATAGGGTGCTATTTAAAAAGTTGCCAGAAGATTACATAGAAGAAAATATTGACTATGTTTCTTATCTTGCTTTCTTTAGTAAAAAGAATGAGAATCAATCAAAACTGGTAAGCCTAGCTGAATTGGCAGATATTGAAGTTGGCATTTACAGGGACTAATATGCTCAGTAATAAAGATGTTTCTTATCTAAACCTGGCACGCTCTTTGGCAGAAAGATCTGAAGAAAATAAAAGGCATGGGGCTGTCGTAATCAAGTCTGGCAGGGTTGTTGGTTATGGATTTAATAAGTTTAAGAATCATACAGACCTGTTCCCAGAAGAACTAATTAAGGTTCATTGTTCACGACATGCAGAAGAAGTGGCTATCAAGACCGCTGGACAAAATGCTAAAGGTGCTATCTTGTATGTTGCAAGAGTAAATAAGCAAGGTATAGATAGAAATAGCAAGCCATGCAAGATATGTGCAGACCTTATCAAAGATTCTGGTATTAAAAAGGTTATTTACACGATGGAGGAAACGTGTCCTTAAATTCTTGGTCGTTAGTATTCTTTGGTAGTCAGGTATTTTTATACTTGAGTATTTATTTTGCCATGTTTAGTTCGCCCCCAGCACTATCAAAATTCATTATCGCTGGATTACTTTGGTTTGTTCAACTATTTGTAACTCTAATCTATGGAATGTCAACAGGGCAGATAGGCTTTGTTATGATGTTCTTTTTAGAGATAGCAATGATAATGTTCGTATACACTGTAACAGGAAAGATGAAATACAATGAAGATAAAGAGCTTAAGTGAAGCAGAAAGAATAGTAGGAAACAACCCTAACTTATCCTGGGACGGATGGGACGTAGTATATATTGTCCAAGATGACTATGCAGAGTTTTTACACATAGGGTTTTTCGATAAAGAGTCTGGAAAGTGGTATAAAAAGTTCATATTTTCCTGTGATTCCAATGGCTGGGATATTCCAGATTCGGTGATACTATGAGTAAAGAATGGCAGAAAAGGGCTAGATGCCTTGATATGAATACAAATTATTTTTTTGATAAGTATGAAGAAGATGTAGATTTCCGTAACGGAATAGACTCTTTATGTAAATCTTGCCCCGTCCAAAGAGAGTGTCTAGCTTCTGGGGTAAGCAGACAAGAGTGGGGTGTCTGGGGCGGGGTGTACTTTGAGAAAGGAAAGATATCAAAAGAATTTAATAGCCATAAGAAAAAAGAAGAATGGTTTGATATTTGGAAATTCCTAACAATGGAGGTAGAATGATATATACCCCACAAATGAAGTCTGCGATAAAGTCAATAAAGCCACCGCATGAGTTTGTAATAGACATTGTTGAATACGATATGGGTGGTCACCAATTCATTGGCATTAGATTCTATGAAAGCCAATGGGAGTACTACAATGAAAAAGAAAGACTTGATTGCATATTGTATTTAGACAAGATTAAGTCTATAATAGAAAGGTTCGGTGTCAGGGTTACACTTGATCCTGTCATTGATACGGGTAACAGCCTGCCCACTAATAAGAAGATACGAGGAAAAGGAATAACACAATGAGTATGATTACGGTAGTTGGAAATTTGGTTGCTGATCCAGAACTAAAAACAGTTGCTGGACACAAGCTATCCAAGTTGCGTATTGCAAGCAATGAGCGTGTCAAGGATAGTAGTGGTCAATGGAAGGATGGAGACACCACCTACATTGATGTTGCCTGCTGGCGTAGGCTTGCAGAAGGTTCTGAGTCTCTTAAAAAGGGTCAGAAGGTAATTGTGCACGGTAAGCTAAAGGGTCGCTCCTTTGAGCGTAATGATGGCTCTAAGGGCTATGCATATGAGATTGAGGCAACTGATATTGGAGCCTCTATTATGGCAAAGAATGTCTCTGCAAATGTAGAACCAGACCTAGATAACCCATGGGGGTAGTATGGATACTGAAAGCAAATGTCTAATTCTTGAAGAGCTTTCTAAAGCGTTTACCTTTGGAGAACTAGATAGAGACTTTTTTTCAGAATTCATAATATACAATGATCTGGGTCTGCCATTAGCACAAATGGTTGTTTATGACTTAGGAACTTTAAAGCCCGATGGTGAAAGAGTAATAGAGGAAACATGGGAGTCTCTATGTCATCTATTAGTATTAGATCCTGAAGCAGAGTTTGAAGATCTTGATGATATGCTAGACGAGTATGAGTCAGATGACTAACCTACTGTTGCTAAAAAGTTCCCCTGATCATCTAGTCTAGAAATACTATATCCAAAATCTCTTAATAGAGATTCAGATGTTGGAGGGGTTTGAATTCCAAGATCTGCCAAGGTAGCCTTTGAGATAGTTTTATGATTATGTTCAAATGCTATTGTTGGCATATGTTCTTTTATAGTTTTTTGTGCACCTAAAAGAACTAGGGGTTCAAATCCCTCTACATCTATTTTCATAAAGTCAACATTGGATAGGTCTAGTGAGTCAATCGTAATAATGTTTGTAGCTTCTCCACCCTTACCCATTTGTAGTCCACCAAGATTATATCTTTTATCTGTTCCATAATCTATTTGTCTATTTGCATTTTCACCGTCAACAGATGAATTACTCATTGTAAATATTCTATTTTCATGCCCAACAGCACAGTTATATGTATGAACATTTTCAAATTTATTTTGCTCTATGTTATGACATAGCAAGTCTGACATTTTTCTTTGTGGTTCAAAAGCAAAGATTTCAGCATTACGATTTAAATATTTATACAAGATTGTATGAGATCCAGCGTGTGCCCCTATATCAAGAATAGTTTTGCTGTTTTTTATATACGGTGCTAGCTTATTTAACACTAAACCTTGCTCATATATCTTTCCATTTTTTAATGTATCGGCAAACACCTGATCGTTTTTATAATAGGCAATATATCCATAATCAGTTTTCTTTTCAATAATCACAAGAAAATTGTATCATGCTATAATTTTTGCATGTTCAAGCCCATAGATTATGACAAGCACTTTGTTATCGGAACACCACTTGTTGGTTGGAAGGTAGACAGAAATGAGCATATGTATTGGCTACATAATGCAAATAAGATTAGAAAAAAGTTTCCCAATGCCGTTTATTTTGTTGCATTAGAGCTTGATCACAGAGGTATAGAGCCATTTAAACCAATGATAGAAGTCTTGGAGTCAGTCGGCGGCAGTTATTGGACATACACAATTGATGATAGGCAAGAAACAGTAACATCTGGGAATCGCTGGATAAGAATTGAAACTGGTCGTAATCTTATTCGTGAGTTTGCACAAAGAAAAAGAGTAATGTCTGGAAATAATTGGGGAGAAGAAACAAAACAATCAATTATAAATTTTGATGCAATTCTTTATATAGATTCAGACAACATAGTTACAACAGACATTATAGAAAAAATGTTTGAAGTCGATAGACCGCTTGTTGGCGTAGATGTTCCTGCATATGGATTAAAGGGCAAAGTTGTAAATCAAAATCCTAGGGTAGAAGAGCATTGGACAACTGCTGGAATGCTTCTTGTTAATGCTCCAGCATATTACGATTTACCCTGGTTTCATAATGCATATTTAAATCTTAGTGATGATCCAACATTCCAATCAGTTGCAAATAGACTAAAAAGACGGGTAGGACAAGAAACATTTGAAGACACATATGGAATGACATGGGTAAGAAAAGATATTAAGTCTGAACACAAAGGCCAATTAATTTCTGTAGAGAAAAGAAACATACCAAAAAGAAAATTATCTGATTGAGCTTTTGGTTAAAGAATCTCCAACTTTTGCTTGTCTAATAGCCCACAAAGAATCAGTTTTAATCTGATTAAACAAATACATTTGCATTTCGTTTATTTTTCTTGAGTTTTCCTCAATCATTTCTGCAAATTTTATAACAAAAACGTCTTTTTCTTCCGACCATCGTGCAATATTTTTTAAGTTTGAGCTGTTAATTATTGTTTGAACGTCCTGGTTCTTTTCATTTTTATACCTTTTAGCAGACTCCATGATTTCTTTGCTGTCTCTTATTACCAAGATCTTTTTAAAATCTTTCAATGCCTCTTTATTCTGTTTAACAAACGGTATATGGCCAACAGCAAATTGATTGTCTTTTAAATTTGACACAGCTTTTGAAACATCGCCACGGAATCGTTCAAAATTTTTTAGATCATTATTTTTAAATATTCTATACATTCCTGGATCTATATGAATATGAGAAAAATCCATTCCCAAATATTCTATAAGATTAGCAGCGAGATACGTTCCAGCCTTAGGCTGACTAATTACTACAGCCCTCATTTTTTAGCCAAATAATTTTGATTCTGTATCCTTTGTATAAGAAGAATCAGATATGCCGTTTTTCTTATTAAACTTCTTAATTGTTTTTGAAGGATACTTCTGATCATATTTTACTGGTGGCTTACCCTTGTAATAGCCAAGATCATGAAGTCTAGCAGAAACTCTATATGCAGCTATAGAAGCTACTCCCTGATCTTGGGATTTTTTAACATTCTCAAATTGTGGGATAACATTATCCCATAGTGCTTTTTTTGGGCCTTTTGTTCTTATGCCATTCCTCTTAATGCCGAGCAGCTTTTGCACTTCTTTAACATCTTTAAATGTAGTGTTACGCTTTGCGCCACGATCCCAGGACTGAGAAAGCTCTGTATGCATACCATCTGCTCTTCTCCACCACTCACCATTAGCAAAAATTCTATGACCATCTTTTGTCTTGTAACGATCAAGGATGTTATTAAGAATTTTCATCTCTGTTTGATTCATATGTTTTCTGCCGTCTGGTTTTAGAACATCATATCTAAGATCTACTGCTGTACCAGATGCATGGTTTGAGTAGTTTTTGGTGTATCTAGAGTATCTGTAGTTCCATCCGTCTACTGGACCTTTGTTTAGATTGAGTCTTTCTGGCATTTCAGCGTGCCAGTCTGCAAGAAATGCAGCAAAAACTGGAGCGATGCCACGACGAACACGAACGGTTCGATTAGTTCCTGGAATTTTAACAGCCTTAAGTCTTAGATCTGCCCATCTTGTAATTACGGGCCAGTTATTTAGTGATTTAGCCATACAAATATTATACACTATACCTATGAATTATGAAGAGTTCTTAAAGTTTTGGCTAGAAGAAAGCGAGGCTTTTAGCGACTTCATTGATATCGAAAGACTGTCCTCTGGCATATCATCCAATGTTTGTAGAATAAGCAACACATCTGGCGATACACTAATATTAAAGTATGCTGTATCAGATGACTTTGTGACCAAAAAAAGAATATTCAATCAGTATCAAATACAAAAAACTCTTCATGGAAGTTTTCCTGTTGCCAAGCCCCTTTACTATGATATTTCTCCATCAATTTTTGAGTTTCCTTTTTACATAATGGAGGATGTTGAAGGAAGGCGAAGTTACGATACTGAATCAATAATAAATTCGTTTGATATGCTGCACAAGTTACATAGCATGGATCTTGATAAATTTTTAAGATCGAAAGCCAAGGGTAAAAATAATATAGGTTATAACATACAAAAAATAAACAAGCAGCGTGTTGACCGATCAAAGATAGTTCCCGCAAATGTAGATCACATATATAGATGGCTTATGAAAAATTATCCAGAGGAAAACAAAAATTCAATAGTTCACAATGACTGGAAAATAGACAATATTTTATTTCATAATAATGAAATTTCTGCGGTATTAGATTGGGAGCTTTTTGATGTAGCAGATCCTAGAATGGATTTTGGCATAGCAATGTCATATTGGTCAGATGAGTATTTATGCCCCAAGGAAGTCGTTCTTGATTTATTCATTGATAAGTATTTTGCAAATGATAAGGAGTGGAAGTTCTTTGAAGTTTTTGGAATGTTCAGGCTAATTCCCATAGCACAATTGGCACAGATACGATATAATGATAAGACTATCCAGGATAAAATAAATACGATAGTAGAAAGATGCGAAGGAGCAATAAGATAAATGCCAAAAGTTTTATATCAGCCAGTATTAAATCAGGCTATTAATGATAATTCAACAATAATTAGAAATTGCCAAGACAGGCTTGATGCGATGCTTATTTTTTGTGAAAATAAATTTGGCTCTTCCCTTTCAGATAAATCATTTTTAGATGTTGGATCTTGTTATGGTTTTTTTGTTAATGCATTTAATCGTACATGTTCAAGCTCTGTTGGTATTGAGCGGGGAGATAAAGAGTTTAGTATGACAGAAATATTTTATCCAAATATTTCTTCTCAAATAAACAAAGAAGATTTTACAGAGACAATAGAAGGCTATGAAAATTATGACATTGTTGCTCTTTTAAGCGTATTGCATAGCATAATAATTTCAGATGGTGCTGATCGTGCTGCAGAACTTCTAAGAAAAGTTGATGCAAAAACAAACGATGTTTTATTTATTGATATGGGCCAAGAGAACGAATCAATTTATAATAGCAGTATGAGTGGGTGGAATAAAGATTCTATTGCCCAATGGATATTAGACGAAACAAGTTTTGATGTTTGTGAACCATTGATTGAGGATTCTGATCCAAGATTTGGAAGAACCCTTTTTGCCTGCTATAGAACTAAGTAATGAAACAAGTAGTTGGCGGGGAAGAACTTATAAATGGCTTCCTTTCTCTTAGAGATAGCTGCAAAAAAGGATATTTTCAATATAACTATGGCAAAAGAGATGCACTTTTAATTTTTTCTCCAGATCTTGTCAATGAAGTTTTGGTAATTAATCAAAATTCTTTTTCACGGGGCATTGTATTTCTTAAAATGAAAAATTTTTTTGGCAACGGCTTAATAGTGTCGGAAGACCCAGAACATATAGCGAATAAAAGAATAATGCAGGGTAACTTTAGTAAAAAAAAGATTAAAGATTACTCCGTAATCATTAATAATGAATGCAGCAACAGCCTTGCAAACCTAGAAGAAAAACCCTTTTCTTTGTCAAATTTAGCAGACAAAGTAGCATTCAATTGTGTTGCTAAATGTTTTATAGGAGAAGATATACCGTCTGAATATATATCTGCATACCATGATATATCTTATAAGATATCTAATATTCCCAGACTTGTATTCTCTAGTGAAGAAACAATGAATTTTTCACCAGTTAGGAATTTTATAAAAAATATTGTTTTACAAAACACGGTACAGGATAACTTGCTATGGTCAATGATTAGTTCTGACATGGACACCGATCAAATAACTGATGAAGTAATAACTATATTAGGTGCTGGCTTTGAAACAACAAGTGCCCTGATATCTTGGACACTCATTCATTTGTATGACAATGAAAATATTTTAGAAAAATGCAGAAAAGATGACTCAATGATAGACAAGGCTATTAAAGAAACATTGAGAACAAATCCTCCTGCTTATTTTACAACTAGAACTGCGTCAGCCGATATAGAGCTGCCTGGTGTAGAAATAAAACAGGGTACAAATATTTTTATATCACAATATGTTACCCATAGAGATAACAACTACTATTCAGATCCAGATAATTGGAACCCTGAAAGATGGACTAGTGATTTTGAAAAAATCTTACCCCGTGGAGCATACTTCCCCTTTGGTATAGGGTCTAAAAAATGTATCGGTGAATACTTT
>Ga0102963_1001262_pt1 | contig 11125 bp, 9 predicted proteins | sample SalPon2_C_H2O_MG_2_FD_84522 | JGI IMG/M metagenome (GOLD analysis project Ga0102963, IMG submission 84522) | Salt pond water microbial communities from South San Francisco under conditions of wetland restoration - Salt Pond MetaG SF2_C_H2O_MG | ecosystem: Environmental > Aquatic > Non-marine... | reverse complement strand
TAGCATGCCATTAGCGTTAATTCCCGATTCTCCTTTTCCTGTTAATTCCGGAAAAACTTTAGACCAATCCCAAGTCTGTAAATCTTCTTGAACAGGTTCAAAAGCAGCTAAAGCAAAAATAAATGCCTCCGTTAATAATCCAATTGCCAATAGGTTACTTCCATTAAAAGGTCCAAACTCCCAGTGCGTCAGTTTGAAGAGCGCTCCGACGATAACAATTGATGCCCCCAACCCATAAGCCAAATTATAGGCCTGCTTTTTCTTTATGCTTTGTTTTGATGCCATATTTGTTGAAATATTTTAATTTTTCTTAACCGTTGTTGGGTCCCCCATATAATCCTGAACTGTTCTAAATCCTATGTAGGAATGAACAGAATCCTTGTGTTCATAGTCTCTTGTATTAACCTGCAAAAAGTATGCGATATCTTTCCAAGATCCACCTCTAATCACTTTGTATTCACTGTTGTCAGATCCAACGGTAGGATTCAGTGTCGAAGCGTAGTCATAAGCGTTATAAGCATAGCTGGAATTGGTCCACTCAGAAACATTTCCAGACATATTGTACAAATTGTAATCGTTTGGAGCAAAAGATCGTGCCTCAACAGTAAAGAGCGCTGAATCTGCAGCATAATCACCCCTAGCTGGCTTAAAGTTTGCCATAAAACATCCATTATCTGCAATCATATAGGGACCTCCCCAAGGAAACATTGCACCATCAATACCACCACGAGCAGCGTATTCCCACTCTGCTTCAGTAGGAAGTCTATAAGTACTCACCGTTTGTTCTCCCTTAACTTTCAATTGGTCATTCTTAATCTTGGTTCTCCAATTGCAAAAAGCTCTAGCCTGATCCCAGCTCACTCCAACAACTGGATATTCGCTATAGGCATCATGCCAAAAGTAATCATTGTGCATTGGCTCTATATAAGAGTAGGAGAAATCCTTGATCCAAACTGTAGTATCAGGATATACTTTAACAACTTCTCTTTTAATAAATTCGTTTCGATCAGAACCTGGAGATTTAGAAGCTGCTTCAACATCAAAACTGCTGAATTTATACTTGAGCTCATTGATTTTCATGGCTCTTCTTCCATTAAAACTCTCAGAAGCATCGATAAATACTTCATCCATTACTTCAGCGTAATACTCATCCGGAAAATCGTCCGTATCCCAAATTAAGTCAATATCGTTATTGAGAGAATAGAGTGAGTAAGGATTGTCATCATCAGGAAGTGCGTTGAAAAAACGAAACTTTTGATAAGGAGTCATCCCCACCGTATCGATATCTTTAAAAGAATAATCTCCAATTCCTCCATCCTCAGTAGTCAAACCGAGTTCATCAGCTAATATCGCCAACTTAGTTCTTACGATGGAATCGCGAACCCAGTGAACAAATTGTCTGTATTCTGCATTGGTAATCTCAGTATCATCCATATAAAATGATTGCACGGTAACAGTTTTAACTGCTTCCATACCAACATTTCCAATATCCTTGTTAGTTTTACCCATTACAAAAGATCCAGATGGAATCAATTCCATTCCATAAGGTTTTTTTGCAATCCATTTTTGTCCTCTCACTCCAACCAACTCTCCTTTATTTCCAATCTTAGAACAGGAAGTGAAAAGTAAAATTGTCACTAGTATTAAATACGAGTAGTACTTCATATTATCTCTATCAATTATTTTTGATTGTATCGTAAATATATAGTTTAAAAAACAATTTACGAAAATATTAATTATTCAATAAGAAAGTTTAATAAAACCCTTTTTTTTGAGCCTTTATCCAACGGTCTGGAATAATGTCTTTACAGGCTTCTTTATAATCATTTTCACTGCAGAGTAATAACGCAGCAGAATTGAAATTATTGTCCGTTGAACTCAATTGTTCTAATAAGACCCACCAACGCCCTGTTTTTTTGCTCTTAAAGAATATTAAATCCAAGGATTCAAGAGTTACCGTATATTTTAAAAAGTAATCGGATTGACGAATCGGATCCTCTACGATTCTTATGGAAAAGCCCTCTAAAAAATACCAAACCATTTGAGAAATCAACTTATTAGACATGGGATGGTTATCGCTTTCAAAAACTCCAAATAGGGATAATTTTGGACTAAGTCCTGCATAACGCGTCAGCGCACAGATTTCTCTTCCACTAAATCCATTGGGAGTGTAATTACTTCCACTACCCATATCAGAAGCTTGTATGGCTCTGGCATCGATACTCAAGAAATGAGCATCGCGAAGAAGTGGCTCACAGGCAGCCAAATCATTGACTACCTCTCCTAAACGATAGGATTCAAAATACATCTTATCCATTAAGTCACGTTCTTCCTGAGTATTGAAAAACGATTGATAACCGAGATTGGTAAAGGATTTTAAATTAGAAGGAGATTCTGATATAATCTTACTCATATACGAATGCGATGAAATTAGCTGATCTGCAATTCCAAAGTCAAAACGGTGGTCTATGGAAACCATATGAATCATTTCACCAAATTGGTCAAATGAACGATAAAGCGGATAACTCAAGTCTTGAGTCGCTCCAATAACAATGGGAACAATTCCCAACTGCACTAGTTCACTTACAACTTCTTTGACAACCACATAAGTATCCTCTACCGAGTTTCCCATTGGAACATTACCTAAATCAGCGATTTGAAGCTTCCAATTTCCTCTGTTGAGTTTGTATAATTCTATTCTAAAGTCGTCTAGATCAATCGGTGTGATTTTTTGCTCAAAAGCATTTCTGTTCTCAGAAACACCTAACAATGCTAATTGAATACCCTCCAGCTCTGGCAATCCCTCTTGCCCAGAGTGAATCGCAATTGAATTTCCCAAACTCTGAGGCAATAAGAGTGCATTGTGCGCAAGAACCTTTTCAGAAATGGGAAGTAAGTATTCAAAAGCCATCGACTATTTTTTTGATTTTTTTGCTGCTGGTTTTTTTGCTGCTTTTTTCTTCTTAGGAGCATTCTTCTCCAATAACCCTTGAGCTTCTTCAAGCGTCATATCAGTGACATCAACCGTTTTAGCGAGTTCAACCTTTAATTTACCCTTGATGATGTGATGTCTTCCCCAACGAGCTTTTTCAACTCGAATACCTTCTTCTTCCCAATTGTGGATCAACTTATCTCGCTCTTTCTGCAATTTATCTTCGATCAACTCTTCGATATCAGAGTTTGATAAACTGTCAAAATTGTATTTCTTATTGACATTGATAAACATGCCATTCCATTTGATAAAAGGACCAAAACGACCTACCCCTTTACTGACATCATTTCCTTGATAAGTGTAGATGGGAGCATCAGCAGCTTCTTTTTCTTTAACAAGTTCTATCGCACGATCCAAGGTAATATCCATCGCACTTTCAGTGGCTGGAATAGAGACAAATTTCTTTCCAAACTTGACATAAGGTCCAAAACGACCCACATTGGCCTGAAGTTCTTCGCCCTTGTATTCCCCTATGGTTCTAGGTAATTTAAAGAGGTCCAATGCTTCTTGAAAACTTATAGTGTCCAGTGATTGATCTGGCAATAAACTTGCAAACACAGGCTTTTCTTCATCATCGGCTCTTCCTATTTGTGCCATGGCACCAAATCGACCAAGACGAACTAGTAACGGTCTACCCGATTTGGGATCCACTCCAAGAACGCGTTCTCCAGACGCTCTATCAGCAGTGTCGAGAACCTCTTCTACATTAGGGTGGAAATCCAGATAAAAATCTTTCATCACTGATTTCCAATCTTTATCACCTATTGCTATTTCATCAAAGTCTTCTTCTACTTTGGCGGTAAAGTTGTAATCTAATATATGTTCAAAGTTCTCAACTAAGAAGTCATTTACAATTATTCCGATATCAGTTGGGACCAACTTACCCTTATCGGAACCAACTTTTTCTGTGAGTTTTTTCTCAGTGAGTTCTGAAGACTTTAAACTCAACTGAACATAGGAACGATCTTCTCCATCGATAGCCCCCTTAGCTACATAGCCTCTGTTTTGAACTGTTGATATCGTCGGCGCATAGGTAGAAGGTCTACCAATACCCAAAGCTTCTAATTTTTTAACAAGTGATGCTTCTGTATAGCGATACGGAGGTCTTGTAAAACGTTCTGTAGCCGTCATCAGTTTTAAAGTAAGCTCATCACCTTGCTGCATTGTTGGCAACATTCCAGATTGCTCTTCTAAATCATCATCGTCCTGTCCTTCTAAATACACCTTTAAAAAACCGTCAAAAGCAATCATTTCTCCTGTTGCTGAGAATTGCTCCTTATGAGTGGAGGCATCTATTTTTACTAAGGTACGCTCTAGTTTTGCATCACTCATTTGCGAAGCAAGTGTTCTTTTATAAATCAAATCGTATAAACGGGCTTGGTCACGCTCAAGTGAAATTTCACTTCGCATTAAATCTGTAGGACGAATTGCCTCATGAGCCTCCTGAGCTCCCTTCGTTTTAGAACTGTAATTTCGAATTTGAACGTATTCTTTACCGTATTGAGCCGTAATTGCTTCTTGTGCAGCAGTTAACGCTTCAGACGATAAATTGACAGAATCAGTTCTCATATAGGTAATAAGTCCTTGCTCGTATAAACGTTGAGCCACTTGCATGGTTCTCGATACTGAGAAGTAAAGTTTTCTTGACGCTTCCTGTTGAAGGGTAGAGGTTGTAAAAGGTGCTGATGGAGATTTCTTTACCGGTTTCTTATCCAGACTCTCAACAGAGTAGCGAGCTTCTTTATTGAGATTTAAAAACGTGATCGCCTCTTCTTTGGTCGCAAACGACTTTGGAAGCTTCGCTTCAAAAAGCTGTCCATCATGAGTTTTAAATTGAACAACTACCTTATAAGAGGCCTCAGCTTGAAAAGACTTAATTTCTCTTTCGCGTTCCACAATGAGTCGAACAGCAACCGATTGAACTCTACCTGCGGAAAGACCTGGTTTAATTTTCTTCCACAAAACTGGTGATAGTTCATAACCTACCAATCGATCTAAAACTCTTCGAGCTTGTTGAGCGTTAACCAGGTTGTAATCGATTCCTCTAGGGTTTTCGATAGCCTTTTCAATAGCAGACTTAGTAATCGAGTTAAATACAATTCGCTTAGTCTTCTGGGGATCTAATTTTAAGGTTTCTGACAAATGCCAAGAAATAGCTTCTCCTTCGCGGTCCTCATCCGAAGCCAACCAAACCATTTCTGCTTTAGAGGCTAAGGCTTTTAAATCTTTGACCACTGATTTCTTATCAGACGACACAATGTATTTAGCAGAAAAATCTCCTTCTACATCTACTGCTAATTCCTTTGATGGTAAATCAACAATATGCCCAAAACTAGAAGCTACCTTGTAGTTAGATCCTAAAAATTTTTCTATAGTCTTTGCCTTTGCAGGAGACTCAACAATCACTAAATTCTTCGCCATGAAATCATTTATTTTAGGACAAAAGTATGTGATTTTTTTATTTATCCCATCGCAATTTTTTTAATGCCCCTATAAACAGCTCTATTTGAAAGGGATTTTACAAATAAAAAAATTATGACAATATGTCAGTTTTTATAGAATAGTATTATCTTTGCATAGTGTATAAAAAACTGCTATCAGAGCCCTATGGAGAAAGAGATTAACCCAGATATACAAGGAACAACTTTAGAAATAGAATCTAAAAAAAACAACGACAAGAAAGTCCTCATTGAAAGCTACGGTTGTGCGATGAATTTTTCTGATTCAGAAATCGTCGCTTCCATATTATCTAAGGAAGGATACAATACAACCCAAGCACTTGATGAAGCCGATTTAATCCTGATCAATACCTGTTCGATTCGCGATAAGGCTGAACAAACCGTCAGAAATCGACTTAAAGCATTTAATTCTCAAAAAAAGAAGAACAAAAAATTAAAGGTTGGTGTTTTAGGATGTATGGCAGAACGACTTAAACAACAACTCTTAGAAGAAGAGAAAATTGTCGATATGGTCGTTGGTCCGGATGCCTACAAAGACATCCCTAACCTACTTCAAGAAGTCGACGCAGGAAATAATGCCGTCAATGTCATTCTTTCCAAAGAAGAGACCTATGGAGATATTTCACCTGTTCGACTTTCGACTAATGGAGTTACTGCCTTTGTGTCGATCACCAGAGGATGTGACAATATGTGTACCTTCTGCGTGGTTCCTTTTACCAGAGGAAGAGAACGCTCAAGAGATCCAGAATCCATCTTAAATGAAATTGCAGAACTTCGAGAAAAAGGTTATAAAGAAGTAACACTTCTAGGTCAAAACGTCGATTCTTATTTGTGGTATGGAGGTGGACTCAAAAAAGACTTTAAGAAAGCTTCGGAGCTTCAAAAGGCTACAGCAGTTGATTTTGCAATGCTCTTAGACAAGGTAGCAACAGCTTTTCCAAAAATGAGATTTCGCTTTTCGACTTCGAACCCTCAGGATATGCACCGCTCTGTGATCGAAACCATGGCAGCACACGAAAATATCTGCAACCATATTCACCTTCCTGTACAATCGGGCTCTGATCGCATCTTAAAGGCGATGAACCGACAACACAGCGTTGAAGAATACAAAAAATTAGTAGATACGATTTTTGAACTCATACCAGAATGCGCTATATCACAAGATATCATCAGCGGCTTCCCAACAGAGACTGAAGAAGATCACTTAGACACTATTTCTCTAATGGAGTACGTCAAATACGACTTTGGATATATGTATGCCTATTCAGAGCGCCCAGGAACTTACGCTGGAAAAAATTTAGAGGACGATGTTCCACTAGAGACCAAGAAGAGACGACTTGCTGAAATTATTGAAGTGCAACAAAAACACTCAGCGATGAGAACTGCTCAGCATGTTGGCAAAAAACAAGTTGTACTCGTTGAAGGAACCTCAAAAAAATCTGAAAATGACTTTATGGGGAGAAACAACTATAATAATGTAGTGGTATTTCCAAGAGAAGATTATAAGATTGGTGATTTTGTACTGGTCGATATCACAGACTGTACTTCAGGAACACTTCTTGGAAAGGCTATTGAATTAAAAAACTAAGCTTATGGAATCCATACAAAGCATCAAACAGCGTTTTGAAATTATTGGAAACGACTCCAAGCTCAATAGAGCCATCGAAAAAGCGATACAAGTAGCACCAACCGATATTTCTGTACTCGTTACAGGAGAAAGTGGTGTTGGTAAGGTATCCCTACCTAAGATTATACACTCTTTATCACATCGCAAACACGCCAAATACATTGCTGTCAACTGTGGCGCCATCCCTGAAGGAACGATTGATTCTGAGCTATTTGGCCACGAAAAAGGAGCCTTTACCGGAGCAACTCAAACGCGTTCTGGATATTTTGAAGAGGCTGATGGCGGAACCATCTTCCTCGATGAAGTAGGTGAACTTCCACTGACCACACAAGTGCGCCTCTTACGTGTTCTAGAAAATGGAGAGTTTTTAAAAGTTGGGTCCTCTCAGGTTCAAAAGACCAATGTGAGAATTGTTGCGGCAACCAATATCAATATGATGGAAGCCATCGAAAAAGATAAATTTAGAGAAGACCTCTACTACCGTTTGAGTACTGTTGAAATTTCAATGCCACCACTTAGAGACCGAAAAGAAGACATCCATTTGCTCTTTAGAAAGTTTGCATCTGATTTTGGACAGAAGTACAAGATGCCTACCATTCGATTAAAAGAAGATGCACAATCTGTTTTGGAACGCTACAACTGGCCAGGAAACGTAAGACAACTCAGAAACATCGCTGAACAAATTTCTGTTTTAGAATCAGATCGCTCTATCGATGCTACTACTCTATTACACTATTTACCAGATGCATCGAGCAGAAACTTACCTTCTGTCATCAAGGACGAAAAGAAAAAGAGTGATTTTTCAGATGAGAGAGAAATTCTCTACAAGGTCCTCTTTGATATGAAAGCCGATTTAAACGATCTCAAAAAACTCACCTTGGAGCTCATGGCAGGAAAAGGCAGTGAGGAGATTCACAAGTCTCAAGACAAACTGATCAAAAAACTTTACAGTGAAGAAGAATTAGAGCAGGTACAAACACCTTCTAAAGAAGAATCTCAAGAGCCTAGAGAAGTAGAACTACTTCCCTCTCATGAAGAATTAGAAGAAGAAACCATTTTTATCGACGAGCCTCATTATTCAACAAAGGACAAATATGACTTTGCCGAAGAGATTCAAGAAGAAGAAACCCTATCTTTACAACAGAAAGAAATTGAATTGATTAAAAAAGCTTTGGAACGCAATAAAGGAAAACGCAAACTAGCAGCATCAGAATTGGGTATTTCTGAACGCACACTCTATCGCAAAATAAAACAATACGACCTCTAATGAAGTTAAGAATTAGCTTTACAATTATACTTGCAACGCTGCTCTCTAGTTGTGGCATTTACAACTTTACAGGTGGAAATGTGGGTACTGCCCAAACCTACCAAGTCAATTTTTTTGACAACCTCGCTACTCAGAGCCCTGGTTCTGTCATTGAACCTGGTTTGGACCGCGACTTTACCATTGCGCTTCAGGATATGATTCAAAATCAAACTTCTCTCAAGCTCAGCTCTGATAATGCAGACCTTATATACGAAGGTGAAATCACCGAATACAGAATTGCTCCAATGAGTGCAACTGCGAATATGACTGCAGCTCAAAACAGACTTTCGATGAGTGTGAACGTACGCTTTACCAACACCACCAAAGAAGATGCTGATTTTGAACGTCGTTTTAGCTTTTTCTTTGACTACCCTGCAGATGCTCTGTTAAACTCAGTAAAAACGGAGGCCCACCAAGCGCTCTTTGAACGCATCACTCAAGATATTTTTAACGCCTCATTAGCTGACTGGTAAGATGAATGTAAATGAGTTCACCCAAATATTAAAAGACCCCAAGCTTTTGGATTCAAAGGAGCAAACCACTCACTTAGAAGAACTGCTCCAGGATTATCCTTATTTTCAGGCAGCTCACTCATTGTATATTAAAGGGCTAAAAAATCAAAATTCTCACAAATACAACAAAGCTTTAAAAGAAGCTGCTGCTCGAACTACAGATCGCACCATCCTTTTTAATTTTATTAGCTCAGAGGTCTTTAACGAACTCAATGAGGAGACTCAAAAACGAGTTCAAGAAGTTGTTATCGAAAATGAATCCTCTTCTGAAAACAAAGAAGAGCTTCAGACTATCGACACACTGATCATCGATCAGCCTCTAGAATTTGACCGTCAAGAAATGCACTCTTTTGCCACTTGGCTAGCACTCACCAGTTCTAAACCACTATCTCAAAATCGAGATCAATCAAAAGAAGAAAAAGTAAAAAAAGCAGAAGATAAAGAAGACCATAAACGCTCTAAAAAGACTGCTCAAATCGAAGCCTTTTTACAGCAAAAACCAAAGATCAAACCTCAAAAAGACTACACTCCAACCATCGACATCAATCTCAGCACAAGTATCGATGAACGGGAGATTATGACAGAAACTTTAGCAAGAGTATATCTCGAACAAAAGAATTACGACAAAGCGATTCAAGCATATACAATTTTAAGTTTGAAATATCCAGAAAAAAATAGTTTCTTTGCAGGCCAGATTAGGGCAATTAAAAAAAGACAAAAAGATAAATAATAGAAGACATGAGTACATTTAGTATATTTTTAGTGCTAATTATCATCGTAAGCATCTTGTTGATGTTAGTGATTATGGTTCAAAACCCTAAAGGTGGAGGATTGTCTAGTTCACTAGGTGGAGGAGCAAATCAAGTAGTTGGTGGAGTTAAACAAACAAGTGATTTCTTAGATAAGAGTACTTGGACCTTAGCTGTTTTATTAGTTGTTCTGATACTTATGTCGAATGTAGCACTTAAGAGCAACTTTGGAGCTGCTCAAGATTCAAAAATCTTAAATAGCGACGCTCCAATCGAAGTACAAGAAACAATTCCAGCTGAAGTTCCCGCTACTACTGATGACAGTCAACAATAGTACAAAATAACAGTATTTTAAAATGCCGGCTGACAAGCTGGCATTTTTTTTACCCTAAAATCCCTAACTTCTAATTTGGCATAGTTTATGCCTTTTAGAAGGTGAAAATAACAAAAATAACATCATAAATTATGGCTAAAATAAACATCAAACCCTTGGCTGATCGCGTATTGATCGAGCCTGTTGCAGCTGAAACGAAGACTGCATCTGGAATCTATATTCCTGATACTGCTAAAGAAAAACCACAAAACGGAGTCGTAGTTGCTGTTGGTCCTGGTACCAAAGACAACCCGATGACTGTAAAAGTTGGTGATTCTGTCATCTACGGTAAGTACACTGGCACTGAATTAAAATTAGAAGGTGTCGATTACTTAATGATGCGTGAAAGCGACATTTTAGCAATTGTTTAATTAAAAATCCTCAAGAAAAATGGCAAAAGAAATAAGTTTTGATATTGAAGCAAGAGACGGCCTTAAAAAAGGTGTCGATGCATTGGCAAATGCCGTAAAAGTAACCTTAGGACCTAAGGGTAGAAATGTAATTATCAGCAAATCATTCGGTGCTCCACACGTGACTAAGGATGGGGTAACTGTTGCAAAAGAAATTGAACTTTCTGACCCTCTAGAAAATATGGGAGCTCAAATGGTTAAAGAAGTTGCTTCTAAAACTAATGACTTAGCTGGTGATGGTACTACTACTGCTACTGTATTGGCCCAAGCAATCGTTAAAGAAGGATTGAAAAACGTAGCTGCTGGTGCAAATCCAATGGATCTTAAAAGAGGAATTGACAAGGCTGTTGAAGCTATCGTTGAACACCTTGGAAAACAAGCTACTGTAGTTGGTGAGGATGCTGAAAAAATCAAGCAAGTAGCTTCGATTTCTGCTAATAACGATCAAACCATTGGTGAACTTATCGCAACTGCTTTCGAAAAAGTTGGTAAAGAAGGTGTCATCACTGTAGAAGAAGCTAAAGGAACAGACACTTATGTAGATGTTGTAGAAGGAATGCAATTCGACAGAGGATACTTATCTCCATACTTCGTAACAAATTCTGATAAGATGATTACAGAACTCGAGAATCCTTACATCTTATTATTCGACAAGAAGATTTCTTCAATGAAAGATTTACTTCCGGTATTAGAGCCT
>Ga0102963_1001257_pt1 | contig 11152 bp, 18 predicted proteins | sample SalPon2_C_H2O_MG_2_FD_84522 | JGI IMG/M metagenome (GOLD analysis project Ga0102963, IMG submission 84522) | Salt pond water microbial communities from South San Francisco under conditions of wetland restoration - Salt Pond MetaG SF2_C_H2O_MG | ecosystem: Environmental > Aquatic > Non-marine... | reverse complement strand
GTACAAATCTGAAAGCCCGATGCCTAGCGCCAAGCGCATGATGGCACTTTCTCACATAGGGGATTAGACAATGGATAAAGACAAGCCCAACCATCTGCGGCTAGTGAATAGGGATAACACCCTTACCAGCAAGCAAGAGCATTTTGCCCAGATGGTAAGTCGAGGCGAGACACTAACCGATGCCTATCGGTCAGCCTATGATGCAGACAAGATGAAACCATCCAGCATTTGGGTAGAGGCTTGCAAGCTAAACCAGAACCCTAATGTCTCCCAAAGGATAGATGCCTTAACTGCTGATATCGCCGCACGAAAGCAGACAGACGATCAGCGGCTCAGAATGTTTGTGATTGAGCAGTTGAAGAATGAGGCCATGAACGCACAGTCTGATGGGGCGAGGGTTCAAGCCCTGACTGCACTGGGCAGAACGTGTGGGGCATTCGAGGATAAGCAGGTGATCGAAGACAATCGGGACACTCGCCAAGCCTCAGAGATAAGAGCAGACCTAGAACGCAGACTGGCGCGCCTGATGGGTGGATGAGCCGCAGACAGCAAAAAACTGTCATAACAAGGGGTTATGGGGCGCGGCTAACGTAATATGTGAGGTATGCGACCCCCACCCACCCCCATCCCCCCTGATCTGACGCACGGTACACACGCACTGACTACATGATGATCCACACATCCAAATATCCCCCAGAAAACTTTGAAGGGCCATGTAGTGATGAAAACTGCCGTAGAAGCTCACCAGACGACTATTGCCTCAAATGTGTTATGACCCTACCAGAAGCGGAGGAATGGCCCTCACTGACGCCTGAAGAGGCGGGAATGATGTCTTTAGTTGTGTTTAAGAGGAAAGTAGAGATCTGGGAACTGTGGGAAGTGCTAAATGAGCCTACACTGCACTAGCGTTTAGTGGCTTGCATACATAATCTACAGTTTGCCAATGACCATCTGGTGGTATTTCCCTGTATAGGTCAAGAGACACTAAGCATTCCTTTTGGGTATCGAACCATTGAACGTCCTGCGTCCGGCATTCTCCGTCCAAGCATACCGTCAACAATATGTGCCAGATAATTTGCATAGCCCCCCCCCATTCAAAATTTGTAGTATCTTACAATTTTAAGATGCCACCCTCTAATTCTACAGAAACGGCGGCAGGAATCCTACCCCATAGGGGGTATATATTTTTTGAAAAGCCTACTAGTTCTTCTAACTAGTTATATATTTATATATACTAGTTACTAGTTAGGTGGGTACGGATGGTATACACTTGGCGAGAGCCATAAGTCTCCCGATGGCTCCGAAGGGGTTGAGCGATCTCCACGCTCCCCCTTCGTCATCTTTGGGAGAGGGAGCTAGAATGAGTAATATTATCAAATTTCCCGGCACTGATTCAATAGAGCAGGAAGACCTCGACCCAAATGATATGCTGTCAGCAATCATTGAAGAGGTTGAAATGACCGAAGCTATGGTGGTAGGTTGGACAAAAGACGGCAATTTGTTCTTGGGGACATCTCACGGCAAGGCTCCTGATATGATATTTCTGATGGAGTTGGCAAAAACCGTGTTGTTGAACAGGTGTGTAAGCGAAGAATGACGGCTCTGGACGCAGTAAAATCTAAATTATCAAAACTGCCGCTGGATCAACAGGAAGAGTTAATAGCTCTTTTTGCTGAACTGGAAGAAGCTGAGTCTTTGGAAAACTCAAGAACCGACTTCCTCACATTCGTCAGGAAGATGTGGCCCGCATTCATACCCGGAAAGCATCACTCGATTATGGCAGACGCCTTTGAAAGGGTTTCACGGGGTGAGTTAAAGCGTCTAATTATCAATATGCCGCCGCGACACACCAAGTCTGAGTTTGCTTCATACCTGTTTCCTGCGTGGTTCTTGGGACAAAACCCCCACAAAAAAATTATTCAGACGGCACATACAGCGGAACTGGCTGTTGGATTTGGCCGTAAAGTCCGTAACCTGATTGATTTAGAGGACTTCCAACAAGTGTTTCCGGGCATAACCCTGTCTTCAGACTCTAAGGCGGCGGGCAGATGGAACACAAACAAGAGGGGTGATTACTTTGCTATTGGTGTTGGTGGTGCAGTCACTGGTAAAGGTGCTGATGTTCTCATTATTGACGACCCCCATTCGGAACAAGAGGCGGCACTGGGGGCTTACAACCCAGAAGTCTACGATAAAGTCTACGAATGGTACACATCTGGCCCGCGCCAGAGACTCCAGCCCGGCGGAGCCATCATAATTGTGATGACTCGCTGGAGTGTCAGAGATCTGACGGGCCAGATTATCAAGTCGGCCACCCAAAGAGAGGGTGCAGACGAGTGGGAAGTCATAGAATTACCAGCAATTATGCCGTCTGGCGCTCCTCTATGGCCTGAATTTTGGCCCTTGGAGCAATTGGAGGCGCTAAAAGCAGAACTTCCCATTTCAAAATGGTCTGCACAGTACCAGCAAGACCCAACTTCGGAAGAAGGGGCGCTAATTAAGCGCGAATGGTGGAAAGAATGGCCGAATGAAGCCCCTCCGGCCTGTGAAGCAATCATTCAAAGCTGGGATACAGCGTTTTTGAAGACACAAAGAGCCGATTATAGCGCCTGTACGACATGGGGCATATTCAATTACCCAAATGAATCTGGCGAAACCGTGCCAAACCTGATACTCTTGGACGCATATAAGGAAAAATTGGAATTTCCAGAGCTAAAAAGGGCCGCATACGAAAAATATTGGGAATATGAGCCGGATCAGATGATTGTTGAGGCTAAAGCCGCTGGCTCACCCCTTATTTTTGAGCTTAGAGCTATGGGAATACCAGTTACGGAGTTTACGCCATCTAGAGGACAGGATAAAATTGCAAGGGTAAACGCAGTTACGGACTTGTTTGCCTCTGGAGTTGTGTGGTGTCCACCAACAAGATGGGCTGAAGAGGTGGTAGAGGAGTGCGCGGCATTTCCTGCTGGAGAACATGACGATCTTGTTGACTCCACAACACAGGCGTTGCTGAGATTTAGACAGGGCGGATGGATTAGGAGTTCAATGGATGACTGGGATGACGAACCAAGATATAGAAGGCCAGTGGAGTATTACTAAAACTTATCGATATGTGCCACACGATTTAGTGGATGAGTACGAAGAAAAAGGCTGGACTGTTGCGAGCTATATGTACGGCTCCCACCACGCCCAGTATTCTGTTATTATGGAAAAACCAGAAAACCAATAGGATTCTAACATGGCTGTAGAAAAATCAATGACGCCATCTCCAATAGAGGCAGATGATGACGTAGGGCAAGTTGAGGTTGAAATCGTAAACCCAGACGCGGTTGCGATTGATACTGGTGAAAGCGGAATGATCATTGATTTTACCGGAGACGTTACAGAAGACCTTCTTGGGCCTGACCATGATGCAAATCTAGCAGAATTTATTGAAGAAGATGATTTGCAATCTATTGCTTCTGAAATTGTCCATGATTTCAATACAGACCGCACATCAAGATCAGACTGGGCATCATCATATGTAAAGGGGCTGGATCTCCTTGGTATGAAGATTGAGGAAAGAACTCAGCCTTGGGCTGGTGCCGCTGGTGTGTTCCACCCAGTATTGACAGAGGCTGTTGTTCGTTTCCAAGCACAGGCTATGGGTGAGATGTTCCCTGCATCTGGCCCCGTGCGTACTAAGTTGGTCGGCAAAAAAGATAAAGAAAAGATTGATCAGGCACGGCGAATTGAAAATGAAATGAATTATCTCCTTACTGAGGAGATGACAGAGTACCGTGATGAAACAGAGGCTATGTTGTTTCGCCTGCCGCTGGCCGGATCATCATTCAAAAAAGTTTACTATGACCCGATTTTAGAGCGGCCATGTGCGATGTTCGTTCCTGCGGAAGATTTTGTAGTATCCTACGGATGTTCAGATCTAGCTACTGCTCAAAGATACACTCATGTCATGAAGCGCACAGACAATGAGGTTATGGAGCTTCAGCATAACGGGTTTTATCGTGACGTTGATCTGCCAGCGCCGGAACCAGATTATTCCGACATTCAAGAAAAGTATGACGAAATTGAAGGTGAGTCAGCCGTCATAGAGGATGATGACCGTCACACAATTCTTGAGTGTCACATCGACATAGATCTTCCTGAGCCTTTCAATGATCCAGATGGTTTGGCGCGGCCACACATTATAACAATCGATAAGTCATCACAAACCATATTATCAATTAGGAGAAATTGGTATGAGGACGATCCTAAGAAGCGTAAAAGACTCTACTTTGTTCACTATCGATACCTACCGGGCCTTGGGTTTTACGGAACGGGCCTTATTCACCTTATTGGTGGTCTTGCTAAAAGTGCCACAAGTATTCTTCGGCAACTTATTGATGCGGGTACGCTTTCTAACCTCCCCGCTGGTCTTAAAGCTCGCGGATTGCGTATTAAGGGGGACGATTCGCCTCTCATGCCGGGTGAGTTCCGCGATGTGGACGTACCGGGTGGTGCAATTCGGGATTCGATTGCATTCCTTCCTTACAAGGAGCCATCATCAGTATTATACCAATTGCTCGGAAATATTGTGGAAGAGGGGCGAAGGATTGGCTCCGTTGCTGATGTTCAGGTTGGAAACCTCAACCCGCAAGCTCCGGTCGGAACTACGCTCGCGCTAATGGAGCGGAGCATGAAGGTCATGTCTGGTGTTCAGGCAAGACTTCATGCGTCACTGAAAAACGAGCTTCGTCTTTTGGCGAAGGTTATTAAAGATAATATGGATTCTACATATCTGCACGATCAAGAGTCAGAGGCGGATCGTTTACAAGACTTTGATGACCGTATTGATGTGATCCCAGTGTCAGACCCAAATGCGGCAACAATGGCACAGCGTGTTGTTCAATACCAAGCGGCTATGCAATTAGCACAGCAAGCCCCGCAGTTGTATGACATGGGCAAAATTCATCGTCAGATGTTAGAGGTTCTTGGAATCAAAGACGCTGATGAAATTATTAAGTTGCCAGACGATCTAGCCCCGAAAGATCCTGTATCAGAAAACATGGCTATCCTTAAACAGGAGCCAGTCAAAGTGTTCAAGTATCAGGATCATGAAGCACACATTGCTGTTCATATGGCCGCAATGCAAGATCCAAAGCTACAAGAGATTGTTGGTCAATCACCTTTCGCACCAGTAATCCAAAATGCTATGGCGGCACACATTACTGAACATATTGCATTCCAGTATCGCCGTGAGATTGAAAAACAGCTTGGCGTAGAGTTGCCTGATGAAGATCAGCCAATTCCAGAAGACGTAGAAGAGCAGATCTCTAAAATGGCTAAAGATGCCGCTGAGAAACTTCTTGGTAAGAACCAAGCAGAAAAGGCACAGCAACAAGCGCAACAGGCACAGCAAGATCCTCTGGTACAGATGCAACAGCGCGAACTGGCTATCAAAGAACAAGAGCTTCAGCATAAGATTGCTATGGATATGGCAAAGCTGGAGCAACAAGAAACAAAAGATGCCGCGAGTATGGCATTACAGAAAACGCGGCTTGAGTCCGAAGAAAAGCGTGAGGGCGCTAGACTTGGGCTGAAGGCCGCAACAGAGCTTGACAAGGCAGAGCGTCAAGATCGTAGAGAAGGGGCCAAAATCGGCCTTGAGATAGCACGGGAGTTGTCTGTAGATGAGTAGTATGAATGAACAGTCAATGTTTAAGCCTTTAAGGGATAAAATAAGGGCTTATATGAACGACATAGCCGACCACATGGCTGGCGGCGGCTGTCAAAACCACGAAGAGTATATTCGTTTGGTAGGCAAGGTTGAGGCACTAGCGTTGCTAGAAAGAGACTTAATCGACTACGAACAGCGATTTATACAAGAGTAGGGCTTCCGAACTCTATTTTCTTAGTGTATTTTTATTGTTGTGGAGACGTATGGGATCAGCCCAGCAAGGTTCCTGTGAGCCTAAATCACTGCAAAGGAAAACAGATGTATTCTGCAACCAAGGAAGTCGATCAAAAGATCGCAACCAAGATCCCAGAACCCTCTGGGTACAAACTCTTGATTAAACCACTTGAGGTAAAAGAAAAGACTGATGGCGGTATTTATATGCCGGATGCTCTTAAATCAGCAGAGCAGACAGCTTCCGTTATTGGCTTTGTCGTTAAGGCAGGCCCAGATGCTTATACCGATCAGGATAAGTTTCCATCTGGCCCATATTGCAAGGAAGGTGACTTCGTGATCTTCAGATCTTATTCCGGCACACGGTTTAAGGTTGAAAAGCAGGAGTTTCGCCTAATTAACGATGACACTGTAGAAGCAGTTGTCGATGATCCAAGGGGGTACGCAAGAGCATGAATGATCCAGCCGTAAAAGAAGAAGAAAACTTTGAGGAGCTAGGCGACTCAGGTTTTGAATTGGAAATCGTGGACGATGTGCCAGCCGAAGAAAAGCCGCGAAGAGCGGAAGGTGCGGAGCCTCAAGTTCCCGATGACAGCGAAATTGAAAGTTATAGCGAAGGTGTGCAGAAGCGCATCAAGCAATTAAAATTTGAATATCATGAAGAAGAGCGGCGGAAAAAAGAGGCTCAACGTCTTCAGGACGAGGCCGTAAATTACGCCAAAACTCTTCAGGAAGAAAATGAAAAGCTACGCAAAACCCTTGAAGAGGGTGAGGGTATGCTGGTCAGTCAAGCCAAAACTCGCGTTGAAGCCCAAATAGATCAGGCAAAACGTGAATACAAAGAGGCTTATGAGACTGGCGACCCAGATGCAATCATAGCGGCTCAAGAAAAATTAACCACCTTGAACTTGGAAAAGAACAAGGTTGAAACGTATAAGGTGCCAAAGCGCACTGCGCCAGAGCCAGCGCCTGTTATGAAACAGGAAGAAGCGCCGCAGGTTAAACAGCCTGATGAACGCACAAAGGCTTGGGCGCAAGAAAATCCGTGGTTTGGAGAAGACTCCGAAATGACGGGTTATGCTTTTGGTGTGCATGAAAAATTAGTGAAGCAGGGTCTAAACCCACAGACCCAAGCTGATCAGTATTATAGCGCGATTGATGATTCAATGCGTCAACGCTTTCCAGACAAGTTTGATGTGCAAGAAGTTGAGGAAGCACCTGTACGTCAAACTGGTTCCGTGGTTGCCCCCGCCCAACGGAGTGCAAAAAAACCACGCAAGGTGCAACTGACCTCAACGGCTGTCGCTCTCGCCAAGCGATTGGGCCTAACCCCAGAGCAATATGCGGCGCAACTTATGAAGGAGCAATCCAATGTCAGATAGAAAGACACGCGAATCCAATACCCGTTCAAATACGGAGCGCCCAAAAACTTGGTCGCGGCAGTCTATGTTACCAACCCCGGAGCCAAAAGAAGGTACTGAGTACCGTTGGATCCGCACATCAACTCTAGGAAATGCGGATAATACAAATGTGTCGTCCAAATTCCGCGAAGGTTGGGTTCCAGTAAAGGCAGAGGATCATCCTGAATTGCAAGTTATGTCAGACATTGACTCTCGCTTTGAGGGAAATGTTGAGGTTGGGGGTTTGCTACTTTGCGAAAACTCGACCGAATATGTGAAGTCTCGCCGTGATGCTCACGATGAGATGAACGCAAATCAGATTAACTCCGTAGATAACAATTATCTTCGGCAATCTGACCCTCGTATGCCTCTGCTTAATCCAGAGCGCACTACGAAAACCTCGTTTGGTAAGTGACCTAAAAACTGGCGCTTACCGTTGTTTAATGGCTTGATATGAAGGAGAGATGATTATGTCTTCAGTAGCCGCTCCCTTCGGTCTGCGCCCAATCGGTCGTCTGGACTCTGGTTCTCTGGAAGTTTTCCGCCAGTATCCAATCGCGTCTGCCTACGGTACAAATATCGCAATGGGCGATATTGTGCATCTAGTAGATGGTGGCACCGCGACCACGATTGAAAAGCAGTCCGGCACAGGTGATGACACAACCGAAATTGATATGGTAGGTATCTTTATGGGTTGTTCATACACTGACCCTAACTCAGGACAAAAGGTGTTTTCACAGCTTTGGCCTGCGTCAACCGTTGCATCTGATGCAATGGCATTCATTGTAGATGACCCGAATGTACTGTTCACCATTCAGGCGGACGGTGCGCCAGCTAACACTGGCGACATCTACGGTAAGAACTGCTTGCTGATTCAAACAGCACCTAATACTTCACTGAAGATTAGCCGTGTTGCTTTGGACATCTCTGAGCTTGACACTGACCCACAGAACCCAATCCGTGTGATTGATTACTTGGGTGGTGACGCAGGTGACGAGAAGGGTTCTGCCTATCCGATTCTGGTGTGTAAGTTTAACTACCACCAGCACACATCAACCACTGGTTCTGCGTAAAGGAGTGTAGATAATGGCAATTTCACGCGCACAACTCCTGAAGGAACTGTTACCGGGTCTTAATGCATTGTTTGGTCTTGAGTACGATAAGTACGAAAACGAACACGCTGAAATCTACGAAACCGAAACCTCAGAACGTAGCTTTGAAGAAGAAGTTAAATTGAGTGGTTTTGGAGCCGCTCCGGTCAAGCCGGAAGGTTCAGCGATTTCCTACGACAACGCGCAGGAGTCCTTCACAGCCCGTTACAACCACGAAACCGTGGCAATGGGCTTCTCTGTAACTGAAGAAGCAATGGAAGATAACCTTTATGACGCGCTTTCTGCTCGTTATACTAAGGCTCTCGCCCGCGCTATGGCTTACACAAAGCAAGTCAAAGCCGCTTCTTTGTTGAACAACGGCTTCACCACTTTCCAGTCTGGCGATGGTGTAACCCTGTTCAACGCTACTCACCCAACTGTAGCTGGTGGCACAAACGCCAACCGTCCTGCTGTTGCGGCTGATCTTAACGAAACTTCTCTGGAAGATGCAGTTATCAACATTGCGGCATATGTAGACGAGCGTGGTCTTTTGATCGCGGCGCGTCCTCGTAAGCTGATTGTTCCGCCTGCACTGATGTTTGTTGCAACTCGTTTGCTTCAGACTGAAGGTCGCGTAGGAACCGCTGATAACGACATCAACGCTGTTCGCACAAACGGTTCGATTCCAGAAGGCTACACAATCAATCACTACTTGACTGATACAGACGCCTTCTTCATCACAACCGATGTTCCTAACGGCATGAAGCACTTTGTTCGTACTGCAATGTCAACATCTATGGATGGCGACTTCGATACAGGCAATGTTCGCTACAAGGCCCGTGAGCGTTACAGCTTCGGCGTTTCAGATCCTCTCGGCATTTACGGCTCACCCGGAGCCTAATTGTAGTAGGGTACAAACTTTGATTGGGCGGCTTCCGGGTCGCCCTTTCTTTTTGTATAATGTACAAGAACCTTGACAGCCGCATGGGGCGGCTGACACTAGCCAAGACAAGGAGTTCCTCATGGCTCGCACTACTTTCTCAGGCCCCCTGAAGGTTGATACCGCTTTCTGGGCCGCTCCCATTGCATTTGCAGACCTCCCGACAGCCGCCGCCGCAAACGAAGGCTATATCTACTATGTTTCTGACGCTCTAAAAGCATCTGAAACCGCTGGTAATGGTACGGGCAACCTTGTGTTTTCTGACGGCTCAAACTGGATTCGTGTAGATTCTGGCGCAACAGCTACCGCTTAATAGGAGGCTGTCATGTCAGGTTCTGATGTAAACGTAAGTTATGTCACCGCTACAGGAACTGTTGCGAGTGGTCGCAGACGGCTTGTTGCGATTCATTACCATTCGGCAGGCTCAACAGGAAAGATTGTCCTCAGAGATGGTGGTGCGTCTGGCACATCTAAAATCACTCTGGACTTTCACGCCACTTCAACTGGCGACCTTAACATTCCTGATGAGGGCGTTCTGTTTGAAACGGATATACACGCGACATATACAAACATAACTAGCGCTACATTCTTCTATAAATAGGGGGGTGTAATGCCGCGAAAAAAAGAGACGCCTATAAAAACGTCTGTAAAGTCTGGTAATTTTCGCCCTACCAAAAGTGGGGCGGGGATGACTAAGAAGGGTGTGGCCGCGTACAGAAAGGCCAACCCCGGCAGTAAGCTCAAGACCGCTGTTACAGGTAAGGTCAAAAAGGGTAGCAAGGATGCAAAAAGGCGTAAGTCTTTCTGCGCCCGTTCTGCTGGTCAAATGAAAAAGTTTCCAAAGGCCGCTAAGAATCCTAATAGCAGGCTTCGCCAAGCTAGAAAAAGGTGGAAGTGCTGATGGCTGAAAAGGTGGAAGTAACACTTGCGCGTCTGGAAGAGCGTTTAACGCAAGTTCAGGATGAGGTTAGGCACGTTCACAAAGAAGTGTCTGAATTAAAGGCTCAGGCCAACCGCTGGAAAGGCGCTTTCTGGGTTATGCTGGGAATCGGCGGCATTCTAGGCTCTGTATCCCATATGTTTATTGGGTGGATAAGGTGACAATTAACAGAACAAATATTGGTTCGCAGTTGAAAGGCAATAAAATGAGACGCAAAAAGCCAGTGCAAAAGGCAAGTATGGGAAAATTCCTAGAAACATTCTCTCCCGCTTATAGCATCATGAAGGGCAAAGGCCCAATCTCAGAGGGATTGAGTAAGGTAGGCGGAATGGGATTAGCTGGCGCGGCAGGCGCTCTTGCAAAACAGCAAAGAGATAAAAATGCCGCTCCAAACCCAATGTCAGCGACACCAGCCAACCCTATGACTGCAAATAACGCAACGCCAATGACTCCATTAAAATCTGGCGGCATGGTTAAGAAGCGCCGTGACGGATGCGCTATTAAAGGCAAAACAAAAGGCACAATGCGGTGATGAAGACCTACAGGGGCAAGAAAGCCCCAGCGGGTTATCATTTTATGCCCGGTGGAAAGCTGATGAAGGATAGCGAACACAAGAAGTCTGGTGGCCGCAACTACAAGCGTGAATATAAAACGTATCAGGGTTCTACAGAGCAGAAAAAGAAACGTGCAAGCAGAAATGCCGCTAGAGCCAAGCTGATGAAGCTAGGCAAGGTAAAGAAGGGCGATGGCAAAGATGTAGCGCACAAGAATGGCAACCCTAGGGACAACAGGGCAAAAAACCTGAAGGTGAGTTCAGTTAAGAAGAACAGATCTTTCCCAAGAACTAGGACTGCTGGCAAGCGGAACAAGAGGGACTGACAAGGTGCGTAG
>Ga0102963_1001249_pt1 | contig 11175 bp, 10 predicted proteins | sample SalPon2_C_H2O_MG_2_FD_84522 | JGI IMG/M metagenome (GOLD analysis project Ga0102963, IMG submission 84522) | Salt pond water microbial communities from South San Francisco under conditions of wetland restoration - Salt Pond MetaG SF2_C_H2O_MG | ecosystem: Environmental > Aquatic > Non-marine... | reverse complement strand
TGCTGTATTATCAAATTCGCTTATAAGAAAAAAATATCCACACGTATTAGAAGATCCAGAAATATTTTATTTTGAACATTTGGTCTTAGATTTTCATAAAGATAAAATAGAAAAACTAGGTAACTTTGATTTTTTCTCTGAAAATGAAAATAACAATTACAATATAATTATTGAAACGCCAAATTATTTTGAATATAAAAAAAACTTTGACCTAGAATATATCAATCATAAAAATAGTATATTCAAGGCATATAATTCAAGGTCGCCGACCTATGATATAAAATTCCAATCTCCAGAATTAAATAGAAGAGTTTGTGCTGCTTTCCCATCAGTACCTGTCGTTGACTTTGAAATTGAAAAAATTAGACACTGTAGTAAGAAAGTTATTAATGGTTCGAGGCAATTTGATGTTACAAAAGAAAATGTATATAGAATGATGACTTATGATTTATTTGAATTTGAAGATTATTGTAGAACTTGTACTGAAGCAATACCGGACTGGTCACGAGAAAGAATATTAATAATGTATGAAAATAATGCAAGAGCATTATCATGAAAATTTATAGTATAGCATTAAGTCCACATGATCATAATGCTTATGATGGTGTATTTCATGATCAACAGGAAAGATATACACGTAGAAAACATAACATATATAAGAATCAAGATGATATAAGACCTACAATAGGATTTTATTTTGATTATTATCACCCCAACGATCACGAAATATTTGCATTTACAATTACAATAGGTGGTTTGGAATCATTACCTCGTAGCATGATTGATGATGATTTTTTAAAGTTTAAACCTACTAAATTATGGGACTATTTTAGAAAAGATAATATTTATTATATAGATCATCATCAATCACATGCAACATATGCGTACCTTTCATCTGGATATAGTGAGTCTGATATTTTAGCCATTGATGGACGAGGCATAAATTTTAAATGTATCTTTATTAATAAAAATGGTGATATTACCGACCTATCAAGTAAAGTTAGCATTGGTTCACTATGGAATCATTTTGCAAAACTTTTAGGTTTTGGAAATTTAGGCGCGGGTAAAATTATGGGTCTGGCTGCGTATGGTGAATATAGTCAAACCATGCAAACAATAATTGATTATTACTGTGATAATAATTTTCAATTTCCAGATGGGCATATTGAATTAGTACGCGAACTTAAATTAGCAGATGTTGCATACACATTACAATGTGCTACGATTGAATTAATTAATGAATATGTGTTACCATTAAAGACGTGTGATAGTATTTGCATTGCGGGTGGTGTTGCGTATAATGGTTACATGAATGAGGAATTTACAAAGCATTATAAAAATGTATATGTTCCACCAGCACCAGGTGATGAAGGACAATCACTTGGGACATATATGCATGCCGATTATATTTTAAATAATAATGTGCATATTCCTTCAGTCTATGGGGGTAAGAAATATGATTATGTTGGTGATGAAAAAGTAAATTTAACCGAGGTTGCGCAGGCAATTGCCGACGGTAAAATTGTAGGTTGGTTCCAGGGCAAATCAGAAAGTGGCAATCGTGCCTTAGGTAACCGTAGTATTCTTGCTGACCCACAAAATCCAAATATAAAAGACATAATTAATAGTACTATTAAACTCAGAGAAGATTATAGACCTTTTGCACCCACCGTCCTTGAAGAATATTATCAAGAGTATTTTGATACTAACCAACCGAGTCCTTATATGTCAAGAATTGTGCCAGTTAAATCTAATAAGATTCCTGGTGTTACTCATATTGATAATACGGCAAGAATACAAACATTGAATAGAGAACAAAATCCAAAATATTATGATCTTATAAATGAATTTTATAAAATAACCGGAATTCCAATGCTATTAAATACAAGTTTTAATTGTCAAGAACCTATAGTGGAAACACCTGAGGAAGCAATTAATACATTTAATAAAACAAACTTAAATTTATTGGTAATCAATGATTATATCTTGCGTAAAATGGGGTAACAAGTTTTCCCACGAACATGTAAATCGTCTTTATAAAATGGTGTGTAAAAATTTTAAAGACAATTTTACATTTGTTTGCCATACTGAAAACCCAATTAATATTGATCCTAAAATAAAAATTATTCCATTAAATTTAGATTATAATTTAGAAACGTGGTGGTGGAAACTTACTTTATTTGAAAATAAGTCAAATGAAATAAATCTTTTTCTGGACCTGGATAATGTTATCCAAAATGATATAACACATTTTAAAAATTATGTAGAAAAAGATAAACTTATGATGATAAAAGCGTATTGGAAACCATGGCTTGAAAATGCGCTACCTGATGTAAAACACCAATTTGATATGAACTTAAATTCCTCTGTTATGATTTGGTCAGGAGATTTAACTTCTATATGGGAACAATTTTATTCTGATATGGATTATTATCTATTAAAATATAGAGGTATAGATTCATATTTAAATTTTGACCATAAAGAAAAATTAAACTTTTTTCCTAGAAATGAAATTTATTCAAGAGCATACGGTATAGATGAAACTGATTATTGGTATACGCCCAAAAGTCCCGGCCCTGATAAATTATATTATAGTAAAAATCATAATATTTGTATTTTTAATGGATGGAAAAGAAGAAGGTGGCATGATAAAGAAGGATATGATTATATTTTAGGGGATGATGGATATGAAGGATTTGAACATTACTGGAATTGAAGATACCATTTTTGCATGTATGTACACTGCTGCTGAACTTGGAATAGATTTTTATCATTTTCTTGATAGTTTTTCACCATCACAATTAGAATCCAAAACATGGTTGGTTGATGCATTATCACTAATGGATATTGATAATCCAAAAATTCAACTATTTGGCGGATGGAATGGAATCTTAATTACTCGATTACTAATTCAAAACTTAAATATAAAAAGAATTCATAATATAGACTTAGATGAAAAATCAATTAATATTTTTAAAAAGTATAGAGAAGAAACAAAAGATAAACGATTGGACGGAACACACGGAGATGTTAGAAACCCCCATAAGTATGATGCATCAACAAATGTTGTGATTAATACATCATCAGAACATATGCCAGATCTTCCAGAATTAATAAAAAATAAAACATATAAAGAAAATTGTATCTTTGCAATACAAAGTAATAATATGTTTCACATACCGGATCATATAAATTGCGTTAATTCAGAAGATGAACTTATTAAAAAATGCCAATTTAAAAAGGTTTTTTATTCTAGTAAATTATCAATGAAAAATGGTTATGAAAGATATATGGTAATTGGAAGGTACTAGTGAAGCAAATCATATACAGTTTGTATATTGACATTCCAAATGAAGAGCTTGATGAGCAACCTCCTCATTGGAATAGTAAGATACCAAAGAACGAGTATGCCAAGTCACAGTTTAGAGAATACTATGACTGGCTCAAGCACATGCACATTCAATATGCAGAGAAGTGTAGTGTGGAATATAAACTCTTTGAATATGATCAAGACTATATTGACTATAAGAACTGGTTCAATGAGAAATATCCACAGATTGTATCATACAATATAGTAAACTTCTATAAGATACATTTACTGTATAAATTGGCTAAAAAGTACGATGAGATAGCTTACTTAGATTTTGATGTTGTACCAGTATCAAATAATAATCTATTTAAACATCATGATTTAGATGCCGGTATTCATATAATGTATGGGTCGGAAATAAGACCAATAACATCTACTTCTAATAGTAATCGATCACCTACTGCTAAATATTGGAATACGAGAGTCATGTGCATGTATGAAGGATTATCAGGAGCACATGACGTATTTAATACAGGTATTGTTATCACAAATAAAAGATATTTAGATCAACTTGCATATTATAAAGATTTTGATGCCACAATAAGCTTAATGGATGAAATAAGAGAAGACGAAACATTTGATCTAAATACAAGAAAAATGTTTGGATATGATAATGAAACAATATGGGCTTATAAGACAATAAAGAATAATGTAAAGTGTATAAATCTAAAAAGTAACTGGCATCACTTTATGGATAGGTGGAACTATATTCCAAAAGATACAAACTTAGTGCATACTATTAATAAAAGATTTGATTACGTAAAGAGTTGGTATGAAAAGACTCATCTTTAGCATTTACACCGATAAGTTAGATCCACATTCTTCTGCATCTGATTATAAAAAGAAGCAGTTTGCTACTTATAAAAATGATATTATACAAGTTCAGCAAGGATATGCGTTTTATTGCAATGCAGACTACGCGCTGCAAATGACAGAGATAACAGACTATAATCTGTTACAGTTTGAAAAACTAGTATTATTTCAAAAAGCAATAGAAAAGTATGACGAGGTTTTATACATTGATTTTGATGTATTACCAATAACTAAATCTAATTTCTTTGAAAGTTTTGATTTAAACAACATATGTGCATATAGCTTTGGGCGTGATATGATTAAAAAAGATCTTGTTGAAGCTGCAAGATGGGACCACTTTGATCCAATGAATATTTACATAAAGACTTGTTGTAAGAATGCAATGTTACTAATAGAAGATGTCGTGGGTAATAATGAATTGATAAACACTGGGGTGTTGGGTGGAAATAAAAATTCAATAGAAAAATTAAACTTTATCAATAATATCAATGAAATGAATAAGATTTATGAAATTGCAAAAGAAGATAATGTATATCCAGACACAATTGTAAAGAATTGGTTTCCAAATAATGAAGCCTTTATATCTTATCTCATTGAAAAGAACAATGTGCCTTTCACTAACATAGGTATTCAATGGAATTTTATCCTAGATAAATTCTGTCCTAAACCCACAGCTGCCTGCCATTTTTTACACCACGTAAATAAAGAATTTGAATTGAGTTTTCCAAATGTGGTATGATTTATATAAACAAAAAAGACTATCTATTATTTTGGAAATAAGCACTTATTGTAATGCCAAGTGCCCTCAATGTAGTAGGATAGATCCAAACGGATTAGGTGTTAACAATAAATTTACACCAAATTTAAACATGACATTGTCAGAGTTTAAACATTATTTTCCACCTGAAGTTTTATCACGATTATTTAATATTCATTTTTCTGGAACATTTGGTGATCCATTAATGAATCCGGATATACTTGAAATTATTAAATACATTATATCTACTGATGATAGATGCTGGGTAAGTATCAATACTAATGGTTCCTTAAGAAACGAAGACTTTTGGTGGGATTTAGGAAGTATTGGAAGAAGAAGATTAAAAGTAATATTTGATATAGACGGAATTAATCAGGAGATGCATGAAAAATATAGAAGAGGTACTTCATTAAAAAAAATACTTAAAAATATGGATGTGTTAAAATATACCCCAGCAAAAATACACACATTTACTGTATTGTTTAAACATAACCAAGATTTTAAAGATGAGATAGAAACCCTTTGTAGATCACATGGTTCTACAGAATGTGAAATGCTACAATCAAATCGATTTACTGACAGTCCTATTTTTACTTTTATAAATGAAAAAGGTGAAACCGAAACCTTAGAACAAGTTTCAGATAAAACATTATTATCTGTGGATATAAACAGAAATTATAGGCGCGTAAGAGATTATAGATTTAAAGAAGATCATAAAAAAATAAAAGATTTTATAAGGAAAAAAGAAAATAATATAAAACAAATCCCAGAAATAAATTGTGTTTTTCTAATGAGTAAACAACTTCATATAGATGTTTCGGGTATAGTATATCCATGTTGTTATTGGGAATTTAGTGACCCAGAAAGTAATACAATGTATAATAAATTTAGAAATAATTTATCAAAAAATGATTTAAAAAAATACTCGTTTGAAGATATTTTATCAAACGAGTATTTTAATAATGGGATATATGAATCTTTTAAAGATAAGGATTTAATTAGTAATAAATGTATTTTTATGTGTAGAAAAATATAATTTAAGCCAATTCGCTTTCGGCAATTTCCAAAGCAATTCTAATTGCCTGCATAATTGTAGTTGCTTTTCTCAACTCCATTTTCTTTTGTTTATTTTGACATTTTTTAATTATATCATGTTCAAATAATTGAAGTTTTATTAAAAAAAGATCTTCTTTATTTACTTCAGGATCAAATGCTTGAAATAACTTATCAATTATAAGTTTAAATATTGAACTATCTGTATCTTTAATATCATATATTAAACCATCTTCCTTGGCAAATTTCAATACTTGCTTTTTATATTCTTCTTGGGTTGATCTTATATAATTAAAAGTATTTTCATGTATTGTATCAATAGAAATATTTTCTTTTATCTCTTCCCAAGATGGATCACCATCAATCGCCTCATTATATGATGGGATTAATCTACCTTCTTCATCCTCCCATAAAGACTCAACCGTTGTCCTATCATTATTAATAAATTTGGCTGTTACAAATTTTAATCCATCCATGTTCATTTCCTAAAATCTAAAAATTCTTAAATAATATGTGTTAACTGCTTGAGCAGTACCATTTGGAAACTCTTGAGCGCGATAGTCATCTGCATTGACAAAACGCGTCTGACGGTTACCGTCTCCATCAAGTTTTGTATCTATCATAGCAGACCCACGTGTATTACCAGTAACCTCGCTGGGATAAGGGTCGTAAGTCCCGCGTTGTATAGAATATCCAAGTCTATAGTACGCACGATTCACTGTTGCATATCTTACATAGTCTTGCAACATTGTGTTAAATTGTGCATCTGTATAAACTTGTAAATTATTGTCTGCAGTTCTTACACCTAATGGTGCTGTAAATGATGATGCCGCACCATTAATTAGATGTAGATAATAATTAGTAATAGTTGTAGATTGATCTAATGTTTCAGGTATTGCATCGGCTGTATATGCTGCAGTATTTGCTCTAGTGTCAACAAATACTGGACTTGAACTTACAAGTGTATGACCACTTACCGATGTGGTTGTAGATATTCTATATGTTCCACCTTGAGTAGTACTTGTAGACGCAGAAATAAGATTTACAATGGCTGGTTCAATAAAGGTATCATAAAAATCGTCATCTGAAAATATCTTTAAATTTGAACCAGTAACATATAATGGTAATGTACGACCTGATACTGGACCAGGAGTTGAAACACTGGCATAGGTTTTTTGAATTTTATTATAATTAACAGTCACAGTTGATGGCTCAGCGGTAGTCGCTTCACTTGGATACGCAGTAGTAGAAGTACTATATGCACCAGCTTGTAAGCGAGTATCTACTAGAGTGCCTTGATATAGATCACCAGAACTAACATAACTTAAAGTAAGTGATGGATTTAAACTATACTGATAAGATACCTGGGCGATGATTTGATCAACCATCGCCGTACTCATCTCTCTTATACTACCAGTTGAAGTATCCCAATAAACTGGGGTTCTCACAGCCACTGTATTATACCCCCGGACTGTATAATGTCTTGATTACTGTACCACTGGCATCATATATTTCCAATGTGACTTTTGAGTTAAATTTAATAGATTTAATAGCTCCATCACGAATTTTATGATTTGGAAGAGTTTTAAGACCTAATCGGCCATTGGCAACATCATATGACATAACACTATCGGCATCATCGTCCAGAGAAATTAGATCTCTAATATCACCTTGATCAGGACCAGTATATGTAATCGTACCGCCAGCACCATATGTTAAACTTCCTAAACCACCGGCGTCTACTACTCTAATTGAATGCCTTGCAATATCAACAATTTCAGCTGAATCTCTAAAGTCCAAAATTGTTGTATCGATTGCATCAATTTCAGATTTTAATCTATTGATAGCATCAACAGTATTATCATCAGCAACAGTTAATTCCTCAATATCTCCAAGATTCTGAGAAATGGTATTTGTTTTAGTTACAAGAGATGTAACTGGATCTGAAAAATTAATTATTGTTAACGCCATTTTTTTCCTCGATCATTTTTAATAAAAGACCTTTTATTTCGTTTACATCACTCTTAAGAGTATTTACATCATTCTCTAAATTTTTTAGATTTTCAGCTTTTTTTCTTCTATTTTGTTTTGATCCAATGGCCTGTGCTATTTCGTTTTCGTCTACATTTAAAATAGCACCAGACCCTTTATCTCTCACTAAACCTGAAAATCCTTTTACTTGTAAAAATTTACTCATTAGATTACCAAAGCAATAGCTCTTAGATCTCTAAACTTAGGTGGTTTGGATGTATTTGTAGTTACCATTACAATTTTCACTTGGAACTTTGTAAATGTTGGCAATTCGCCACCAATACCACCAGCCAAATATTCATATTCTCTATAAATATCTGGATTTTCATCTGCTGCAAGATCTTGTTCCTTAGTTAACAAAGTCCAACTGATTGAAGTCAAATCAACATCAGATGTGGATGTTCTATAGTAAACATAAAAATCAGCCACATTAGGACGATTTGCCGCAAGGAAAATTTTCAAACCTACTGCCGGACTTGCAAGCACTGTTTGTGTTGTAACGTGTACTGCGGCATGTGAACCAGCAGTGGCATCAGTTTCAGCAACATATTCAATTGGAATATTAAATCCATTTGACGAACTAGCACTTTGTTTATCAATCACATTTTCAACTGTTGTGACAGAAGCGCGTTGCAAATCAACAACTGGAGAAACTTTAGTGTCACTCGTTGCTAATGTTAACTTAAGTTGGAATGATGCAGCACCACCGAGATTGCCTTTCTTCTTATTTTGTTCAGAAGCAATGATACAAGGGTCCTCAACAAAGTTTTGCTCATTTAGAAGAACATCAGTACCCCATGTATTTGATAATGAATAGGCACCACTGTAGGCAGTGTTATTTCTACCACTTGCATATGAAGAACCAGTCGTACGTTTTACAAACGGTGTAACAGTGGTTGAATTAGGCACAAGCGTTTGAACTTGAGGAAAGTACTCATTGTATATCAAGTTAGGTGTGAACGTAGTGCTTGTTTCACCTATCTTAATAGTATTATCTGCTTGATAACCATTTGCAGCGCCATACACAAAACCGGTATGGTCAACTTTGAGTACTTGGCGGCCGCCTTCAATCGCTTCAACTAGCATACCAGAATAACTATCCTCAACCAATCCATCTATTACAACACCATCACCGGCCAATAACCCATGACCAGGAGCTGTTACATAGATGTCTGAATCCGCTTCGGTTAATTCAAGACTGGATCTTGGCAATAATCTTGCAGGTAGTGGAACATTCTTAAGATATAGATCGCCGGTCGAGTTAAATTCGGCTCTATATATTTTAAACATTAGGTCTGCATTTTGATCTGGATTCCAAGTAGTACCATTCTGTGATTTAAACAATGAACCAAGTGTTGGTTGTCTACTAATTCTTCTACTTGTATCACCAAGTACAAATTCCGAGGTCCTCGCAATATAAACATTATATTCAACAGATTCGGCCAAGATGACCACAGCATATTCAACATTTGGTGTCAAATAAACTGGTTCATCAAATACAAATGTGGTTTCAGTAGCTCTAACAACATTTAATTTATTAGCATCGGCTGTACTTGGCACATTAACATTATCTGGGTTGAGAAATTTAACGGCACCAGGAACCGGGAATGATGTTGGAATGCCATTTTCCATAGGTCTAATTTGTAATTGGACCGGAATATTATTAGTATCTTTTGTAGAGAAAAATACATCTACTTTCGTAACATAGAGACCATTTGGATTTTCAATTGCATCAACCAAGAAAGATTGAGCAACCGGGTCATGCATAACCAATTGTCTATAATTTGCTACATCATAAGTTCTAATTGTTTGAAATTGTCTTTCAAAGGTTTCAAGGATACCTGTGGACGTAAATGTTGCCCTACAAGAAGCCAATGCATTTTCGTCACTACCACCAGTAATATCCAATAACTTAAATTCACTTGTACCAGTGGGGAATTTAAGACCACTTGTAGAAGGAATTAAGAAAGAACCATTGATTGTTCCATTTGCATCACTGATAAGTGTTGATTGCTCACCCAATGCAGCAGGTCTTTCAGATGCAGTACTATACAAGTTACTATAGTCTGTTCTACTTGATCCAATTTTAGTAAACTCTGTCTCTTCACGGCACCAAGCAGAAACATCAACTCCACGGAAATATGGGAAGAATTGACGATTTGGTGGCAAACCTTGAGCCCTAAAATTAACAAGAATGGATCTCATAAATGGTATGACTTGAACGTCAACCTTTTTGGTACCAACAAATCTAGTTGTGGTTGTTGAACCAGTAATAACTCTGCCGGTACCAGCATCCTCACCAAACCAAGATGTTGTTAGTCCATTTCTATTCCATCTCCAAATAGTACCAACAAATCTTCTTTCATCTTCACCTTGTGTAATTCTATCAGCTCTCCATGTGGTTTCAACCCAATCATCGGACGCTGGGGATAATTCCAAATGGCCAGTTTGAGTTATAACTTCAAACGGGTTAACATTAATTGTTTCAGAAGCTAGGTTTTGATTAACGTATACAATATCTGGATCATAGTTAATGAGTACGGTATCGCCTTTTCTTATAATACCACCAGCGCTTGGCTTACTTAAATTGGAATCAATCATCAAGCCAACATTGCCTTGCCAAATTGACGGATTTAAAGTACCCTTTGAGGTATCAATTGAAGCTCTATATGTGTCTGGATTTAGATTAGAGTAAAAGAATGATGTAAAGTTATCGGCAATAAAACCAGCTTTGGTTCTTGGATTACCATCAGAATCCAAAACGTTAACAGTTTGTGTGTCCAATTCCAATAGATTCAATGTAGTCAGCTCAGCCAACTCATCAACCTTATCATCAATTCTGGCAATGTCGCGCATTGTATAACGCTTATTTCTAATCTTTTGAATGCTGAGATCAGAATCATTAACTGTGTATGCATTCAATGTAAGATTATACAAGTTCATTGAACCAACAGGTATATTGGGTAATTTTGGATTAAACGACGAAGATCCGGAAATTACTTCAACTTTACCCTGATTAACTACTGCTACGGCAGAATTATCAGATGAAATGACAATTCTATCTTTTCTTGGTTGATAGTATTCAATATCTGCAGAAATACCAAAACTTGGTTGTGGCATTGGGAATACAGTTGAAAAACCAGAGGAGGTA
>Ga0102963_1001246_pt1 | contig 11186 bp, 14 predicted proteins | sample SalPon2_C_H2O_MG_2_FD_84522 | JGI IMG/M metagenome (GOLD analysis project Ga0102963, IMG submission 84522) | Salt pond water microbial communities from South San Francisco under conditions of wetland restoration - Salt Pond MetaG SF2_C_H2O_MG | ecosystem: Environmental > Aquatic > Non-marine... | reverse complement strand
CTTTTTGATCCGCTCTAAACTGAATATCACGTTGAATGCCCTGTCCTTGGTTTACAACAGAGTTCCACTCAGTGGGTGTCAGTTTTACAGCACCTGTTTTCTGTGCTTCCAACAACTTCTCAATCATTTCTGGATTATCAGTTGCGTCAGCGACAGTGAGATATGATGTCAGCAATGCTGCGCGGGATTTAGGACCACTGAAACCTGTACCGTATGCTTGGTTATTTAATTTAGTAAGTGCGCCTAAACCGTCTTCTATAGACATTTCACCTGTGGCAATGCTCATAGCAATGTCATCAGCTTGTTTCTGAATAGCTGATAAGTGGTTAACTTCCATCTGCCGCGAGATATTACCTGTGTGCGCCGCCGACATGTTAAATGTCGTTTGCTGCACATAAGGCATAGCACCCGCAAGAAAATACGGATTGTTATGTTCAGGGTTCTTTAAAAAGCCGTGAACTTTCTCATTCATCCACTCACGAAAACGATTAGGGTCTGTGTTATATTTTAGACCTGACCTCTCGTATTCAATCGTAGCTTGTTCTTTAAACTCAATAGCAGCTTTTTTACCCATAGTTTCATTATAGGCTTGGTTATAAGCTTTAGAGTTCGATCTGAATAGAAATCCATTACGCACCTCTGACAACTCTTGGTCTGGGTCTAACCCTGCCATAGCGTCCTGTTGTGCCTTTGTTTGAATCTGTTCTAGTTGTTCCTTTTTCGCTTTCGCCGCTTCATTTCCAAAGAAATTTGAAACATCCCGAAAGCCTTGCGACATTGCAGCCTCACCGACTCTGTCCCGTGCAGGGCGATAATAGTTGTCGATGACACGCAATAAGTTTTGTGACGCTCCTCGTTGGGGAGTGTCGGGGGTAATTCTTGGTGCCATGTCGATACCTTATGCTAAGTACGGAAGACCTGCGCTTGCAGCGGAAGCAATATGTCCCATGTTAAGCGAGGTTGTCGGGACTTGCGCAATGCGTCCCTTGGCTTCATCTTCGTAACCTTTAAGATTACGTGTTGTTTGAATTTTGAGGCTGTTACGCTCTAACCTGTCACGATATAAATTACGTGCTTCAACTGATTGACGCTCTGCAAGCATATCTGTCATTACCTGACCGCCGCCGCCTGTCTCAAACATGCTAACCATTGCTAGGTCAGTGTTTGAACGTGCAGTTAACGCTCGGTCCATAGCTTGCATCAGAAGTTGACGGTTATATTCAACATAACCTTCCATCTCTTGATCGTATTTATATGCGGCGGCTTGTCTCGCCATAGCTGCATTATTTAACGCGGCTTGGTTCTGAGCGTTTACCTCAAAGATACTACCTAATAAGTTAAATCCAGCCGAAGCAGCCGCTAGTGTCATTGGGTCCATATCAATGTCCTACAATATTTTAGCGAACTCGTAGAATGTCTCTCCATCCCTACCAAAGTTCTTGTGTTTATTAATGAAGGTAAACCCGCACCACTTTAGCCACTTATGGTGGACCGTGTTACGTGCGTCTGTGTAGTTAAATACACACTTGTACCCCTGAGAAATCTCAGAGATACCTTCTCTGCATTCTCGAAGAAATTGTCTTTGATGTTTTATTAAGTCTGGGGTTGCCATCATCCAGATGTTTCCCAAACCTATTTTATCTGTATCGGTAACCCCATAGACACCTATAGGAGTGCCATCAGGGGCTACCATTGTTTTCATGTGTTTACACAGGATTAACGCTAGGTGTAACGCCATGTAAGGTTTTAAACCTGTCTGAGCGTATAACTCAGCTACATCCGCATCCCTTAAGTTCTGCCCTAGATGATCTAAGTCCTTCTGTTGGGTATTACGGACGTAAACTGCCATTATAACCTCTGTGATTTTCCTACATACATGCCCGTCCACTCCATTGAACCAAAGGCACAAGGGAACGCGCTGTCGTTAACTATTTTAATGTCCACGCTGTCATTTTGGGCAAATACTGGAAATTTAAATTCGCCTGTATCTCTAGGCATAATACCGGCAATGTTATCTTCATCGGCTAGAATACGTGCGTTAAACAAATGTTCGAAAGTTTGGTTATTTTTAGGTGTTACTTGGATTTTAAAGAACGATGAGTCAGTATAGATAATAGACATATATCTTAACTGAACCCTACCCTCTTGAATCGCAGCTTCACCTGTTGGCGTACTCTCTCGGATGTATTGAGGAGAAAACTCATATTCGAACGTATAAGGCACACCGGCATTAATACTGAATGTCGTTATGTCCACTTCATCTACGTGGTAAGTGTTGTTGCTTATCTTAGTGGCGTTCAGTTTCTGCCCTTTAGGGTTCTGCATTTTATAGAACTCTAAGGTGTCACCTGTGCTGTAAGGTAGAGTAATTTCGCTTCTATTCTGTGCTGCATTCCAAGTGATCGTCATATCTGTTTCATCAACACGATGATCCAGCAAAGCTTTGTCAATAGGCTTAGTATCAAGGAACATTCTGTCCAGATACATTTGACCACCTGATTTATAGACGATGTAAAGAAAGTCCTCTAAGAACTCACATCCCATAATTGTTGTGTTAGGACCAAAATCCCAATGTGACCATGCGGTTTGTACTTTCTCGCCGCCGCTAGAGTACCACTTATAAACCCAAAGTTTATTAGGTTCCAAAGCGGATAGCTGAACCATAACGTCATCATATGTTGATACAGCTTGTGTCCGTATTTCATTCGGAATGTATGCTGGTATTTGTACGGTTATTTCATCCGCGTCGATGGTCTTTAGTTCTTCATCGATATACAACTCTCGTACTGTCGAGTTAGTCGCACCGTCAGTTACAAAGAATACAATAGGTCCAGAGGCTACAGGAGCCGTGTAAGGTGAACAGGCAAACTTAGTCGATGGAACGATACCAACCGACAGCGGCGATAACACGTTTTCCGACACCAGTTTGAACTGTTGGCTATCTGAGAAAAGAACTAGAGTGTCCGAAAAGACTGCCGCGTGGTAAAGGTTGTTTACCCTACCCGTAATAGATGCCACATCGATCCTGTCTGACGCGAAGACTTGTACAACGGTACTGCGATAAAGACTTTCTAGTTCGCCCACCGCCGACATAATTAAATTCTCTTCACTCAAAAACCCCAAGCGGCCCTTGAAAAGAAACAGTGAGTTAATCTTTTTATCTACAAAGCTGGGTGCTGGGTTTGTGTCATCATCCCCTACCCCTCTTTCTGACCATGTGTGTTCTTGGAAAGTAAATGTGCCATCAGGGTTTCTGATTAGAACATGCGGCATCGTTGCTGGATCGAAGGTTTCATTGGCATCATAACCAACAGTTTCGATCCAAACGTTGTTATCAAACTCTACCCAATAATCTTCAGTAGCATTATTTAGGTTTCCTTTAATCTGTACCAGCCGGCCTTGTTTTTCTTGTGGTGGTAGTTTGTCGAATGACTGTATGCGGTCAGTAAACGCTTCCATCGCGTTACCACCAAATTGGTCAAGCACACGTATTTCAGCACCCGCTGGGACTGAGAAGGTCAAAGTTGGACCAAAGGTTTCTGCGTCTGTGTAACCACGGCTAATAGCGTCAGCTTTAAGTTCTTCAGCAATGTCGGCAGTACCTTCAAGAGCCGTAGATGCTGTGGTGTTGTCCTCAGTAGAGGTTGTCGCCGCGAGTACGTTGTTAATGTAGACAGCGTAAGTTGTCGAAGCGACAGCGCGTTTGATAAACACTGATGCGGTAGCACTAGGGTCATCACGTGTCTCAGGGATACTCTGAGTTGCTGTTGTTTTTTCTGTGTTTAGAACGAAGGTAGTATCAGCGACAGTAACAAACCTAAGTTTTTGCCACATGTCAGCGGTAGGTAAGTAAGATTTACCATCAGGAAATGTAACTGTTTGCTTAACACCGTCTGTGTCAAATACTTCTAAATCGCCGCTACCGCCAACAACAATATAACGCTCATTAAAGTCACGGTTAATTACGTGGATAGCAGTTGTATCATCGTCTGGTACGTTAGAGTTAAGTTCAGCAACGAACTGTGTAGGTGGTCTTTTTTGTAACCCAGCAACAACAGACGGATAGGCGTTTTTCATTTCCTTACCTGAAGTCCGTAGACGTTGAGGTGCCGGTTGCTGTGAAACACCACTAATCAAATTTGAAACCGTAGTTGAAACTAAGGGCATGGTGTAACCTTTTTAGTAAGCTGTACGGACAAGGATACCCGATACCGCCGTGTTTCCTGTCAGCATGTTATTGTCTTCAACTTCCATATTTTCAGCTAGAAGCGCAGCACGTGCAGCGTCTTCGTCGGCGGCGTTGAATGTTGATATTGAGCCGTTACCCATAACACGTTCTTGATAAATTCGCGCTGAACGCACAGCAATGTAACGCCGCGCAATCTCAGGTAATTCCTCGAAAGAAAGAGCTACAACGATATCAACAGTTACGCTGTCTTCAAACGTATAAGTGTGGTTAACGCGATCATATAGTAAACGACCACGAGCGACCAAATCCTTCGCTTTGTCATCACCTGTCGTATCAACTGAAAGAACGTTAGCAGGTAAAACAAGGTTGTTCGTTGTGTTGGGTATAAGTTTATAGCTGAGTTCTGTGTTCCAATAGAACCCATGTGTTTGTGTTTCGCGGGTAACCTGTCGAACTAAGTCTCTGGCGAGAGCCGCATCAACGGTAGTGTCTCCCGTAATGGAACTCACTGGCGACTCGCCAATGTTCGCAAGGCATACGTTGACAGCTTCAAGTTCTGTCGTAGGGGTCAGTAGAGTTGCCATGAGTTTTCCCTTAATGTAAAAAATGACCCCTCTAGGTTAACTAGAGAGGCCATCTAATTTTATACCGCTGCGCGGAGTTCGATGATGCACTCTGGGCGCAATACACCGTGACCGACAGCCATCTTAGATACAGCTAGTGTACCTTGACGACGAATGTCGTATTCCATTTCAGTAGCCATATCCATCAACTGAACTGTACCCAACGCTTGTTGCTGGATTACAAGTGCAGTTGTGTCTGTAGCGTCTACTGCGTATTTGGAGTTAAAGTCTGGGTATGCCGCCGCAGTTGTGTGATCTACTGCTAGGTTGTTAGATTTAACAATTTGCATACCTGCTACGCGCATGATTGTACCGTCTGAGTACGAACCGTTTTGACCGAAGTCACGGTTGATCAACTTGTCGTTCTGTACAAGTGCGTAGTATGTTGCTGGGTTAACGATGACATAGCGATCTGTTTCTGGAACGTTTGCTGCGTCAAGTGTCGCCGCTGCGTCATACATAGCAGTAACGATGTCGGCTGTCGCAGGTGTAGTAGAACCTAGATTTTCAGACGCTGCGTTACCTTGACCTGCAACACCAGCACCAAGACCTGATGGGTCACGTGCAGCTTTAATTGCCATAGATAGCAAGTTGCGGTCATATGTTTGCGCTAGGGCTTGGCCCATTTGCTTTGAATATTCTGAGCGCACATCATAGTGGTTCTTAGCTTCATCGATGTTTGCGATAAATGTGTTCGCAATCAATAGATCATCGATTGTGATAACTTTCTCGCCGTGTTCGATGTTGTTACCAAGAATTTCGGCACCGGCTGTGTGGTACTCAGCAACTGTTTTACCGATTGCTGGGAACTGTGCAGACTTACCGTTGTTGATGGCACGAATACGTGTTTTCTCTTTCATCACTGTAAGAGCGTTGAAAGTAGACATAACCTCGCCTGAGAAGACCTTCAGGAACAGCGCATCGGTTGCACCTGTTAAACCGGCCTGACCCAAGCGGGATGGGTTTGCATTAGACATTTTATTTCACCTTGGAAAAAGAGTTAGGTTGTTAGGGTTTTTTCTAACGTCACCATTTGCTTTCTTTCCATTAAGGTTATCCCTCGTAAGGGGCCATAACGTAATAATTGCTTTGTTGAGTTAGATGAAAAAAAGTGAACACCCTTGGCCTAGAATGTTCATTTCGCCACCCACTAATAAGCGGCGTAGCGAGGGAGTCCGAAGACCCCCTACTTTTTCGCTCTGTTCTTTGAGCGATCCATGATTTTCAGATTTGAATTTGCGTTGTTCGTTGCGTTACCGTCTGAGTGATCAATGTCTTTCCCAGATAGTTTAGACTTACCATGTTTAGAGATCATCATACGACGAGCCTTGTTGCGTGAAACACGCTTCTTAACCTGTTCAGGACGAGCCTGATACTCTCTATCGTATGCTGAATATACTCGTCCTGATTTACTCATGATTTCTTCTTAATTTTCATGTTTGAAGGTTTTGCAGTTTTAGCGGCATCCTTGAAGTTCTTCGCAGATGGTGCGCCTTTATCCCCTGCGCTACGCATTTTTTCACCGGAGCCGTTAGCTATACGCTTACGCTTTTTGTGAATATTTTCATATAATGACATTAGAGAATGCTAGACCTCGCAAGTTTTGCTTCGACCTGCGCTCGGAACGCTGGGTCTTTATCGTATTGTGGGTTCTGCATATCTTGCATCAACTGGTTCACACTCTCGTATGATCCGCTGCCGCCGCCTTGCAGACTTCCTGACAGGTTGCGTGTAGGTTCGACACCTTCAACGGCATCGCGTCGAGCGGCGATAGCGCGAACTTGCATTCGGATAGCTTGGAAATCGTTACCATCCATTACACTGTTAAAGTAATCAATCTCGCTATCTTCGAGATTATCAGCGGCCCAATCTGTCAAAGCAGAGTAACCATCAGGTCCACCTACTTCATCCATAATCTGACTGCGTTGCGCATCGACCATGTTTATTTGGCTTTCGATGTAGCTATCAACTATTTCTTTAGGGATACCTGCGTTTTCTAAAAGATCATAACTTTCAGGTGACAAATCTCCGTTGTCCCAAAATTCTTGAGACAACGCATCATAGTCAATGCCCGCATTATTTAGTTCTTCCCTTGCATCATCTTCAGTTTGTTCAGCTTCTTGAGAACTAAGTCTATGTTCCAATTCGGAATATGCACGGGCCAAGTCCTCAGCCGATTCAAACTTCTCAGGCAACCACTCAGGCCGCTCGGACTCCTGTGGTTGTTCTGTTGACTCAGCGTCCATCTCAGCGGCCTGTTCTTCAAGCGTAGGACCAGAGTTTTCTTCAGCGGTGTCGATAACTACTTGTTCGACCATTTCTATTCACCATTCCTTGCGACAGCTTCACGCGCAGCACCTGCTACTTCTTTAGCTACAGGACCAACTCCGGCTTTTGCCATTTCAGCGAGTTGTTGTTGCTGCATTTCTTGCATCTGCATCTGTCGTTCTTGTTGCATTTGTTCTTCAGATTTAATCAATCCGTCCATGTCGATACCCAATGCAGTCCCAACACGTGTGATATAATCACCCACGTTCATGAACTGTCCGACAGCTTCAGGACCAAGCGGTGCAAGTGCAGACAAGAACATTTGGTATTTGTTCATGTCATGCCCACGACCTAGTGCTTCTAGACCTGTGACGATTGTTGGGTTAGCCACACCTTTTGGTAAGGATGGTAACCGTTTCTTTTTAGTCATCCTCGCTATGATGCGGTTGACTAATGGTAACTGAAATTCCTGACTTAGAATTGAGTAAACACCACCAAGTGCATCCTCTAGTTCCCCTGCCATGTAACGGACCTCTTCGGCTGTTACACGTTCCCCTGCACGTTGAATTGCAGAGTTCATTAAGAATGCGAAGGATAAACGCTCTGTGACTACCGCCGCCGTGTTTGATGCAACCGACATGTCAGCTTGTTTCTGTACTTGTAAGGTTGATACTTCGGCGGCGTTACCAGATACGATAGCACCATTATCAGCTTTAGAAATATCTCTAGCACGGGTGGTGCCATTAGGAGATACCAAGAATACAACTTTAGCAGACACAGCGGATGCTTCGAGAATAGCTTTAGATAGACCTTCAAGTGAAATCAGGTCACCAATGTATTCTTCAACATAAGAACGTCCGTAGTCTTCACCGTCGATACGTGTCCAACGTAGAGCAAGCATAGGTGCTTTATCCAGAGGATATTTACCTTGCGATTTTGGTATGATCATCCCATCAATTTCTTGATATAGGATGTACTTATCGCCATCGCGGTACATCTTAGTGTACAGGTTTACTTCATCAGATTTCTTTGTGTTTTCATCACTCGGTAGACCACCGTCTTTCGAGTAAAGAAGTTCTTTAATGTCTTCGGGTAGAGTAACCCGTGACATGGTTTCTTTTACAATAACCTCAATGACCTCACCCATCGGATCACGTTTCACTACATAGCGGCTCAACGGGAATACCCGTGCGCCACCCTCTGGGGGAAGGTAGAGAAGAACGTTACCAGCGACGATCAACTGTTTTAATGCTTCAAAAATAGGTGACCGCATACCTGAGTTTTCAATCTCGGTCATCACGGCGCGTTCATATTTGTTTAACGCTTCGTCTACTTTTGCACGTGCGCCCTCAGTCTGTGCTAGTTCTTGGATTGTAAAATCGTCCAAGCGCATGGCAAAGAATGGGGCATTAGGTGGTAGCAATGACAGTAACAATTTAGATGCAAGGTTGTTCACGCCTCTAGCACCTACACCCTGATATGGTGTGTAGAATTTGCTAGATGACGTATGGCCTTCTTCGGGAACAAGAGAAGGGATTGTTAGTTTCGCCGCTTCCCTTGCTCTCTCTAAATATGTCGTTCTGTGTGAGGATAGGTTTTCGTACTTTTTAGCGCAATTTGCGTCACCTTTATGCACGGTCTACCTTCCTAATTATTAGTTGTCGGATTTCTGTAGCATACCGCCCAGCTTATTGCTGTCTGAGGTGTAGCTGTTACGACGAGAAATCTTATATCTTTTCATACCGCTTGAACGGCGGCGTAGCGTATCCCCATCTTCACTCATGTTGCTCAACCTAGGTGCTTCTTGCTCCAATACAGGTGGAGCCGCAGGGGGTGGAGCGGGTGGTGGTGGTGGAGTTGGGCTGTTCATAAAACACATATTTATGCCCTCCGATTACGTGATTGACGAATAGACATTGGGTTTACTCGTGTATTTTTATCTGCCGCTGCCGCAGCGCGACCACCAGCGATTTTGTAACGAGAAACACCGCGAGATTTACGTTGCAACGCAATCTTATCTTCTTCAGTCTTCGATGCTTTTAGACGCGAGGCTTTACCGCCATCTCGACCACCGCCTACACCACTACGTGGATCGATCTTTTCAGGGGCAGTAACTGGTGCTGATGAACCGCCACCGCCAGTTGTTGTAACAGGTGGGCGGTATGTAGGGGTTGCAACATCCCGTGTGTCATAAACTTCAGAATTTTTACGGCCACCAACGTCAACTTGTGGAACGTCTTTAAATGCAGTTCCTTGCGCAACGGTTACTGAACCCACACCATTCTTAGCGCGGTACGTGGTGACATTACCATCTTTCAAGTCTTTAGCTGTTACACTTGTTTTACTGTTGAAATTTGTAGTTGAACCCTTGACAGGACTCTCTGTACGGCTCGGTCCATATGTATCATTACTGTACGTCACCTGACGCGCCTTTGATGTACCGGCATCCTTGGTGGGAGCATATCCTGAACCAGCGAAATTATCAGCGTTGACATTTCGTCCCCCACCGCCAGACGAGCGTACACGGGTGTAATACCCGCCGTTGTCTTTCCATACCATACCGTCACCGGCATTCGTTCCGGCTTTTGAGTTTGTCTTAGGTTTGGGTTGTGATGACTTGTTTGACGATGAACCGCCACCGCCACCACCGCCGCCACCACCTTTGTCACCTTTGAACGTGATTTGTGGCCTAACGAGGTTAATTAGAAACATTATAATATCCGTTTACCTAGAGTTATGTAATTAAGTTTGTAACCACGACCCCTCAAAACACGTTCCCAACCTTTCCGGCCTAAAACTTCAAGAGTATGGCATTTGTTTACACGCGCGAAATCTTCAAGCACATGTATTCCGTAGGCCCAATCTTCATCATCGCCAGATAAAAATATGATCCTTAAATTATTGACCTGTGGGTACTCAATGAACTCGGTTATAATAACTGTTGTCAGAATAAAACTATCTGGCTTCTCAATTACCCATAACATCCACCGTCCTTCCATGACAAAACGGTAGATATCTTCTAACGTCACCTTTTCATCTGCAACACGATCCAACAAAGGCTCTATCTGCGGCCACATTTCTTCTACCGCACACATGTTGGTTACAGGATGGAGATTACCACTAAGCATCGTGTCCCCCCAAAATGTCTTCGTTTTGTTCTGAGTAAATTCGACGTAGTGTACGGACTACATCGACTGCGCCACGGCGAAAGAATATTTCTATTTCTGATATGTTGATGTCTGGAGAGACATCGGGATACATACGATCAAGATAATCGACTAATACTTTGTCAATATTAGGTAATTGAGACATGAAGTTACCCTTCTAGGTCTAGTAACGGTTAAGATTATCCCCAAGCACGTGTCCATTGCGCACAAATACCTGACCTAACGACATCATCATGTGTAAAATTACACACCGCCGCCTCAATATTATGCTTAAATATCAGGTCTATAGCCACAGTTAACCCTGAGTTTTGCTTCAGGTCGTGCTGCAATAGGTCGCCATTGACTACAACTTTTGTGTCTTCACCTATTCGAGTGAGGAACATCTTCATTTCATGGGGTGTTAAGTTCTGTCCTTCGTCTAAAATAACAAAGGCATTATTGAATGAGCGACCACGCATAACCTCAAAGGGTACAATCTCAATATCCTTGCGTTTCAAGGCCACCTCGTAGCGGCCCTTGCCTAGTCGTTGTTCCAATACCTCTGTCAGAGGGACAACCCACGGCGCAATTTTGTCCTCTATGGTTCCCGCAAAGAAACCCAAAGATTTACCTGCCGGTATGTTAGGTCGGGTCAGGATAATCTTTGTGACTTGTCGTTTGTTGAACATGTCAGCGGCTATTGCGGCGGCTATGTACGTTTTACCTGTCCCTGCCGGTCCTGTAACGAACACTTGCGGAAACCTGTAGATACATTCCATGTAGTTTTTTTGCGCTGGGGTTTTGGGTAGGAGAGGCTGCACCTGTTTATTGTCTGAAGCCTCTCGCACTTTGTCTTTATAGGTTTTCTTACGCACCTTTATAATTCCATCTCACCTTCAAGTAAGCTGATACGCATTTCGGCGTAACGCATGACCTTGCGTAGATCGGTTATCTCACTCT
>Ga0102963_1001237_pt1 | contig 11216 bp, 21 predicted proteins | sample SalPon2_C_H2O_MG_2_FD_84522 | JGI IMG/M metagenome (GOLD analysis project Ga0102963, IMG submission 84522) | Salt pond water microbial communities from South San Francisco under conditions of wetland restoration - Salt Pond MetaG SF2_C_H2O_MG | ecosystem: Environmental > Aquatic > Non-marine... | reverse complement strand
ACTTAAGATTCCTTATTAGCATCAATATGATATTGGATCACTTTAGTAATTTCAGGATTAGCCCGTTCAAGATTATCAATTATGCCAATAAGAAATCCGAGTACGTAAGAATCGCACTTACCTTGTTCTTTAAAGTTTTTAATCAAGATATCGATAGTGTTGTTGTTCATAATCAATTCCTCATTTGATGTAACCATTATATCATCTAGTACATCAAAGTACAATCAAAAACCTTAATAGAATCAATAACTTAGAAAAATATATATAAATCAATAACTTAAATCCCTTACGGGATTATTTCATATACCTAATTATTAAAGAACAATAATACTAATATTATTTCCGATAAATCTATTATATCAATAATCAGAAATAAGTAAACTACAAATATAAAAAAACCCTGAACTTTGTCAGGGTTTATAAAAAAACTTTTATTACTTTACTTCTTATAAATCCCAGACAACACCAATTGATCTTAATAAATTAAGATTTAAGAGATTTATATTTAGAGTAAAAGTAGTCATATAGTTATTTATATGATTTTTACGACTTTTTAGAATTTTTTTGTGAAGTATTTGTAACTCTTTGTCTTAGATCAGAACTAGAGAAACGGTGATCGCGTTTATTAAAGAATAATTGAATACCGCGTTTTTTACATATATCTTTACCTGTAAAATCTAGATCTTTATATTCTTCACCAAGAATACGAATATCAATATGAAACATTGATAATATATCTTCCAGATCTGATTCAGTATGATATACAACGATTTCATCAACATATTTGACTGCTGATAATTGTACATAACGTTCTACCAAAGTTTGAACAGGTTTATTTTTTGTTTCTCTATCTATAGATGGATCAACTTGTAAACCGCATATAAGGTAATCGCACTGTTCTTTTGCATCTCTTAACATTTGAATATGACCAGAATGTAATAAATCAAATGTACTACATGTAAATCCTACTTTATTCATAAATTACTTCACAATCTTCTTTTAATACAAAATTAATATAACCAGCTGGTTCTCTTGATCTATATTCATTATTACCTACATAACCAAGATTAATAACTTTTTCACCAATTAGATTTGAATACCATCTAAGTGGGTGAGAGCATTTTTTGATTAAGAGATATGAATTCATTTGCGAGTTGTTCTTCTTTATCATATGCGTCAATTTCCCATGGTTGTTCATAATAATTTATATCATTAGAATAATAAGATTTATACCATCTATGCTGTCCATTAGATAAAGGTTTCCATTTACCTTGTGCTAATTGTTGTACATGGACCATTTCATGACACAATGTGGTAATAAATTCTTTTTCAGTTAAATCTTTTCTAATAGAAATAATAAATTCGCGTGGTAATTTTGAATCTGTATCTATATCTTCACAACATCCAAAATCACCACACCAATAACCTTCAATAGTAATATCAAGTTTATTTTTTAATCTAGGACATAATTTATTAATACAAAAATTTGTAACTTGTTTAGCCAAATAATATTGATGTCTTAATAAACCACTAGTATGAATACTCATAATATATAATTACTTTTATTTTTTATTGCCAATATTGTATTTTGGTACTAATTCCCAATTATTTTTTTCTTTATGAGAAAGAACTTTTAATTGATAGATAGGTATCATATTATCTTTATCAACTGGTGTTACAATTTTAACTAGACCCCAATCTTCTAAAAGTTTAGCAATAGTATTACGTCTTGCTCTATCTTCGTCTGAAAAGTTAGATTGTTTACCGTCAAGTGCAAATAATTCTTTAAAGTGTGTAATATAATATTTACCACGTTTATGAAGAATATGACATGATTGAAAGAGTTTTTTGTTTTTAGGAGATGCAATACCAATACGTGTTAATGTTTCACGAACTTTTAAAAAGTCATCTTCATTTACAATTTGGATTTCAACGAATGAATTAATAAGTTGCTCATTCATAATTAACCACCTTTTTCTAATTTTGTTTTTATTATTTCAATTTCATTTTTATTTAAAATAGAAAGAGCGTGTAAGGCTTTTTGATCATTATAACCATAATATTCTTTTATAAGATTAAGATCATCATTTTCTATTTTTTTAGACCATTTGCTAAATCTTTTACGTGGTCTAACAATATTTATAAAAAAATCATATTGTAATTTTTTATCTAAAAAGTGATATAAATTCATTTCATTTGCATAACCAATTGTATCTGGAAAATATGATAAAGATCTATTAGTCAAAAACGCATTATATTCTTTTTCAGCTAATTCATCATTATTAGTATTTTCCATTAAATTCTTTTTAGTAGTATTAATACTATTAATATAATCAAATGGCTTCGTCATTATTATTACTCAAATGTTTAAATTTATCTTCAATCACTACCCATAATCTTTCACAGTCTTCACATATCCTAAATTCATGTGTATCAAGTATTACTTTTGCAGGATCCTTCGGTAAATTATTTTTATGACATGCTTCACATTTTTCTTTTTTATTAAACATGAAGTGCCTGCGCCAAAATTTGATAACGCATAACATCCATTGCAATATCATGACATGGATCGTGCTTAATAAATATTGATTCTAATTCTTTAGGTATAAATGTGTTTTTAATGTCTGATCCCCATGTCATACCATCAAATAAAGATCTAGTATCGCGATATGTCCACCATTTAGCAGGATCTGATTTACCATAACATTTTAGAATAGATTCCATAAACATAGGATCAAACATACCACCACGAGTATATACTTTATCACATTCTTGAATTTTAACATTATCTATCAAAAAAGTATATAGTTCTGTAATAGATACATCTTCATTAGAAGGTTTAAGAATTTTTTGAGATTCTTTAGATTGTTTACTCCACCAATCTACAGTATCAGGATCGATGGTTCTATTATATTTTTGTACTTGTTCTTTTACATCAAATTTAATTAGTTGACATTGATCAACTAATTCTTGAAATGTATATGGATTAGTAATAAATCTATCTTCATCAAAATTAAGTGATGCTAAACAAATTACAACACCAGTAAGAACATCTTGACTCATTGTTTCAAAGTCATATACACATGATTTAGTCATATTAATCAAACTCGCAGTTGGACATAATTTCAATTAAGCAAGCAGTAATATTAATTTCGTGATCTGCAACAAATGCAGCACGATTTTGATAATCTGCAAGAATCATTACTAAATGAGGAATACTATTCTTTTTCATATATGATGCTGATTGATCATATAGTTGTCTGAATAGTATATTTGTTTCTGTATCAGAATTTTCACCAACCCATTTACGTACATTAGTAAAATCTTTATTTTTAAGATATTCTACTAGATTTTTAATATTTGTTTCTTGTATATTAGATAGAATACCAACATCAATTTTACCAGAAATACTATAACGTTGTAATTCATTAAGAATACGACGATTATCTGGAAAATGTTTATTAATTACTTCAGCAACAACTTTTTTATCGTATTCAATATTTTCATTTTTAAGAATGTCACATGTACGTTTAAACATATGAGCAGCCATATATGGTTTATCTTCGTTTGCAATTTTAAAATCAATTACACTACATCTAGAATGCAATGGATCAATAATACGATTTTTAAAATTACAAGTAAGAATAAAACCACAATTTTTAGAATATTCTTCCATGAAATTACGCAAAGCGGGTTGTGTACTATTAGGATTTAGATAATCTGCTTCATCAAGAATAACATATTTACGTCCACCCTGAAGAGATACTGATGAAGCAAATTGTTGAATGTCATTTCTTAGAGTATCAATATTACCATTCATAGATCCATTAATGACAATATAATCACATGACAATTCATCTAGCATTGCTCGAGCAATAGTAGTTTTACCTACACCAGCAGAACCAGATAAAATTAGATTAGGAATATTTTGTTTGTTAACAAATTCTTGAAATGTAGATTTCAGATCAGTTGGCAGTATAGTATCTTCAACAGTACGAGGGCGATACTTTTCTACCCATAGAGGATTATATTCACGATCAAACATTAGTAACTCCATTCATAATATATGTATAATTATATCTAATAGTTAGATAAAAGTAAATCTATATGACCCCGCCCGTCGTCTATAGATAGATAACCATATCGTATGTTATCACCCAGTCAATTTATTAGAATTTTGAGTTATTTTCTACTGCAATCCAGTATTCAATATTTTCACTAACAAAGTGTGATATACCTTTTGACGAAATATGTACTTTATAGTTATTAGGTACAATTTTCATATTTTCAGATTTAAAAATAGCAGTAAATTCGAGATCAGTTTCACCGACTTCAATGTCATATTTATCTGAACTTGGATTTTTACTATCAGTTGCTCTAAGAATAATTTTGCCGTTTTCACCTACTACAATAAGATCAGGAAAAGACATTACACCAAGTGCTTTAATAATTTCGCTATATTGTTCTGCTTTAAGTTCAAATTGTACATCAGCATCACCAATATTAATATCTTTATTTGGAGGAAGAACCATAATAGATGGATCAGCATAAGTATAACTTACTTTACGTCCTGCAGTTGAAATATTTACACGCGATTCTTCAAGTTCAAAATTAGGATCTTCAAACATTGAAATAACACCAAGAAAACGTGATAGATCATAAATGGCAAATGTAGATTCTACATTAGTATCAAGCATTGCTTTCGCCATAATAGTTTTATTGGGTGACATAGTACGAAGAATATTACCTTCTTGAAATTGAATAGAAGGATTAATGTTTGCAAAGTTACGAAGTGTTTGAGTATCTTTTTGATTAAGTTTCATAATAAAGTTTCCTTATTTCTTTTTACCAAGTTTAGATGTATCAGCAGTAGCAGCGGCACCTACAGCAGCTAAATCTGCGAGTGAACCACCAAAAATATATGAACCAACGTGTTTAAGTTTCATCCAAGGACATAGCCATACTTTCATTCCCATTTTTTGTACATTATAACAAAACATATAATCTTCTGAAAGATAACGTTTACTATCAGGATCAATAATACAATCGAAATATGCCATAATTTCTCGACTACCATCAAAATTAGCAGTACGAACATGATCAGGTTTATATTTCAATTCAGGAAAATGTTTATCATATTCTTCAAATACTCGACGATCCATCATCATGAATCCAGTACCACCTTCTAGTACTTCAGCTGGTTCACCAATAGGAATGCCACCACCGTGTTTAGGATTAAATACATAATCACCTACAAAGTTTTCAAGCACATTTGGATTTTCATCAGCAACACCTTTATCGACTGCTTGTTTGATTTTTTCCCATGAAATAGTTTTCTTAGGATATGGACCACACATTACATGATAATCTTCATTTTGAGACATAAGACCAAGTAATGCAATTACATCATTTGAATCAAATCCAATATCAGAATCAATAAACATCATATGTGTCGCATCAGATCGTAGAAATTCGTCAACACAATAATTACGTGCTCGAGTAATAAGAGATTCATTAAAAAGAAAATAAAGTTGAAGTGGAATACCGTATTTAGTACATAGACCTGTTAAATCGGCTAATGATCTAGCAAACATACCAGCACATTGACCCCCATACATAGGAACGGCCAAAAAGAGTTTTTTCTTGCGCAATTCTTCAATTGAAATAGATAGTTCCATAAAATAGTCACCTTGTTAAAAATATATAGTAATATAGGTTGTAGGAAAAGTAAATAGTTAAATGAATTGATCTAATGTAGAATATTCTTCTGCATCCCATCTTTCATGTTGTTGTTTATGATTCGATTGAAAAATGTGTTTTGCATCAACATATTCTCTTTTGCCTTCTAGAACAGCTTTAACTTCACCTGCCATATCCATTGCTGTAAACACTGGAACATTTTGACATATATGATTAAGATTACGTCTTGGATTAATTAATTGAAAATCATGAGGCATACCCATAATGGCTAAAGCTTCTCTATATGTTATATATCGATCTTCTATAGGATGTAATAGAATTGATGGAACTTGACCAACAAAAGCATTAATATAGTTTTTAGGAAATATCATTTCGCCGCGCATGATATTTTTACCAGATGCTAATTTGTCATAACGATAATCACATTTTTTTACTTCTTTTTCATAACCATTCTTTTTCATCCATTTACTAACAATAGAATAATCGACTTCTTTTTCAATAATATCAAAAATACCTGTTGGTTTTTCTAATGAATCAATTAATTCTTGTTGTGTAAGACCAGGTTTTAATTCTTCAAATAAGAATCTATAATATGGATTTTCAGATGGTATTTTTTTATTAGTAGGTTGATCTAATTCTTCATTAAGATTAGGTGTTTCTAGAATAGTATCTTCAATTGATTTTAAATCTTTTCTAAAATAATTAAGCAATGGTACTTTATTACCTTTCCAAAAGAAATAGAATGATCTTTCTCTTACTTGCGGTACACCATGAAATAATGATTTAGTTCGATATGTAGTCATCGTATAGCCATTATTTTGTGCAATATTAAATAAATTATTTCTAACTTTTGTACCTGTTTTACCAGCAAATAATGGAGCATTTTCACCCCATAATACTTGTGGTTTAACATTTTCTAGTACATGTGTAGTACTTTTAATCATCCAATCATTAGCTGGATTATCTTCTGAAAAAGACATAGACAATTGTGATAAACCAGCACATGGGCATACAGATGATACTATATCTACGTGTGGTGTTTTATTATTAGTTATTTCATCATCTAGAATATAATAAGGTATTTCATAATTATAATGATTTAAAATATGATTGTCATTATCTTTAAATACTGAATATGACATAATATATTCTGGTTTAGAACCAAATACTCTTTCAGATGCAATAGTTTCTCCACCTATTAATGGTATAATACTAGCGTGTTTCAATTAAAAAAGTCCTCTAATGTTGTTATTTTACTAGACTCATATGCTTTTTTATGATATATTGTAGTAGCTAGTTTAATTTGACCTTTCCATGGTCCTGACGCAACAGTCTTTTCTTTTAATGTAACAAATTCAGGCCAAAGCTTATGAAGTAATTTTTGTGCATCATTATGTACTTCAAGAGTGCGCCAAATTGAACAACCACCTTCAGCATTTGTTTCAGAACAAGTAACCATATATCTTGAGCTAATACGATTTTTAAATCCACGAGTTAATAGTTGTAAATTAACATCAAAATCTTCAGCAGCTGGTACTCTATTCCATTTTATATCATTTGGAATTTTTGGCCCATCATAAAAAACATTAGTCATGATTCTTTGATTTTCTCTAATAGGCCACTGTCTAATATCTGGAATAACCCATGCTGGTAACATTCCACCATATACAATACCTTCATTCATCCAGTCATCAAAAAGATTAAATGCATGATCAAAATCTTCATCATTAAATTTTTTAGATAACCATTTAGTTCCTTCGTTTGGATTAGGATCTTTTATTACAAAATCTAGATCATCATCAAAGACTATAAAACGAGTGTGTTTAAATTCATTAAAAATCCATTCTCTTGTAGGAGCAATTATATTTATATTTTCGGGTAAACACAATACTTTATTAGGATACAATGAATTCATTTCATCATATTCGTGTTGTTGTACTACAAATTTAGTAATATCTTTATATTTTTCAGGAAGATTATTATAAGTAATTTGTTTATTAATTCTACCAAGTGTAGGTATAATAATATTAGTAATCATCATTGTACCAATTCAAAGTGTCTTTCATATACATGAAGATTCTGTACTTGCCATATAATATCACCAAGTTCATAATCTTTATTTAAAGTTTTTTGTACTTTTCTTAATAAGTAATATTGCCATGCATAATCATTCTTATATCCGAAGACAACGTCATTTGATCTCATCTGCACAACACAATGAAGTTTATTATCTCTAATATAATATGTTACAGTATTAGTACAAATAAAATCGTTTTTACCATTTTCAAATGCTTCAACCCATACAGAAGGTCGAGTATAAATCATTTCAGCTCTACGACTATTAGGATTATTATTTAATTCATTTACAACACGATCAAATTGATTATAATATCTATCACCATAGATAAGCATACCATAGTTAGAATTAATTTCACCATGTTTATTAGCACTAGCAATCCAAGCAGCTGGTATATTTTCACTAATATCTTTTACATTAGCTGATTGCATTTCATACCATGCAATTTCTTTTTCAATATAAATTTTATTTGGTTTACCAAAAATTGCAGTTTCATCTGCTAGAAATGAAGCACCAAGCATTTCAATAGTTTTTGATCCATTACGATCTACTGTGAAATTTTCATTTTTCAATTCATTAATAAAATGTTGTCTAATATCACTTACTTTTTGCATTCTGACCTTCCATTTTACCTTCCATATATTCAATCAAAAATGATGTATAGTTAATCAAATCTCGAGCAGAATCTTCAATTGATTCAAAATTAGTATCACCTTCATTAATCATAAGTGATTTAATACGAGTCATTTTTTGATGCATCATACACCAAATATCTCTAATACCAAATGGATAATATTCTGCTTGTGGAACGCGATTATAATCTTGACCTTTTTTACGCATAAGATCAGCACATTCTTCTAATACTTCAATAGCGCGTCTTTCTACCATAGTTAGCTCCAGTTTTAAACGAATCAACCTCAATTATTTGCTGAGGTGTTAATTCAGTCAATAATTTAAAATTTGACCATCTAGAAGGTATTATATAATTATTATTCTGAATAGTAAACTTTTCATGATTTAATACTTCAAGTACTTTACCACCAAACTCTTTATCTTTACCAATATTAGGATTATCTGGATTGCGTACAACTAATATAAGTTTATCACAGGTTCTTAAAGTTTCAAAAGCTCTGCCAGATGGTCCCGCACATATACCAAAATAATTCTTAATTATATATCTAACCATAGTTTTAACTTGTATAGTATATGCTTCATTTTTATTATAAACAAATAAATCCCAACGACCATAGTCATCAGGATTTTTTACTACAGTAAAACCATTTTCAATATAATAATTTTGTACTATATTTTCACCATATTGACCTTGTAATTCAAAAGCGTTCATATTTATTCAAATTTGATCCAATAACACCCATACTATCTTTACTGAATTGTACGCGATACAATATACCACAAATATGAGTAGACGATCTAGAATTATTCACATCCCGCAACAAACGCTGAACATTAACTTTTTGATTAAGTGTATTTTGTTTAAATTTACTAATAATATCTATTGCAGTTTTTTAGCATCAATCAACGACATCTGCCCAATCTTCAAACTCCTCATCTGGAGCAATTGATTTTGTTTCTACTTCTTCTTTTTCTGCAGACTTCAAATATCCAAGTCTATCAAGTTCGTCAGCAATCCATTCGTCTGGCATACCAGTTCTTGCTTTTGCAATACCATATGGCATTTCGCCTTTGTCGAAAAAATATCCAAACAGTGCTTCATAGGCTTCCTCAAAATCCATTATTGAGTCACCATCCGCAACTCCTTTAATGGCTTCAGGATATTGTGCTACAATTTTATCTAGTGTTGGTTCATTTGCGTCCATTATCTTCTCTCATAAATATAAACATCATATCTAGTGGCGTTAGCTAAACCTCCTACAATTCCACCACCATATTCATATGATAAAACACGTGTTTTATTTAGTGCATGATTATGTCGAATAATCTTATAAGCAGGTTTTCTTCCTCGTAGACAAACTCGATATTTAGTGTCGCCTATTTTATTAATAATGCGTACGCTATCTTTTATTGCCTGGAGTTCTGTCATATCACTTGTTGACAGCGGATCAAGGGTACACACATAGTTTTTAGAAACTCGGTTTTTCATTGTTCATCACCTGCTCTTTCTTGTAAAGCAAAAATTATACGATCGAGGTCCTCTATAATCTTAATATCATCACATGAATTATTAGATTCGATTAACTCTACCGCACGTTCAAGTAATTCCGAAACGAATATATAATTATTTGACGATCTTCTCATAATGTATTTCCTCATTCAATATAGATATTATAACCATCTGAGTGTGAAAGTACAACAAAAAACCCTTTAAAAATCAATAGGTTATAAGTTATTGATTCTAAAGGGTTTTATTTAATATAAGTTAAATGTTATCAATTAGACCATAATTACCTGTATGATCTGGTCCTTGCCAACCTTTTGGTTTAATAAGATCAGGTAATCCGTATGGATTAGGTCTAGATGCTTTAATACCAACTTCTTTATTCATATTAGCTTGATGAACTTCATCCCATGCTTTATATGGATTTACATCATAAGCATTAAGTGTACCAATTGCTACAACACAAATATCAATAAGAGCATCTACAATTTCTTCTGAATTTTTTTCTTCAATAGCAGCATCAAGTTCATCTAGTTCTTCACGAATAAAACGCGCTCTGAATTTAAGATATTCTTCTAATAGATCTGGTGATAGCATTCTAACTTTATCATTTACATCAAATTTAGTATGCATATCACTAATATCTTGTACCCAATTATCACTCATAAAATATCTCCAAGTTTACGTTTTTTTCTATTTAATAATTTTACTTTATTTTTTGCTTTTTGTAAATGGTAATTTGATGCTCTATTTAAATAATTTATACCATTCAAATGATCTAATTCGTGTTGGAATACTCTAGCAGTAATACCATTAAATTTTTCAGTTTGCATTTCGCCTAATTCATTTTGGAATCTTACTCTAATTCCATCTGGTCTTCTAATTTTAACATATAATAATGGATACGTTAAACAACCTTCTTCCATAGTTACATAACTATTAGATTCATCTACTATTTTAGGATTGAAGCAAACTAATGCAGGATTAGTTCTCATAATAAATGCTCTGTATGGTAATCCTAATTGATTAGCAGCCAAACCCATTCCGTTTTTAGCATTCATATTATCTAATAGAGTTTTAGCTAGTTCTTTTGGATCAATAGGTGGATTGTTAAAATCAAATGTATCTAATTTAGTATTTAATAATTCATGATCTTTATGTACTATTTCAACCATCAACATTATCCTCAACATATATTGTTCTATATCTATCTTCTGATAGTTTTAAATCATTTTTAGCAAAATTAATAGCAATAGATTCTTCTGTAAATTTTCTAGTTACTGGTTTAATTTGACTATATTT
>Ga0102963_1001234_pt1 | contig 11235 bp, 18 predicted proteins | sample SalPon2_C_H2O_MG_2_FD_84522 | JGI IMG/M metagenome (GOLD analysis project Ga0102963, IMG submission 84522) | Salt pond water microbial communities from South San Francisco under conditions of wetland restoration - Salt Pond MetaG SF2_C_H2O_MG | ecosystem: Environmental > Aquatic > Non-marine... | reverse complement strand
TGGTATGACTGATGAACAAATGAAAGCAGTTAAAGAAACTGAAAGGCATCTAAGTTCAGCACTACAAATGATTTTTGAGTGTCAAGATATGTATATGTCTGACATAAGAAACTTAGAGCAGAGCATGTGGGATTTAAGACGTGCCTTTGACTTAGATAGAAGGGATTGGTAATGGCTAAATATAGAGTGTTAGTAACAAGACACGAATCAGAAAAATGGATTGTTGAAGCAAGTAGCGAAGAAGAAGCTATGAGCAATTTTGAAGATGGTACTTGTGAAGATGAACATGTAATTAGCTATCATGCAGAAAGTGTAGAGGAGATAGCATGAATAAATATACAGTAGTTTATGTAGCTAACAGTAGATATGATTCAGTTCTTGATGACCCCATAACTAGGGTTGAATATATTCAAGGAGAGACTCTAGAGAAAGCCATAGATGAACACATAAAATATATGAAAGGATGGGCAATACATGGAATTAGAGGAGAGGTTGCCTACCTTGAAGGTCATATAAAACAACTTGATATAGGTCATGGCATAGGACATGGTATGGGTTTTACACATACTGATGTTGTTATAACAGGTATAAACAATAGTAAAATTCAATTTAATAACAATGGAGAAGCAGTATATGAATAGATTTATTATAGAACAAACACCACAAGAGATTGCTAAGTCTTTATGTGACCAACACATAGTCAAGATGCCGTTGGAAGAAGCACAGATGTTATGTACAACACTATGGCATCATGCACCTGACTATGCAGAGGAGCATGGGTTATACAAACCTGTACATCAGAAACACCCATGTACTTTGTGGGCAATGGAGACTATTGAAAACTATAGATTTGCATATGATTTGTACTGCTGTATGTTATGTGAGTACCACGAAAGGTATGGCAAATGGCATGGTGCAGGTAAGCATAGTATTGCCTTATACAAAGGCATAGACTGTATACCAAGTGGTCCTTTAACACCACACCCACAATGTTTTAGTGGGCATGATGACTTGAAGACAGACGAGTTCTTTCCTATAGAGGCATATAGGAAGTTCTACATAGTTGACAAATCTAGGTTTGCTAGATACAACTATACACAAAAACCACAATGGATGAAAGGAGAAGTGGCATGAATGTAGAAGAGTTAATAACCAAGTTAGCTAAAGAAAGAGATATGTGGAAAGAAAAAGCTATGAACATGGTAGAGAAGAGTACCTTCAACGAGGTTAGAGATAGACTTGCTGAAGTTAATCAACAACCAACTGTAAAGGCAGAGGCATATAATATTGCGTGGCAAAAGGTAGAAGAGATACAAAAAAAATATGATGCCTTACGTGAGACCTATGCTATACTGTTTGATACACATCAGGTAGAAGTTGACAAAGATAAAATATGGAAAGAAAGGTATGATGCAGAGGTAATCAATGCGGAATTTTGGAAGAACACCTACTATGAAAATGTAGGCATCAAAGGTAAAGTCTATGTATTTAGTGACATACCTAATGATTGTGATGGTCAAAGATTTACTGATGACTTAAAGAAATACCTAAACAAGGAATCTTACAAGATGCGTGTTAGAGGTCAATACTTAAAAGATGAAGTCAAAGTAACTGAGGGTTGGAAAAAGTATGAGTATGGTCAACCTATAGAACAATCTAAATGCCTTAGAGTTTATATTGACAAAAAGTAATTTGGGGATATGGAGAACTAATCCTAATATGTTAGTTCCCTATTATCTCATGCACTCATACATCTACTATCAGTTGCACGATTCAATCATCAAAGACTATGAATATGATGAGATGTGCAAGCACTTAAAAGATAAGTGGGAGAGCATTAAACACTACCACAAACATTTAGTTGATGTTAGTGCATTAGGAGCTGGTACAGGTTATCAGATTAAATACAACCAACGTATAGCAAGTGCAGCGACACTACTATATGAACAGCATAAAGGAGAATAAAATATGTGGCATAGAATAACAGAGTTCATGGAAAAAGATTTCAATAAAAAATATGGTGAGGGTACAAAGTTTGACCTTGATTATGGTAAGTTATTAATCATAGGACTGTGTATTTACATAGCAATAAAGGTATAAAATGAAAAATAAAAAGTTATCAACTTTAATTGATGAGTATTATTCTTCTTTTGATTTCAAGAGTTTACGAGAAGAAACTAAAGTACAATATCAATATTTTCTTGGGGTAGTTGTGGATACAAAAATTGAAGATGCTAAAAATTTAGGCATTATCAACTTTTCTGATATCACTACCAAGATGGCTAAACTTGCATATGAAGAGTGGTGTGAACGAGGTATACACCTTGCCAATCATGTCATGTCTGTGGCGAGAGTGGTGTATAATTATGGTATCCATATGGAACATTGTACAGTCAACCCATTCTCAAGTATAAAGAGAAGAACACCTATAGCTAGAAAGGTAGTGTGGACACAATCAGATGTGAAAGCATATCTAGATGTAGCCTATTCTGATTTTTATACCAGAAGTTTGGGATTAATTGTACAAATGGCATATGAATGGTGTCAAAGACTAGGTGATATGCGTGTAATCAAGTGGGAGAACCTAGATTTGTTAGAGCAGAAGATGCACATACAACAATCTAAGAGGAGAGCAGAAGTGTTTCTACCTATATCTGATGGATTAAACAAAATGCTTACACAACAGAAAGAAGATTTTGGTTTCCAAGAATATGTAGCACCTCGCCCTCGCCCTAGGAGAGGTCTGTATGTGCCTTACACAATCACCAAGCTACCTGTAGAGGGTAGAAAGATTATGGACTCTGCAGGACTCTCTAAGGAGCTTAGATTGTCTGATTTAAGAAGGACAGGTACAACTGAAATGGTAGATGCCGGAGTTTCAATGGGAAATATTATGTCTGTCACAGGACATACCAACCCACAAAGTGTCAAGCCTTACATGAAAAATACTTTTGCTTCTGCTAATTTAGCATTAAGTACAAGAAAAAAATTGACACATTGTTAATCTCATGTTACAAGACATTTACATTGTCCGAGCCTATATATATTAAGGAACATATATAATGTATAATATACTAGAATTTGTTAAAGATTTAAATATTCCTATAGATGAGACACGTAGATTAAATTGTCCTGCATGTAATTCATACAAAACATTTACTGCAACAAATAATATGGGTTCATTAGTATGGAATTGTTATAAAATTTCTTGTAGTTTAAGTGGGAGTGTTCGTGTTAGGCTATCTGTAGATGATATTAAGTCTGTAAGTACAAAAAAAGAATTGGCTACAACTAATACATTTGAGATGCCTGAATATGTAGTGCCACATGACAATAGGAAAAATCTCATATCTTTCTGCAATAGGTGGAAACTAAATGCAGACAAAATGAATTTGCAGTATGATGTGAAAGATGATAGAGTTGTTTTTCCTATAGAGCATAAAGGAAATTTAATTGATGCAACTGGTAGAGCATTGGGTAAACGTCTACCTAAATGGAAAAGATATGGGAATAACCCCTTGCCATATATTTATGGTTGTGGTAAGGTCGCAGTAGTTGTTGAGGACTGTGTAAGTGCTTGTGTTATAGATAGCAATGTACACACGGGGGTGGCTATACTTGGAACTTCTTTGTCAGAAGAACATAAGCACTACCTCTCACAGTTCTCAACTGCTATAATTGCATTAGACCCTGATGCATTACCTAAAATATTACAATTTGCAAAAGAGTTACGTGGATATGTAACCAATGTCCGTGTACTAAGATTGCAAGATGACTTAAAGTATAGAAATGAAGATGATATTAATAACTTGTACAAACTAACCCCAAAGGAGTAATACATATGGAAAATTCACTATTAAGAAGTTTAATGGACAGAGAGTTCTACAAAGAACATCGTGGAGCTAGGTGTCCAGACAGATTATTCAGCAAAGATGCTAGAAAGATAAAACAAACTATAGACCTAGCTATGGACAGATATGAACGTACAGTCACACCTGATGAGATTGAGGCTTTATTTATATCAAGCAATCCATCTATGTCAACTGCACAGAAACAAGCATACCTATCTTTGTTTAGGTCTGTCAAAAATGAACAACCTCTAGGTTCAGATGTAGCACAAGAAGTACTGTCTAAACTGTTCCAACAAGTTGTTGGCGAAGACATTGCTAATTTAGGTTTTGATTATGTCAATGGACAACAAACTAGTCTAGAACCTTTACGTATGTTGCTAGAGCAATACAATGATGATTTTACACCTGATTTAAATGTGGAGTGGGATGATATGGATATAGATACACTATTAGCTAAGAATGACCTTGAGGCACGTTGGAACTTTAACATACCTGCTTTGACACGACAACTTGAGGGTATAAATGCTGGTCACTTAATTGAAGTAGGTGCTAGACCAAATACAGGTAAAACATCTTTTCATGCGAGTATGATTGCCTCACCCGGGGGTTTTGCACACCAAGGTGCTAACTGTATTGTCTTGTGTAATGAGGAAGGCTCTCACAGAGTTGGTGCTAGATATTTAACTGCATCAACAGGCATGACAATGAAACAAATAAAAGCTAATCCAAGTAGGGCGAGAGACTTATATGCACCAATCAAAGATAAGGTTAAGATAAAAGATGCCACAGGTCGTGACATGGCTTGGGTTGAGAGTGTGTGTAAATCCTACAAACCTGATGTTGTATTACTTGATATGGGAGATAAGTTTGCTAGAAGTGGTGGCTTTGCTAGACCCGATGAGGCACTCAAGGCAAATGCCATACATGCTCGTATGATTGCAAAACAACATGAGTGTGCTGTCTTTTATATGTCTCAGCTATCTGCCGATGCAGAAGGTAAAATATTATTAAACCAATCAATGATGGAAGGCTCACGTACAGGTAAAGCGGCAGAGGCAGACTTGATGATTCTAATTGCTAAGAATCCACCAAAGCAAGAAGATGGTGACGAAGAGGATTTGCAAAGACATTTAAATATTGTTAAGAATAAGTTGTCAGGTTGGCATGGTGTTATTACTTGTCAGCTTGATTATCAAGTTGGTAGGTATGAGGCATGAATGATTATCCAGACTTATTTGGTTATAGCAAACCTAAAAAAGAAGTGTACAAAACATATGTATGCATCAAATGTGATATAGAGCAACCTATTACTAATTTTTATATAGTGACATCAGGTGAGGTAAAAAGAACGTGTCAGTCTTGTATGAAAGGACATCTTGCTACACTAAAAAAATTACGTAAAGAAAATGACTACCCTAACGATGACTATTATTGTCCTATCTGCGAAAGGGATTTAAAAGAGATAGGTAAGTACGGTCAAATCAAACTATCTAAATGGGTATTAGACCATTGCCATGATACACTAACATTCAGAGGTTGGATATGTCATCATTGTAATACTGGATTAGGTGGTTTTTCTGATGACTTGACAAAAGTAAAAAGAGCAGTTATATATCTAAAGAAACATAAGGAGAAATTAGATGAAATTAACACTTGATGTAGAAAATACAGTTACTACTAGAGATGGTAAGTTGCACCTAGACCCTTTTGAAACAGAGAATGAATTAGTAATGGTTGGTTGTTTGACAGATAAGGGCGAGGAATATTTATTTAGGGATAACTTTGAAGGTGTACAAGAATTATTAGACCAAGCAACAATATTAATTGGTCATAATATAGTACATGATTTAATGTGGATATGGGAGTGCGGATTCAAGTATGACGGTCCGGTATTTGACACAATGCTAGGTGAGTATGTACTCCAGTGTGGAGTCAAGAAAGCTTTATCCCTAGAGGCATGTGCCGAAAGATATGAATTAGCTACTAAGAAACAAGGTACATTGAAAGAGTACTTCAAGAAAGGCTACTCTGTAGCGGACATACCACCACAGGAGCTTTCAGAGTATTTGTCAGCAGATTTACACGCTACACAACAACTGTCAGACGAAATATACAAAAAATTAAATACAGTTGAGTATGCTGAACTAATGGACACTGTCATACTCACCAATAGAGTTGCCTTAACGTTAGCAAAGATATATCAAAAGGGATTTGCAGTTGATCTAGACAAGTTAGATGAGGTTAAGGTAGAATTTGAGACGGAAAAACAAAACATAGAAAAACGTCTAAGGTTGCAAGTAAAGCAATTGATGGGCGATACACCTATAAATCTAAATAGTCCAGAACAAATGTCTTGGGTCATTTATAGTAGAAAACCTAAAGACAAAACAACTTGGACGCATAGCTTTGATTCATACATGAAGACATCAGCATATAAAGAAGTAGTTAGTGAAAAATCTGACATCATCTACAAAACGGTAGCTATAAAATGCAAAGATTGTTTTGGATTAGGAACTATGAGAAAGGTAAGAAAAGATGGAAAACCTTATGTTAAACAGCCCAAGTGTAATACTTGCACTGGTAGTGGCTACACTTTTGCTAATAGCACAAAAATAGCAGGCTTGAAATTTTCTGCACCGTCAGCTAAATGGGTTAGTGCTAATGGCTTTAGTGTTAATAAAAAATATTTAGATATCTTACAGGATACAGCTAAGAAATTAAATATGTCAGAGGCATTAAGTTTTTTGACAGATTTACAGAGACTATCTGCACTAGACACATACCTATCTTCTTTTGTTCAAGGTATAAAAACTTATGTAAAACCTGACGGTAAATTACATGTAAGACTTCTACAACACAGAACATCTACGGGTAGATTTAGCGGTGCAGACCCTAACATGCAGAACATGCCAAGAGGGGGAACATTCCCTGTAAAGAAAGTTTTTGTGTCACGTTGGGATAACGGAAAGATAATGGAGGCAGATTTTGCACAATTGGAGTTTAGAGCCGCGGCATATTTATCACAAGATAAAGTCGCTATTAATGAGGTATCAACTGGTTTTGATGTACATGCATATACGTCTAAAGTTATCACTGATGCTGGTCAGCCGACAAGTAGGCAAGAGGCTAAAGCACATACGTTTGCACCATTATATGGTGCGACTGGGTTTGGTAGAAGTAAAGCAGAAGCCGCCTACTATGAACATTTTACAGAGAAGTACAAAGGAATCAAAGCTTGGCATACCAGATTGGCTAAAGAAGCTCTAGCTACAGGCAAGATAACCACACCTTCAGGTAGGCAGTTTTCATTCCCTGATGTTCACAGACTAATGTCTGGTAAGATAACTAATTTTACACAGATAAAAAATTATCCCGTGCAATCATTTGCCACTGCTGATATAGTACCTTTGATACTAATGTATATTGAGAGGAAGTTAGAACCTTATCAATCGTGTGTAGTAAACAGTGTGCATGATTCTATAGTGGTAGATGTACACCCAAATGAAGAAAAGGAAGTATTGGATGTGATTGAAATAACTAATCAGAATATGATATCTTTAATAGAAAAAGAGTTTAAATTAGAATTTAATGTACCTTTATTATTAGAGGCAAAAATAGGTACTAATTGGCTTGACACTAAAGATGTTGCATGATATAACTAGGCACTTATTGAAAGGAGAAAAAACTAAATGAATGATTTAATTAATATAAATACAGATAGCTATGCAGACTTAGCTAAGGCTATGGGAATAGCTACAGAGGTTGCCGCAAAGCCAAAGAAGTCTGGTAACTTAAACAGACTAAGAATATGGCACACACCTATAATGGGTCAGGCTGAGATAAATGGTAAGATGGCTAATGTTGAAGTCATTGAGGGTGGAGCATATAGATTAGAAGTTGTAGAAGAAAGTGGCTCTACATTCTATTATTCTAAGAATATAAGCATTCGCCCATTCATGCAAAGGTTCATGTTAAGAAGATACATAGCCAATCTCAATGCAAAAGCTGGTGAACCAAAGGGCATGTTCCATAGAACTATTATGTCTGATAATCTTAATACTGATTTGAAAGACAACACAGGTAGGTTTAACTGTGGTAAACCATCTGGTTATATAGAAGATTTCAAAGCATTAGCACCTGACATGCAAGACTTGATAAGACAAATCAAACGTGTACGTGTTATCTTTGGTGTGGTTACTTTGGATGAACCTACTGATGAGAAAGGACAACCTACAGAATTAAGTGATGTACCTTTCATTTGGGAGATAGATAACAAAGATGCTTTCAAAACTTTAGGTGAGCAGTTTAATGAGTATGTTAAGAAATCTAGATTGCCTATACAGCATATGATACATCTTAATGGTACTAAAGCAAACGAGCTACCTAACGGAAGTAGTTTTTATACACCTATCGCCCAAGTTGACTTCTCTGAAGCATTTGATGTTACAGCAGAAGACCAAAAGTTATTTGGAGACTTTGTTGATTGGATAAAGAACTTCAATGACTACATCTGTAAGGAGTGGGAAGAAAAAGTAGAATCTAGGCAGAACCCTGTGTCTAAAGAAGAGATGGAAACTGTAGAGTCTTTTATTGACATTGAGGGTAATAACTAATGAATCATGTCGCTGAACTGAAGTTGCATCAATATATGACTGATGCAGTCAATGGTAAATCTGTTATGTCAGATGAGATTATAAATCAAGTAGCTAATGACGTAAAAGATGCATTGCAACGTCAGTTTGGTGGTAAGGTCAAAAGAAAAGATTTTACTTTACGTATGTCCAATGTGGGTAGACCCACTTGCCAACTTTGGTATGAAAAGAATAAACCTGAGACCGCTTTACCTAAATCAAATAACTTTATGATGAACATGATGTTAGGAGATATAGTTGAGGCAGTCTTCAAGGGTTTATTAAAAGCTTCTAAAGTAGATTACGAAGAGTCTGATACCGTTACACTCAAGTGTAAGGATGCAGAGGTGTCAGGTTCTTATGATTTAGTTATTGATGGAGCAGTTGATGATGTTAAATCAGCATCTGATTGGTCTTATAAAAATAAGTTTGAGTCCTATGATACACTAAGTAGTGGTGATGGATTTGGATACGTAGGGCAATTGGCTGGTTACGCAAGAGCTTCAGGTAAGAAAGTTGGTGGTTGGTGGGTTGTAAACAAAGCTAATGGTCACTTTAAATATGTACCTGCTAGTGGACTTAATCTAGATGACGAGATAAAAAAGATTGAAGATACAGTAGCTACTGTCAATACAAATAAGTTTGAGAGATGTTTTGAGCCAGAGGAAGAAACATTTAGAGGCAAGCCTACTGGCAATACGGTGTTAAACACCAACTGTAAGTTCTGTGACTACAGATATGATTGTTGGGATTTAACTGACAAACCTGCTGTTATGTCTAAGGCACAGACACCTAAAATTGTCTCATATATAAAACTAGGAAAGGAGAAATAGCATGAGTAAATCATTAGATGAGTTAAAATCTGACATTGATGAAATGGAGAAACAATTAGCAGAAGCAAAAAAGCAGTATCGTGAAATGCGTACAGCGGGTTTGCGTGATGCTATTGAAGCTAGGAAAGTAGCAGATGAAGCTGTAAAGGAAGAGTTAAAAAACTTAGGTTATCAAACTTCTTATAATCCTTTTACAGGGATAACATGGCGAAACTTCTAAGTGCCTCCTCATAAAATTAGAAGAGAAGCACTAAAGTATGGGTATAGGAGTGGGTTAGAGCATACCATTTCTTTATATCTTAAAAAGTTGAAACATAAATTTGATTATGAATCAATCAAAATAGAGTGGGAAGATTTAACATATCGCACCTATACCCCAGACTTTATATTGAATAATGGTATAATCATAGAAACTAAAGGAAGATTTTTAGCGGCAGATAGAAAGAAACATCTTTGTATAAAAAAGCAACATCCCCATTTAGATATAAGATTTGTATTTACAAATAGCAGAAATAAACTTAGTAAAGGAGCTAAGTCTAGCTATGCAGAATGGTGTATAAAACATAATTTTAGATATTATGACAGAATTATACCTGAAGATTGGCTAAAAGAAAAAGGTAAAAATAAACACTTGAACTTTATTAAATTTTCAGGTAAAAAAATAAGGAGATAATATATGTTAGAAAAAAGAAATCCAAATTCATGTTTTATAGAACTGAACCCTGTATGTGAGAAAAGTTATTGGACTGGAGAGTTAGAGGTTAATATTATAGCCTCTGAAAAAAGTGACCTAGACAAAGAGAGTAGAGAAAGTCTATTACACTTATCCCAATTAGTTGCATCTACTATAGCTCTCATGGAGCGAGACCCTAATCTAACATTGAAATTAGAAAATTTCTTAAATGAAGAGGATGATGAAATAAGAAGACAGAACAAAGCTAACGTAACAAAAAAAATTGATGGTAATATAATATCACTAAGCTTTGAAAGGAACAAATAATGTTAAGACATATGGAGTATATGAAAATGAAAGAAAAAGAACAAGAAGACATGGTTAATAGTCCTGCTCATTATAACAAAGCAGGTATTGAAACTATAGATGCACTTGAGGCTATGTTAACAAATGGTTTTGACTATTATTTACAAGGAAATGTGTTTAAATATTTATGGAGATATAGATACAAGAATGGTGTGGAAGACTTAAAAAAAGCACAATGGTATCTCAATAAACTTATAGAGGTCTACGATGGTAAGAGTTAAAATGATACTCTTATTATCTGTAGATGAAGAGGAATATCCAATTCCTTCAGATGGTAAGGTAGGCGAAGAAATAGAAGACTACTTTACAGACATGATTCACGAAGTAGATGGATTGAAAGTAAAATCAATAAAAACAATAACAGAGGAGATATAAATGTTAAAAAATTACTTACCCACAGATTATCAAAACTTTATAGCACTCTCTCGCTATGCTAGATGGAAAGATGATGAGCAAAGGAGAGAGAATTGGGGTGAAACAGTAGACAGATACTTTGATTATATGAGCAGTCATATGAAAGATAATTATAATTATACTATAACTAAAGCTCTTAAAGAAAAACTCACTAATCAAATAATGAGTTTAGGTGTTATGCCTAGCATGAGAGCCTTAATGACTGCAGGACCAGCCTTAGACAGGTGTCACGTAGGTGGTTATAACTGTAGCTATATACCTGTAGATAGTCCTCGTAGTTTTGACGAGTGCATGTACATACTTATGTGTGGCACAGGTGTAGGATTCTCTGTTGAACGTGAGAATGTAGATAAGCTACCCATAGTCAATGAGCATTTTGAGGACAGCACTACTATCATAACTGTGGCTGACAGCAGACCCGGTTGGGCTAAAGCATTGAGAGAACTTATTGCTATGTTATATGTAGG
>Ga0102963_1001231_pt1 | contig 11242 bp, 6 predicted proteins | sample SalPon2_C_H2O_MG_2_FD_84522 | JGI IMG/M metagenome (GOLD analysis project Ga0102963, IMG submission 84522) | Salt pond water microbial communities from South San Francisco under conditions of wetland restoration - Salt Pond MetaG SF2_C_H2O_MG | ecosystem: Environmental > Aquatic > Non-marine... | reverse complement strand
TGCTACGAGGTTAGACTCGAGGTTTGTTATCCTCACGGCATTTGCAATGAGGTTTGAATCCAAGTTTGAAATCCTCTGAGAGTTTGCAACCAGGTTTGATTCGAGGTTTGTTATCCTCACAGCGTTTGCAACCAGGTTGGAGTTTAGGTTTGAAATCCTCTGGGAGTTTGCTACGAGGTTGGACTCGAGGTTTATGATCCTAGCAACATTCGAAGTCAGATCGGTACTCAGAGCCACCCCATTCAATTTGGTACCATCCCCAAAGTAGCTTCCGTTCACAACTGTTATATTATTCTGGCCAATCACGTTTCCGTATACTTGGAAGGTGATGACGTTACTCAAGTCATGCTCGATGTGTTCATCCGTGATTGTATTCTGTGTGTAGCCCAGACTGACGTAGTGTTCATGGACAGCCCCTCCTTCCCCATGATGGATGAAGGCGACGTTCGCCTCTGGGTGCTGAAAGATGAGACCAATATCCGTGGTGTGAGACACGTTATTGGCGGCGATGCCCAGGATCCTATCCTCTATGACGACACTCGTGGACTCGACTATGTACGAATTACCAGTGACTAAAAGGTTACCAGATATTTCAACGTCGTTAGTGATGGTGGTTGTTCCGTTCGTATTATGTATGGTCGACTGTATCAACTTTTTATCAGGCCCCACGATGGGAAAGTAACCCGTTTCGATTCCCTGGACAAATATATTATTTCCCACGTTCAAGTCTCCCGTCGTCGTCAGACCAGTCACCTGTATGGTATTAGCCACGGTGTTCCCAGTGTTGACCACCTGTTCGAGGGTCTGGTACTTTGTGAGGAGGTTAGAGGGTGCAATCTTTTTGAGTTCATTTCCAGTCGTGTTCACATACACGTAGTCGGGTTGTGCGGTGACCACCTGAGCGTTGGGAATGTCGTTAGTGCGCCCCACACCCGTGACGAATACTGTGCCGGCAGTCCCACTCTTGGTGACGATGCCTATGTTTTGAATGCCATCCGTGGGACCCAGGGGTTTCACGTTGGACACTCTTCCGGCTAGGGTGTTGCTCACGTAGACAACCTCACCCTCTATGAAGCCATTCACGTTGATTCCCTGCGCCCTCCCATAAGCCACCACGAAACCTTCACTTTCCGCGGAAATGTCCGCGTAGACCACGCCTATGGCTGGCATCTCGGTGGAGTTGGATGCATTGGCCGGGGCCACGTCCAAGAGGTTTTGATTGTGCGGTCCCGCGACGTACACCACCGTACCCTTAGTGAGTGTGGTTGTCGTCGATATGTTTTTGACCCTCACGAAATTGTGATTCGGATACTGATTGGTCCAGTTGGAACCGTCGTGCATGAGTACCTGGTCTACAGATGGTGCGGTCAGGGTCACGTCGTTCAACTGCGTGAGGTTCACAAGAACATTCGCCGTCAGATCGGTCGTGAAGGCTGTCGTGGGGTTGGTAAACTGGACAACTTGATCAGTCACATTCCCATTGACGGTAATATCCTGTAGGTTGGCGGCGATGTTGGACAGGAATCCACCATCCCCGAAAAACAGATTGGCCGTCACGATGTTCGCCAGAACATTTTGGGTATTCACGTTGGTGGCAGTAATCACGTTGGCTGAGATATGAGACGCCACCACGTTATCTGCAATCACATTGGACTCTGTGGTCAGGGAAGTTACAATGGAGGCTGATATAGTATTGGCTCCTTCAATGGGTCCAAAGATGTGAGACGCCACAACATTGTCAGCAACCACATTGGACTCGGTAGTCAAGGCAGTCACCGTGGAGGCTGAGATGGTGTTGGCTCCTTCGATGGGTCCAAAGATGTGAGACGCCACAACATTGTCCGCCACAAGATTAGATTCGGTAGTCAAGGCAGTCACCGTGGAGGCTGAAATGGTGTTGGCTCCTTCGATGGGTCCAAAGATGTGGGACGCCACAACATTATCAGCCACCACGTTGGACTCGGTAGTCAGAGCCGTGATCGTAGAAGCCGAGATGGTGTTGGCACCCTCCAAAGGACCAAATATGTGAGAGGCTACAACATTGTCCGCCACCACATTGGACTCTGTGGTCAGAGCAGTCACCGTGGAGGCTGAAATAGTATTAGCTCCTTCAATGGGTCCAAAGATATGTGAGGCTACGACATTATCAGCCACAAGATTAGACTCGGTAGTCAAAGCAGTCACAGTGGAGGCTGAGATGGTGTTGGCACCCTCCAGAGGACCAAAGATGTGAGAGGCTACAACATTGTCTGCAATCACATTGGACTCCATGGTCAAAGCACTCACCGTGGAGGCTGATATGGTGTTGGCCCCCTCCAGAGGACCAAAGATGTGTGAGGCTACGACATTATCAGCCACAAGATTAGACTCGGTAGTCAAAGCACTCACCGTGGAGGCTGAGATGGTGTTGGCACCCTCCAAAGGACCAAAGATGTGGGACGCCACAACATTATCCGCCACCACGTTGGACTCGATGGTCGAGGCGTTCAACTCTTTGGCTGTCAGATTACCATACACCTTGACGTTTATGTCAGTCGTAGTCAGGGGTGAGAGAGTGGTCCCCGAGGCGTCACTGTGGGTGTAGCCAATCATGAACTCATCCTCGTCCCCTCGGAACCCGAAGGCTACGTTGGATGTCGCCCGTCGCATGATGACACCGAGATCACTGGTGTCCAGTGGGTTATGGTTGCCCACGAGGATCAGCGGGTCGTCTACCGTCAGGTTATTCGCTGAGATTTGCGTGACGTTACCATAGGTCACGAGGTTGCCGTGGATGCTCACGTCGGCATCCACGCGAAGAGTTCCGGTCGAGGGGGCCTGAATGGTCGAATCTGTAAGAACATTTCCATCCGTAACTATGGGAACGAATCCCACAGATAAATTATTCACCTTGAGAGCATTCGCGCTCAGCGTGTTTCCCACGACTATATTCCCCGTGGTGGTCAGGGCCGTACCACCGTTCGTGAGACTGAGACCGGCGGATGTGGTGCTGTTTCTGTTCGCTATATCATCTAGGGATAGACCCGTGAGAGAACTACCGTCTCCAAAATACTTTCCGGCGTCAATGTCACGGGATGTCTGGATCACGTTGGATGCATCTTTGTCCATGAAAAGTTTATCACTGATCGAAAATGTTTTGGTGGGTGCCGTGTTGTCTATCGCCATTCGATTAATCACTCTCATAGTGGACGTGCTTATTTGTCCAGTCACCTGCACCTGATTGGTGGCGTCCAGGGGGTTCAGGAGCACAGACGTGCCTATTTTCATTGAGTCTGCGTAGGATCTCCCGGACACCTTCAGATGGTACTCACCCGTGTTGCTCACGAACATGGTGTTGCTCACGGACAGTAAATGTTGAGGATTCGTGTTGGCTATACCCACGTTGCTAGTGGTGGTATTCCCCACATCGGTCACCTGTTGAAGACTGGGTACATTGAGCGCTTGACTCGCGGGAACTCCAGAGTTTATGACTTCTTTCGTCACCGCGTCGTACGTGAGGATAGACTGTTGATCCGTGTTGACCTGTCTGAGGGGAGTCATGTACACGGTTCCGGACCTCGAGGTGTCGATCTGTTCGTCTGAAGCGTTGAATACTATGGTGTTTTCTCCCTGATCATCCGTACAATTCTTCCCAAAACGGATCTTCGTCGACCGCTCGACGGTACTTAGATTCTTCACCATTTATTATAGGATTGTATTTTAATTCGCGTACATGAGACCCGCCATACCGTTATCTATGCGAAGGATGTTATAGTTGACGGCGTATATGGGATCCGTTATGGGCTTCGACTGACTGTGAATTTTGGCCGAGTCCAATCGACTGAAGTTGAGGGATCCAGTGGGTTGTAGAGAACTCGTGTTGAGACAGAAGCAGTACAAGAAAAAGTCTGGACTCGTCACGAAGTTTGTGTGATAATAGTTCATGACGTCTATGAAGTGCGGTTTGGCCCACTTGTACACCCCTATGTCCACGCTGTTGATGCTCAGCTTCACCTTGTTGTCCGTGGAGGTCAGAGCACCCCCGGTGGCCGTGTTGGAACACGCCAGATACTTGACGGGATGGTTGAAGGTGAGTTCCTGGACCAGCTCTCCCGAGGGAATACTCTTCTGCACCTGTGTGATGAGAATGTTGGTGGGTCGCGAAGCGATGTTCCCACGCTCTTCATTGTCTAGGTAATAATAGTTGGCGTAGGCTTCCACGTTATAGTTGCCCGCGTCGGGACCCCAATGAATCCTGAGCTCCACGTTGTGGTACTGAAGGGCCACGAGTGGTATGGCCGACTGGGGACCTTCACAGAAGAAGAAGCGCAGGGGGTAAAAGTACGATCTGGCGCTCACACCGGGATGGGTCCCGTTGGAGCTCTTGGAAACGTTCTGGGCGAAGGTATCTATGGCTATCTTCTCGGTGAAGATGGCGTCTTGCGTGTCTACCACGTGTCCTCCTATGAGGAGTTCCACGTGATCCACGATGGTGTCCCATCGTTGTATGTCTAGCGCCTGAGACAGGTCGTCTATGGTGAAGTACGTGTAGCCCAAGAGGTCACCACTTCTCTCGAACTTGATGGTGGACATGGAGTTACCTTTCACAGCCCCTTGAATCGTCTGTTTCTCGACGGACTGTGAAAAGTTGGAATGTCTCTTGAAGGTGGAACTGAAGAAAGAAATTTCGGGTTCACCCACGATATGTTCATCTTGGGCACCGATGGCTATGAGTTGAACTATTCCAGAGGACATTTATACTAATAGAGGTTAAAAAATATACAAACTAACGCCCTGACAGATTGGGTTTTTTACATACGAATCGAAGAATGAAATAATTATCGATGGTTCCCGGGACTGTATCACCATCCTGATTTCTTATGGTGAAGGACAACCGCCCGAGTTTCCTGATGGGTGTGATGTACTGCTGAACAACGGGGTAGTTGTCAGTAAAGTTAAAATTACCTGAACCATCACACAAGATGGTACCGAAAGACCGGTTCAGCCTCGAAGAACTTTCGAGGTCAGCGGTGGTCGGCTGACTGAAATTGGTATCCAGTTCATCCACGGAGATGTGACACACGTTGGAAGAGCTCGTGTGTATCTGCGCCGCCAGGAGACGAGCCTGCACGATGTTCTCCAGGGGTTGTTGAAGGTACACGGAGAATGTATTCTTACTCGCCTGACCCAACGTGTCGACGACTATCGTGTGATATTCGTGTTCGTAATCGGGGATTGTCGGTTGCGGAGAGGTCACGAGAGACATTTATATACACTCAGATTAAAACACCACCGATTCCACCGTCGATTTCGTAGCTGGCGTGGTCGCTCACGAGCTTCTGGCCACCGCAGATGCCATTCACGTCCATGGTGTAGTAATCGGATTCCTTGTTGGGGCCCGGGAGACACTCGGTGCTTCGGGGAAGGGTGAAGATGGAGGCGTCACTCTTGGTCTTGACGGTGATTTCCTTGGGCTGGTACAGGCTCATCTTGGGGTCCGCGGGGGTCGTCATGAACATGATGACCACGAGAAGGATGATGACCACGGCGATAGCGCTGAGGGTATTGCGGTTGGTGGTGTTAAGTTTCATTTATAGTGTGTCAATATTTTTTTTTATAAAGTGCGTTAAAGAGAAAAGAATAGTTTCATCATAGAGAGTAATGGACGGTGAAATCGTTCTCGACCGTGGTGACTCTCACATCATGAAACTTGACGAAAACGAACAAGCAGTCATGGATGAACTGCAGCTGAACTTCCCGAAGCCTCAGGTCATGAGCAGGGGGCGACCCTCCCCTGGACCCCCGCCACAATCCTCGTACCAAGAGGACATAGGCGATTTCGCGAACCCCATGAAACAGAATGCACCTCCTCCACCTCAACAGGAGGATCCCATCGATTACGGGGAGGCTGAACCAGAAGAGGAACAGTACGAAGGAGCGTACGAGGCACCGGAGGAACAGCCTTCTCCTGGATACAAGACGATCGACGAGGAGAAGGCGGATCTGGTCAATAAACTGGGTCGGCTTGAGAAGAAGGGTTTCACGGTCAACAAGAGACTCAACGCCTACTCCCCGGTGGATGAGCTCAGGACGGAGGTGAAGCGCATCACGTACAGCATAGAGGTGGATAAGTCTGTGAAGTTTTCGAGGCGTATGCTCATCGCGTGTGTCACCGGTCTGGAGTTTTTGAACAAGCGGTATAACCCCTTCGATGTTCAGTTGGACGGGTGGTCCGAGAATGTGATGGAGAGCGTGGATGATTACGACGAGGTGTTCGAGGAACTGTACGTCAAGTACCGCACCAAGATGAAGATGGCGCCGGAGGTGAAGTTGATCATGATGTTGGGTGGTAGCGCGATGATGTTTCATCTGACCAACAGCATGTTCAAGTCTGTGATGCCCAATATGAACGATGTGATGAAGCAGAACCCCGATCTGATGCAGAACATGATGAGTGCGGTACAGAACACGATGGGGGGTGGGGCGGGACCATCGACGAGTGCTCCCCCGAGCGACGGGCGGCGCGAGATGCAGGGGCCGGGTCTGGACATCTCCAGCCTGATGGGCAACATCATGATGCCCCCAGCACCTCCCATGAACACCATGCAGCCGCAGTCGAGACCCATGGTACCAGAGGAGGACGACGATGACATCTCGGACATCGTGTCGGAGGTGGGGGCAGAGGAACCAGAGGATGAGATCAAGGAAGTCAAGGTGACTCCAGCGAAGCCCAAGCGTGGTGGCCGGAAGAAGAAGGTTGAAATTAATTTGTGAGGCTACTATAAATGATAGGCTATTGTCCGATTGAGTTCGAGGAGACGCCTCCGCCTCCAGTGAATCCCCCAGTGAAGCGTAAGATCGTGGTCGAAGAGCCCCTGGCCACCACGGAGTGTAATTATTTGGTGATGTTTTTCATCGTCGGTGTGATTGCCCTGGCGGCTATGGATGCCGTGGGGAAGTAAACTAACCCATTAAAAATCCCGAAAAATGTGATAAATCTTCACCGTAATATACGTCCGTTCCACTTGTTATACTGTATATAAATGGTTCCACGTAATCACCTGATTGTAAGTCGAGCATAGTCTCTGCCGTGTTCCAATCATGATCACTCGAACTCGTCACGTAGGTGTACGAAACACCACGTGTATTTATGTTTGTTCCGTTTTTAGCGAAAGATAATTCACAACTTCCACCGACGCTTATGTACCTGTGTAAAATGGCAAATTTGAATATGTATGTACCATCAACAGGCGCTATGAAACGGGAAAGTGTAGTATCGTAATGTAGCCCGGTGTTCACCCTGGTGGTCGAAAATACATTTAGAACTCCTGTAGAAGTAGTGGTTGCATTAGGTGCTGGATTATAAGCATAAAATCTCGGATTTTTATTTTTTACGATCCCATTGACTTCGAGGGGTACCGTTGGATTCGTCACACCCACACCCAACTTACCTGCTATGGTGGCACCACCCCCGACTGCTAGGACTTCATCGGGTGGACCATAGTTATATAGTTCCGTTGAACTCTGTGAGGTTTCATCAATCGAAAAAAGCGGTGTACCAATGTACCCATTCAATCCACCACCGAATATTATTCTGTTTAATAAAGCATGTAAAACAAAATTATTCGTCGATTGACCAGATAATACGTTTATATTATTTATATAAAGAACAAAAAGGTATTTTTGACCATTATTACTGTCTTGTCTGTTTATGTCTAAAAACACATGATACCATACATTATTTAAAAAGGTTTGTGAAGATGTAAAAACGTCACTTCCACCATCTAATGTTATTCGAACTGTATCCTCTTTGAATGATAATAAGGTATATCCACCTAGGTCAAGAACTTGTTCATAAGATGTACTTATGTTATTAAATCTCACCCAGAGTGAGTTTTTTTCCAATAAATCTATGCCAGTGCCATTTCTAAATTCATTATAGTATTCATATTCAGTAGTCGTTACAAAACTAGAAGCACCTGAAAAACTAAGAGCTTTTACATTCGTGTCATGTGTCACATTAGTGGGGGTTCCAGATGATTTTAGACCCCGATCATAATGAAAACTATAATTCTGCAGAGTTCCATTTGTTATGAGATTTGAATCACGAGTGTTATAAAACAAATAACACCCAGTCTTCTCCGTTAATGGGTCATTCCCTGGGCCTCTTATACCTCTCCAGTTCATTTTTCTATCAGAGGATACAGTGAATTTAGATGATGTGCGAGTGTCACCAATGATGTCCATTTGAGCAGTAGGATCCATAACACTATAATGTCCCACACCCGTACATTGATATCCATTTATAACAAAAACAGGTGATTCTGTGTATCTGGACTGATTTTTTAGCAGGTCACCTCTTGGACAATCAAATAGTATACCAGGAGCTTTTAATCTCACTCTATCAGGGTATAATCTAGGACCATCGTTTCCAGGTAACTTGGCCATTAATAATTCAGATGATTTATCATTATAAACTCTATTTTCTACAGTTGAGCATTCATATTGATCATCACCATTAGTTCCTCCAAATAAAAGTCGTTTAGTCTTATCGTTTATACCTGTATCATTAGTACCTATGTATACTGTTTCAGCTTTTATGTATCCACTGAACAGTGAATTACCATTAAATATAGAAGTAAGATCGTATTTGAAAACATGCACACTTCCAGTCTTACTATTAAAATATGGGGCAGAAACAGCTACATACTTTCCGTTTACCATAGCATAGTCAAATCCTATTAATGTTGATTGTTGATAACCGTAACTAGATGAAATCTTATCGATAGGTAGTTCGGTTTCATAAAAAGAATTACCATTCCAGTCATACATTGTTGAAAATTGACCCTGATTCAAAGCGACTTTGGCAACCCGTGAACCGTCATAACTTAAGCCCCCTCCCCATCCACTACGACTGTTCTGCCCACCGTATAAATATTCTTTTATTTCCCAAACACCTTCAAGTTCATTGTACACGAAGTAATTTGTCCTTCCGGTAGTATGTGTAAACTGATTTAAAAGTGTAACTTCACCCTGTTCCACACTCACTACTGTTATGATATTTCCGTCATAACTTATGTGCGTGTTGAAACCAAATCCTGGCATGCTATTGAAATCAGGAAACCAACCAGATAATGTAACTCCATTAGGATCTCCTCTTAATAATTGTCCAACTTGTGTTACACCAGAAGTCCAATCGCCATTTTCGGGGCATCTAAACACTCTCGCGTGACCACTCTGATAATTCCCGTTGTCATTTGTTAGATTTGGAGGAGGGTCTTGAGTATACGTGTTACTGAGATACGTTTGGGTAGCATCTGAATTAGTCGTATCTATTTGTTTTAAACGAGAACCAGGCGCTCCAACTAGTACATGTTCGCCGAATGCAGACATACTGACTGAATAACCATACTGTGTGTATTGACTATTCACGTTTATGTAATTAATAGTATTATATTCATAAGGCGTTCCGTAACTCAGGGCTATGACATTTTCAAAATCTGTTCCAACATTAGAATAATCGAGATTCCAAGTACCCCCTCTTTCTTCGTAAACATATATAGTATTAACATCAGGCGCACCCACGCATAATCTATTTGACGCATCTCCAGCTAATGAAACACAATGTCCAAAACTAGCGATGGATGTGTCTATCACGTGATTTAGACTCCATCCAGATGAATAATCGTATATATACACGTTAGAAGCCGTGTTCGCACCTACTATTATTCTATCACCTGTCCAATTCATGTCTATAGAATGTCCGAAGCGTGAAGTTGTGTGAGGTCCTACTATATTACTCCCGACTTGTGTCCATGTATTAGTATCCTCGTCATAATCAGCCACGTAAATATACCCTGTACCAGAATTATACCCAGGCGCTCCAACGGCTAAACGAGTACTTTCAAAGTTTAGAGCAATCGAATATCCAAATTCGTCACCGGTTTGGGAACCATAATGGGGGTTACCTGCCCAGACACCTGTTGTAGTGGATAGAACTTCACTCATTAATATTCATTAGATTTAATTTAATCTTAAAAGTCGTGTTGGTCTTTCAGCAACTACTTGTGTATTTTTTATAAATATTCTCTGACAATGTAACGTGTCTGAAAAGGTATCATTTACTACTGTCATATTTCTGGTTGTGTATATATTACCTCTTACATAAACTACATCAGATCCGATATCATCTATCACAACATTCGAACCAACCTGAAGGGTGTACTGTGGTGACGTATTAGATATACCCGTGTTACTCGCATTCTCCGTGATGTTGTTGAAAGTCGTGCCTCCCCCTGTGGGAGCCTTCCATGCTGGGAGACCCGTCGATGTATCGGCCGTGAGTACATGACCATCAGTGGCACTCAACGTGAGTGCGGTAATCTGATTGTCGAGTGATGCGTACAAGAGATCACCCTTGCTCACACCCGTGAAGGTGGATGTGTTTGCCACGATGGGAAGGGTCTCTAGGTCATCAATCCTCTCAGAGTTTGCATTCAGGTTGGACTCTAGGTTTATGATCCTCAAAGCATTGGACCCCAGATCTGTTTCCAAGTCATCAATCCTCTCAGAGTTTGCAACCAGGTTGGACTCGAGGTTTTCAATCCTTATTACATTATCGACATGCATGATACCAGACAAATTTGATCCATCGCCATAGTACGTCTGGGCCGTGACATTCCCCGATATCACGACGTTACCGGAAGCCCGAAAGGACGTGGTGGTGTTTGTAAAGGAAACTTCGATAGTTGTAGTCGGGCCATTCGTGGTCACATCCTGTAAATTACCTACTTCAGACCCACCCCCACCCCCCGTGGGTGGTTGCCATGCGATGTTACCAGGTCCAGTCACGGTGAGTACGTTACCAACAGGTCCAATCGATAACGCGGAGAGTGTATTCGTAGCGGAAGCGTATAATATATCACCTTGTGTAAACCCCGTGAGAGTAGATGAGTTTGAGATGATGGCACTCGTCTCTAGGTCATCTATCCTCTCGGAGTTTGCAACCAGGTTGGACTCCAGATTGACAATCCTCGAAACATTGGACCCCAGATCCGTCACTATGTCATCTATCCTCTCAGAGTTTGCAACCAGGTTGGACTCGAGGTTGACAATCCTCGAAACATTGGACCCTAGGTCCGTCACTAGGTCATCTATCCTCTCAGAGTTTGCAACCAGGTTGGACTCGAGGTTGACAATCCTCGAAACATTGGACCCTAGGTCCGTCACTAGGTCATCGATCCTCTCAGAGTTTGCAACAGGG
>Ga0102963_1001229_pt1 | contig 11246 bp, 18 predicted proteins | sample SalPon2_C_H2O_MG_2_FD_84522 | JGI IMG/M metagenome (GOLD analysis project Ga0102963, IMG submission 84522) | Salt pond water microbial communities from South San Francisco under conditions of wetland restoration - Salt Pond MetaG SF2_C_H2O_MG | ecosystem: Environmental > Aquatic > Non-marine... | reverse complement strand
ACGGTGGTGGGTCGCACCAGAGTATTGACTGAACCATCTTTGACTCGGAGAGAAAGGCTTCGGACATATCGGATGGTTTCATCCAAAGAATCGGTGTAAATAACGGGGCAAACCTCTACACACATTCGGTTAAAGAAAGTCTGCAACCCTTTGATACTATCCATGTCGGCATAGACTTCTGACCATGAACCCTCTACTAACAAAATGTATTTATCGCAATTTTCCACCATGCGAGAAATCTGCTCTTGGATTCGCTTACTTGTCCAAGACGAATGAGCATCGCCCCAAGTTTTTCTTTCAATCGTCCAGCGTGAACCATCATCGTTCTCAATCACGATGTCGCCCTCTGGAAGATTAGTTATCTCAGCATTGAGCAACATTTGAAATTGGGCTTTTGTGGATGCGGATTCTTTGGAGTCAATCAGAATCTTCATAGGTAAAACTATGGTTGCCTCCTATTTAAGATTAGGCTGTGATGACGAAATCATCCCACTTGTTGATACTATAATGTTCATCAGGGTCGGCTTGCGAAGCCTTCAAACGATGCAAGTTGCCTTCCCAATCGTAGTAAAAAACTCGGTTGATTCCAGCGGCGGAAATGGCTTCCATACACTCGGCACAAGGTTTGCTCATTCGGTCAGCATCGCCTCCGTGTCCTCCAAATCGGAACAACCAAAGGTCGGCTCCTTCAGCACCCGTCTTTTGCCAACGAAGTTTGCGAAGTGCATCTCGTTCGGCATGAATGGAAGAACCCCGAAAGCCTCGCTTATTGACTCCCGTAGCAATAACATCACCCTTGCGAACCACCAGACAAGTCATAGCCGTGCGGCAAGTGGAATCAGAAATAGTAGACTTACCTATACGCCTCAGACGCTCCTCTCGCTTGGTTCGGTTCGGAAAAATTAACCCTCCTTAGCAATAATTGATGATTCAGTAATAGACCACCCGCAACCACAAGCATAGACGCCCTTATGCAACTGAGCCGTTAAACGATTCCAACGAGTGCCACAGGCTTCACAATCAATCTTTTTCGCCATTGTATTCCACCTCTCTACCTGCGGCTGCCTCATCAAGATAGCGTTGATATTTTTCGGTGGTTAGGGAGTCTGCGGCTCCATTAGTGAGAATGACTTCCAATGGCTCTCTCCAAAGTTGAGCCATATTGAGAAATGTCTGGAGAAAATGATGGAGAGCCTTATGTTCCAAGGCTCCTGTGGGTGCGGTAGCGGAAATCCACTCCCTCAGAGAAGTTTCCGAAACGGTCATTTCCTTCATGATAATGCCCTTGTTATTCTACCTATTTAGTATTTCTTATACGAGTTGAAAGGGTAGTGTAATCAATCGCAAATTACGAGCCACAGTTTCGGCATGAGCCTGATAAGTAAAATAAGTGCGAATCTCTGGGACGGCTTCGGCAAGCGGTTGATACTCGGTATAATGTAAGCGTCTTTCTGTGCCTCGTTCCAAATCTCGCCAAATGGAGCCAAAGGTTTCTACACAAGATTTCTGGGTCAGACCCTCGGTTTGACGATAGGCTTTGAGAAGTTCAGAAATGCGTTCCAAACCAGAAGTTTCAGGGCTATACCAGCGTAAGAGCAAATCGTTGGTAATCAAATCAGCACCATGAGTTTTAATCAGGGCGGCAGCAGATTTGGGTCCGATATTGGGAATGCCCTTGATGCTATCGGCGGTATCGCCTGTGATGGATTTAAGCAAAGCATAGTGTTCCAAAGGAATGCCCAATTTATCGGTAATTTCAGTGCGAGAGATTTCTCGGACAAAATTGTGGATTCTGATGCGGTCATCCCATGCAAACAATTGCCATAAATCGGTATCTCCAGAGAAAACCCAAATATCATCCGTTCCAATTCGGGGGTCGTCTATGGCTTCTTGAACTTTAATAGCAATTAAATCATCGGCTTCAAGACCTGCCTCGTAATGGGAAATCCAATTGGTGCGAAGCGACATGGGGTCAAAACCTAAAGAGGAAATGTAATCTCGGAAATCGTGGATTTGGTGGGTGGAGGCATCGTAAGAAGCAAGGTCTAATCCCATGCGACCGGCTCGCTCAGATTTATAGGTGGGTAGTAAAGTTCCACGAGAATTTCTTCCAGCGACTCCATCCCAGCAGATATGGATTTGTCTGGCTGCGGAAGGAAAGAAACGAACTTCTCTCATGCGGAACTCCAAGTATTTCATGTCGTTGATGAGCACTTTTCGTTGCAAGCCCTGAAACTGAGCCGAACTTCGCTTTCTGGCTGCAACCATGCGTTGCATTTTGGATAATTGACCTCCGGGACCCCAATGACGGCCACGGCGACCAATAAAAAATCCAGCATCTACAATGGCGATAGAGGCCAAGACTTATGCCTCCTCGTTAAACAAATGATGAGGGAATGCGTCCCGTAGCGGTTGCAAGTCCAGAGCCTGAGCACCCTCAGACCAATAGCGGTCAGTTTCGGCTTCCGCAGCCGCTTCTAACTCAGAAACTGAGTTCATCGGGCGGGAAATGGACTCAAAGTAGTCGGCAAATTTGAGTTCGGGGACATGACCCTGTAATTCGGTGTTTAACCACAGGTTCGGGCGGAGATACGCATCTGCGACAATTAGGCCATGCAAGGACGAAGAGATAATACGGTTGCAGGAAGCAATTTGGTCTACTACTGACTGCCACGAGTCCGTAGGATTAATCAGATGAAGGTTGTAAAAAATCTCTAATTCTTCGGCTTGCGACCAGTATTTGTCCCACCAAGTCCAGTGCGGAACAAAACCGATTTTATCTGACAACTCTGGGCGAAGTGCGGGTTGATAAAAATCTGGAAGCAACAGGGCGGGGTCGCCCCATGGAACTGAGTCTGGCATAGTCCGTGCCACTCCTCGTAAGAATCCTTCGGTCTGGGGTCCACGAACCGCATGAACGGTAAAATCTGCGGTGCGGAGTTCATACTTCAGAATCCCACTACCCCAAATGTGGCATCCGGGTCCGATGTTGTGACACACGGAACCGATAGTAGACAGAAACTTATCAGAGAGGTTGTTGGTGGCCTCAATGGGCCTTCCCAGCATGGCTTCGGCCACCGCTGGGCCGAGTTCATCACCGAAATTACCAGAACCTTCGTGGTGCTTATAATAACCAATCTTCATAGAAGCACTACCAGTGAGTTCCTATTTAACTCTTCTTCTTGGAAGCGGTTTTCCGCTTCTTCTTGGCAGGAGCCTTCTTTTTAGCAGGAGTCTTCTTTTTGGCGGCAGTTTTTCGCTTCTTAGCGGGTTTCTTGGGAACTTCCATTGCCAGTGGCGATTTGGGGTCAGCAAAGTCTTTTTGCAAACAGTCATGAGAACAATAATTTCGGGTGGTGATGGTTTTGTGCCACCGCTCCCGTTGCGTTTTGCACCAACCCAGCGTGACGATATGACCCATCAGAAACTTGGATTTACAGATAACACATTCTGCACCTTCTTTGTCTTGGACACCCTTTCCCTTAGCCCCTTCCATAACTTCGGTAGCACACTTGAGAGAGCAATAATTTTCTGAAGTAAGGTGTTCAATCCAACGGCCTGATTCTTGAAAAAGGGTATCGGTCATAACAAAAATCGGTTTGCTGGCCTTAATAGCCTCAGAACACATTGCACACTCAGAACTCATTGTTTTCCCCTCAATATGGCTTGGCCGGGTCTAAGTTCGGTGTTCCACCTATATAGCCTTAATCCCTCCGTTTTAGAAACGGACACGAATCCTTTTCTAACCCATTGTCGCAACATAATGCTTACGCCTCTTACATCTTTAATACGAAAAACATTGCGTTCTGCGAAATCAAAAAGGTCTTGAGAGGTTAGACCCTCTGGATGAAGATAGAGAGCCATAAGCAACATATGGTTTCGGCGGGCGGCTCGCCCTACGGATGAAATGGTGGAAATGCAAGAGGAAGAACAATACATTTGATTGGCATGATTGTAAGGATATTTGAGAGTAAATTGATTATCACAGACTGAGCAAGCAATTTGGTAAGTTCGTTTAGGGTCGTGAGATTCACCATTGGTTCGGCGGATAGAACAATAGCGAGAACAAACATCATTAAATAATTTGTTGCGGGAATAAGCCCACTGGTCACGACACTCTCGGCCACAATCACATTTCATCATATCACCCTCGGTTGCGTTTTAGTGGATGGGACATCCATCGTGAATCCATAATAGGCTTCGGCTCGGAGTCGCCGTTCTGATTTCCAACCGGGACAAACTTCTCGGACTTGACGATAACGATAATCAATGCGGTCAGTAATACGATAGTGTCGTGGTTTGCGGCCTTGATTAAGTCCCAGATAAAAACTGCGGTCGCATTCGGGACAAGACCAGAGATTGGCTTGCAAGCACTCATCACAGAAATAATAATCTGTGTTGCTATGGTGAAAACGATTGACACGAGGAAATTCGTTCCAACATTGATTACAAGCAGGAATGATTACTCCTCCTCGTTTTCAAAGAACACCCATCGGGTCAAGTCGGCATCACGAGTGTTTTGGTCAATGGAAAAGAGGTAAGCAAACAGTTCGCCCCAATCTCCGAAAATCCAGTTGTGATTCATAACTCCGAAAATCCAGTTAGAAACATTGGCCTTTCCACCCTCTACCATTACCAAAGTTGGCTTTTTCTGGTCCAACGCAGTTTTAAGTTCCCAAATAGTTCCAAAGGGTTTTTCGTCCATGTTAATATAAACTAACACAAAGTCGCTTCGGTCTAACATTCGGAGGTCTACATGGGCAATAGGCTTCATAAGCGTCGTGAGTTCATCCCACTTTTCCTCTTCTTTAAGACTCATCAGCCGAATTTTTTCTTCTTCAATTTCCTTGTATTCGCTGGAAATGCTGGCAACCACTGGCTTGTTGCAAGGGTCCATGACCTGAACTCCCTTTTGCTCTAACCACTGGGTTGCTCGGTTTCTCCAACCGACCCCATCATCTTCAGCATAATCAATCGGTCCAGCCAAATAACATCGTAGTCCACGCAATCGGTTCATGTTTAGTCCTCCATCTGGGAAAATCGGTCGCTATCAAACCACTGTTCAATAGTAATTGAGGAGGTCTTAGGAAGTGCCTCCATAATGCCTTGGAGAATATGGAGAAACTCTTCGTCGGTTTCATAACCGACATCAATAGTAATAATTTTAATTCTTTGCATGGTAATCAAGCCTCGTCCCATTTTCTAATTTCTTCAGCATTGTCTGTTTGGTCAATAAAATGAGCGTCAATGTCTTGTTGGTTGGGGAATCTACCGTGTTCGTTAATGTGATTTTGAACATACGCTACCCATGAGTCTATGTCGTCAGCCATTTCGGGTGTGAGAGCAAATCCGATGGCTTCTAAATCTTCTTCCTCCATGTCTTCTGAGTATTCGGGGCAGATATGGCTTAGAATGTGTTCCAACATATATCCGTGATTTCTTCGCTTGTAGAGTCCGAGATAAACTGAGGCCATGTTGAGAACAAAATTGAGAACTGCCAAAGTTGCCAGAGGATAAATCAGCCATTCGGTAAAATCAGCCAAAATAAACATCTCCATTGATTCGGGACTTGTCGTCCTCGTATGGAACTGCAATACGGCGATAAAGTTCAATCTTAGCACACTCCAAAACACCAACCAGTTCATTGATGCGAGCATAGGAAATACGCTCATCGTTGTTTAGGATAGAACCAAGAATCCGTGATACGGCATAATTGAGGCGACCTGCGGTAGATTCGGTGTCGCCAGTTTCCAGAAACTTGATAATGAAAGCATCAAGTTCGGTATCAAACTCATCTCTTTTGTCTTGACGAATGTAAGGCATGGTATTGGTTGTAAGCGACTACCTATTTAAGAAGGCTGATGTAGGTTCGTTCTGGGTCTTCAAACCAACAGGGATTATCTCCTTCATTATAACGAACACGAGTTTTGAAATAGTAAATCTTGGATACCTCAGGCAAAAATCGGGGTAATAGTTTTTGATTGATAAAGGGGACTTGCGAGGAAGTAATGAAATTGACGGTAGGCGATTCAAAGGTTTCATCAAACATTTCTAACCACGCATAGATTTGCTCGTGGATTTTGATAAAGTTTTTCCATGTTTCTGCGAGAAGGCTTGGGTATTGTTCAGCAACCGTGCTTTGCGTCCAAGGATAAATGTTTCCCCAGTCATTACCACAGACGATGATGTTGATGGTGTCATAGTGCGAATATATGTGAAGAAAATCACTCCACTTGGAACGGTCAAAGTTTAACCACGCTTCGTCATCACCGACATAATCGGGAAGAATTAGGGTGGTGGTATAGGCTGACACAGAATACCTTCTGTTGTGTTGCTATTTCAATTTACTCAAAATATCGGCGGAAATGGGATTCGTAAAGGGCGTAAATGGGCATCAGATAAAGGGTAGAAATGATGGTGAACCAGCCCAGATTAGTCCAGTAGGGGGTGGAAGTGAGCCAACACCAAAACACCACTAATGGTTGCATAGCAATTGTGCCATAAATGGGTCGGATGATGTCAGCCCGCTTCATGAAGTCCCGTTCTGGGACTTCCTATTTAACAATCAACCAAATAAATCTTCCAGCGATGTCAATCCATCAGTGCCTTGCAGGTATCTACCAGAAGTGCCTCCTGAATCGTAGTATTGAATGGTAATCAAATTGGAATGGTCCCATCGCAAACGAATGCGAGATGAAAAATACTCTTTGAGTTTATCAAGTTTTTCTCCGACAATAAATAGGTCTGGCATCAGGTATTTAACTGGAGTTTGACGGTAGTTGATAGAAAAATAAGTGGGGTCAAATACGGAAACAGGTGGGCCTTCATCTACGATTGACTCGGCAATAATGTTTTGCATCATACCGGCTTGCATTTCAGTAATCAGTAATTGGCGAAAGCGTTCTAACGCTTGGCGTGAATAGTGGAGCAATCGTTCATTTTCTGAGTCTTGGACATCAAAGGAATAAATCGGAACTATGATAATTTGGTCTATGTAATTGTCACGAGTAAAAAGCCACTCCCAGAGTAATCCAAATCCTCTACCCATGTAGGGGTGGTCTGAGGGGATGTTAGCGATGTCTATGAAAATAACAAGTGGTGACCAAGTAGGGGGCATCTCCGAAACCATTGCCATAACACAACCTTGGTTGTGTTGCTATTTCAATTTAATGCGATGGCGAGGCTAAAATAAAGCCATTTGCTGAGTAGTTCCACGAGTTTGCACTTCTGGAACCCAATGAGTAGTGCGACCATCAGGAGTTTCTTGGCGAATTACAGTTCGTCCAGCAGGGTCCTGCTTTTGGGCATAGCACTCAAAGGCAAATGTGTATGTTCCTACCGTTCCGTCTGGCGGAACATAATCTCGGAATGAGGCTCCACGAGATTGGTAAGAAGAGTAAATGACGGACTTAATTTTTTGATTAAGTAAAATCAAATCAGAATCTGTCAAATCTGACACAACGGCTTCAGGATGAATAGAGGCTTTGTAAAGGGCTTCGGCTTTGATGTAATTTCCGACTCCTGAAATGACTTCTTGATTCATAATTGCCTTGCAAACATTCCAATGGTTTTTGCGACGAAGGCGTTGGATGAACAACTCATCGGAAACAGATTCTGATAACATATCGGGTCCGATTTTCTGAAGTTTGGCCTGAAGTTCAGCCGTATTATCAAAGAATTTGAAAGTTCCGAAACGGCGGGTATCTCGGTAGTGAGCCTGTGTGCCATCAGAAAAATGTAAGGTGAGGTGGACGCCCCTCATAGAACGAAGGTTGCCGAACAACCAAGTTCCAGACATACCCAATGTGTGATGAATCACCCAGTCGTCCTGAAACTTCCAATAAATGAACTTGCCCTTGCAATTGACCGAATCAACGGTGAGTGGAATGGCCTGACGAAACGCATTAAACTCATTTCGCATTTGCTTGGCGGCATATTCACGAGTGTGAATCTGAAGTCGCTCCAGAGTTTTACCTGACAAAACCGAGTTGAGTCGGTCTGTGATGGTGCGAACCTCTGGTCCCTCAGGCATGGAGCATTCATCCGAATGCTACCTATTTAACAAATCGCCTCTGATTTGTGAATCCATCCTTTTTCAGTTCCCATCCAAATCCAATCAAAGTTTTCAGAATTAAAGAAATCAGATTTTTCAAGATTTCCACTTCCCGAATCAATTTCGGCTCCGTGCTCTTGAGCCACATAAGAAGATTGCCAAAGAGGTTGTAAATTGGTGTAATGAAAACACATCAATTGTTGTTCAGGGTCTGTTAAATCAAATGAAGCACAGGGTCTTCGGTGGTCAATATGCCAACCCCACTCACCTTGATTTTCCCAAGTCATTCCTTCTGTAAATTGTGATTCAAGATGAATAATCAATTCTTTAGGGCTGCATCCAGTTAGTTCCATAGTTCTGTTTCTTTTCTTAATTGATTTGACTCTGAAAGCAGCATGGATTCTGGCTCTTAAAAGAGCCACTACATATGTTTCAGGGCTGCAAGTCTTACAAGACCTAATTTGTCTGCTATGTTCACAAATCCTACCTCCTTCACAATTTTTACACCATTGTTGAACCAGACCATGTTCACAAATAGAAGAACCGCCACAATCTTTGCATTGGTTTCGTTGTCTATTGTGTTCGCAAATTGTTGCACCGCCACAATCTCTGCATTGATTTCGTTGTCTATTGTGTTCGCAAATAGTTGCACCTCCACAATCTTTGCATAAGTTTTGCTGCCTGTTGTGTTCACAATGCCAAGAAGCATTTCCTGTGCTACCTACATTCCAGATGCGAACTTGATTTTTGAAAATGTATTTTTGCCCATGCACTCGGTCTTGTTTTTTTGGAGCCAGTATCGGATTGTCGGTCAAAATGCTTTCCTCCTGTTTTTGATTCGCTCTCGTTCCAAAGCGATTTCGTCATTCCAATCCTCAATGATTTCGGAGGAATAATCAAACTCCGCATGGGGAGCGGGGCGTTTTCGGGAAAATAATTTTCGGAGCCACTTCATGAGGCCGCCTCCTTTTCGGAAGCGGTGGTCTGGCGGGTAAATGGTCGCTCAAATTGTTCTTCATAAGCGGCTTGACAGGCTTCACAGACTGGAAGGGTTTGGGCGAATTTATCGGTGCAGTATCGGTCGGGCCATTCGGTGCCAGTAGCACCACAGAGTTTTCCCGCACCCGAAACCGCAATGTGAATCTCGGTTGGCTTAGACAAGCCCGCTTGACGCTTGGCTTCGGCTTTGGCCTCTTCATCAGCAGGGCAATTTCGTGCGTTGTGTCCTGTTTCTCCGCATGAGCCACATTTCCGAGCCATGAGCACTCATCCGAGTGCTACCTATTTTAAGTTTGGCATGAGGTTGCATCATCAAATACAGACAACATCTTCTCTGGAAGTTTGTTGCGAATTTCCCTGAATAAAGATTCTGAATCCATATCCCAATCACGATTGCGAATCCGAATTAGTGGGATTCCTTTTTCACGGCAGATTTTGTCTTTGGCCTTGTCGTTGGCCTTGCGAACTCTAAATGCCTCTCTTCCACCAAACTTCGCCGTAGGAATATAGTGTTGTTCACCATCCATCTCAACGGCAAAACGAATACCATTCTGATTGATATAGATGTCAAGTTCCAGCATATTGCCTTGGCGATTGCGAAGCCAAGTATAGCGACCGTTGTGCTTTAATTCGGGAAAGTATTCTCTTAACATTTCAACGGCTCTTTTTTCGGCTAATGATTTGTTTTCATCTGTGACTCCCAATGCGATGTCTTGAGAAGAAACTTTTTCATCATCATTGGCATTAACCCATGTGCTCTCAATCCAATGGGTAATCCAAAGTGAGCCGTCAGATTTTTGCTGAATGTATTTTTCGTCCTTTCCAGAACGATATTTGATGGGTTGCGTTCTCCAATGCCCAGAACGAAGGTGCATAGACCTTTTTTCTCCTGTTGGATTTGGATTTTCTGATGAAACATATTTAACTCTGCTTTTTCCAAGAATGCGATAGGGCAACTTAGTTCGGATTTTTCCCCCCCTTGGATTTTTTTGAATCCCTGAAACTTGACGAATCTCTGGCTCTGACATAGGTGATTGGATAAAAATACACAGATTCAAACAAGTGCTAACAACTTGATTCCAAAAGTTTTCCAGTTCTTTAAGAGATTGTTTTGTGTGGCTGTCCCAGCGATGCGAGAGTCCACACATACAAAATAATAACTTTTCCAGAATTTGGGGGCAAATGGTTGCTTCATCGGAACTATATTTGAACATTGGATTATCAATTTCTTCAAAAACACTTTCAATTAACTCATCTCTGGATTCCAGAATAGACAATGCTTCTTCGTCTGTATAATCTTCATAACCCTCCAGACTCTCACCTGTGGTTCTGGTGTAAAGGTTGAAAACATTCTTAATGTGTTGTCTGACTAATTGTGGCGTGATGTTTCCATCACTATCTACAATTTTCTTTTTGGGAATAATCAATGTCTTGATAGATTCAATGTCACCATAAGCGTTGAACCAAATAGAATCGTCAGTTTCAAAGACAAAAATTGTGGACATAAACTCACTTCCAAATTCTCCTACATCTTCCCAATTGTAGTGTAAAAATCCATCACCACAATAATCAAAATCAAATACAATTCCATTTCGGTAAGGTCCAATTTTCAATAATTCCATAGGGTATTTGTAATTAGTGTTTTCCAGTTTTTGAACCATATTGGGTCGGATAATAAATCGCTTATTTTTTTCAGCAAGACGAGCCGTTTCATTTGTTGTTTCAGTTCCTTGACTATTATATCTGTGGTGCATCAGCATCAAATCCAAATTGCGGCTTAATTCACTGGCCTGAAAATAACCGTAAATGTTGTGGTCTTGTTCCGAATCATTTTTCTTATTCCATTCAATCCAAAATTCTAATGATAAACTGCGATATAGAAGAACATACACAAGCGTCCAACCAACTTCTTCAAAATCTGGACCTTTGTGAAGAATAGGAAGTGTTGTGTCGGTGTGCATCACTGGAATTTCACTAAAGCCCCACTCTTCATAAAAATCATCTGAACCAATATCTGCTAAATAATTTTCATTACCTTGTGTAAATTGATATGATTCAACCCACGAACCATTTATTTCAAAAGGAATTGGTTCCAGAATAGAAGAGGGAACGGGGAAATCTCTTGGTGAGTGATATGCTCTTTTTCCTTGAAAGGTTAGGTTGTTAAAACCATCATGAAAATAATTGCTTCCTT
>Ga0102963_1001226_pt1 | contig 11253 bp, 18 predicted proteins | sample SalPon2_C_H2O_MG_2_FD_84522 | JGI IMG/M metagenome (GOLD analysis project Ga0102963, IMG submission 84522) | Salt pond water microbial communities from South San Francisco under conditions of wetland restoration - Salt Pond MetaG SF2_C_H2O_MG | ecosystem: Environmental > Aquatic > Non-marine... | reverse complement strand
TTTCCATCCCATTCGGCCACACAATCTACTCTACCAGCAAGATGCAAATGCTTAGAATATAATGGAGCTTCTTGAGCATAGACTTTACCAACGTGTTTATCCAATACATCTTTGATTGTATAAAAGCTTTCATGGACATCGGGTGTAAAGCCTTCTTTAAAGTCTTCTTCATTATCGATATACTTTTCGATAATTGAATGAACAGCGGTTCCTCGGCGAGAAGCTTTGGTTGATATCTTATTAGCTTCTTCTTCACCGACTCTTGCTCGCCATTCACGAATTGAATCTTCGCTTAGAATAGAAAGAACTGTCGTAACAGATGGATACTTATTACCATCCGGATCAGAATACATCCTTCCATTACTTGTCGTTTCTGCTACTAGATCGTCATATCCTAAGTTAAAGTCTTCATGTATAAATGTCATATTTTTCCACTTTCAATCATTTCTTTTGTCATTATAAAGTCACGAACAAAATCTGATCTAACAATATCTTCCCAACTAAATTGTACATGCGAGAACCATTTCATATGATCTAATATATTCATAAACTCAATTATGCCGCTTTGGTCATCTTTTCTTGTAAAGTCAGTCTGGTAATAATCTCCACACATCATGAATTTACAATTTACTCCTACCCTAGTTATTATACTACATAATTCATGATATGTACAATTTTGTGACTCATCTACTAAAATAATTGCATTGTCTAAAGTAACACCACGTATGTATGATGTCGTAAGGAATTCAATATTCTTCCATGTGATTAATTTATTCCAAGCTTCTGAGTCGTCAAACAAATCAGCGCAAATAATCTTATATGGATCTAAGTATGCTGCTTCTTTTTCTTCTTTCTTTCCAGGAAGAAATCCCATGTCTCGAGTAGGTACTGCTGATCGAACAATAATCAATTTGTCGTATGGAGTATCTTTATCTAATATGTCTAATAGCGCTAAATACATACAAATAAATGTCTTACCAGTACCGGCAGAACCAGAAAGGCATAGATTAAATCCATCTCTCCAAGCTCTAAACACATCAGCTTGAGCGTTTGTTAAAGGGTCTAATGTAACCAAATGATCTATTCTTAATCGAGTTGGTTTAGCTATTGTCATCTTTTAATCTCTTTTTAACGTTCTTAACGGTTTCTCGGACTTTAACTGACTTAGGATCCTTTTTGCCATAGCGATCAGCCAATGGACTATAGGGATTTTGTGCTGCTACATTTTTAAGGACATCGCCCCACTCGCTACCGGCTTTGCGCTCAATAGACATACCACTAGTTGCTAATGGTGGGGCCGAAAGAATCACTTGCTCTAGATCCGGATTCTCTTTTAAGAATTCTTCTCTAGAAGCAATTGACATCATTTTAGTGATCACCTCACCGGTTTCTTTACTTCTAAAATCATACAAAGGCATATTATAATTTTCACTTATAAGTTATTGAGGAGCCGAAGCTCCTCGTGTTAAGCTGCTTGCTTTTCTAACATCTCCTGTATACACTCTTCTATATATTCAATCTTTTGCTGCATTTTGTAAGCTAATACTTGATTTCCGTTTTTCAATAATTTCATTCTATATTTTTCGATTTCTGCTTTATCTCTTTTTAAACGGTTAATCTCTTGCATAAATAATTTCCTAAATTAATGGTTGAATATTATTTCATAATATAGAAATTATTTTACTCCTCCTATAGCTAAGTCAAGATTGTGGGAAATGCTTTTTTAACAACAGCTTTAGTGACACCTTTATATGGTTGCTTTTTATCCTTCACTGCAACTAGAATTTTAGCTTCTTCAGGATGAAGCATTTCTAATAGCCGAATGAATAAAGTTTCCTTTTTGAGTTGAGGTGTTTTTGAACCTTTTAGAAAGTGGCCAAAATGCTTATTGATTTTATACAGGCTACTTGTAGGCTCGGCTGCGGGAACATAAGGTGGTTCTCCTTCAGGCAATGAGAATTGAATATTATCATTCCACGCCATTCGGAATATATTTAGTAGAACTTGGTTATCTGCATGCTTTTGCAAATATTCTACCTTTTCTGATTGTGATTTCATCTTAGATGTTTCTTCTAAGATTTTATGTATTGCTATTGGTTTAGGCATTATAAAATTCTTCTACGCAATCAATTAGTTGCTTGCATCGTTTTTTGATTAAGTAATTAAGCACCTTCATTTTAGGAGCTACTTTTTGGTTATCATAATTATATATAATTTTTTCAACTACATCAGATGGGATTTCAGTCAAATCTATCAACTTTTTATTTCTTTGATAGTTACGTTTAATCTCATCGGTAAATACTGTAGAATCCTCCGGCCAATCAGCGTCTAAAACAGATTGTACAAAACTAGCACTAACTGGTGTCTGCCGTCTAGATTCAACTAAGCAATTATCATCTGATTTGACATTCGGAATACCATCTCCCTTATCACCTTTTAATATATGGTTCATAAGATAAAGTCTAGGATTCTTATCAGTGACCATTTTCTTTTGAATAGGACTAAATTGTTTTACATTATTAAACTTTTGTAATTGAATAAAGTCTTTATCAGAAGATATAATCATCACCGGTTCGTGTTGACCAAACTCTTGAGTACGTAATGCCAGCGCAGCAATACAGTCATCAGCTTCACAGCCTTCGATATGTAGTACCTTATATGGTAAGTTTTGCTGGATTTCTTCACGTACAAGATTTAAGATTCGAAAGATTTCTTGCCAATCGAAATCTGACTCATCACGGCCTTTCTTTCTATTTGCTTTGTATTGTGGAAAGAATTCTTTACGCCATGTATTAAATCCATCTGCACATATAACCATTTGGCCATATTCATTTCGGTATTTTTTATTGTACATTCGAATGCTATTCAAAATCATATGACGAATCATATTTTCATCATTTATCTTTTGCACAATAATATTTGATAATGCTATTTGCGAATAATCTAGTAGTATCATTGTTCTAATTGCTCGACTATAATCTCATAAAGATCTTCCATGTATGGATGCAATTGATGATTTATGCCATAATGTCTAATAATCATTGAACTTATCAGATTAATAATAACATACATATCTTGTGCTTCTAAACAATTTGGATCTGTAAAATTTAAATCCTTTAATTCAGGATCGTCCAATTCAACAAACGCTTGTTGTAAAATAACGAACATTCTAATAGCGATATCAACGGCGTCCATTGCTTTTTCATACTCTTGATCTGACTTACTTTTTATTTCCTCATTGGCTTTTAAGATCTTACCGGTCGGAAACTGTACTAAATCTCCCATAAGTATTATCCTATATTATACAATACTTTTATTAGTATGTAAACTGTTATTTTTATTCTTTTAAGTTTTTAACTGAACTTGCATTGCATTTAACAGCTATGATGCCATTGTAATAATCTTCGGTAAGAAGCACTTCACGAACAACTTGCTCTTTTAATTCTAGATAAGCACATTCTCCTTTGGTTCTGCAAAGATGTAAAATCTCTCGAGTAAATTGTTCTTCACCAAGATTTTCTACATCTTCTTGTAAATGCCTATTAGATCCCCAGTAGTTTCTCCAATCAGATTCTACTAAAGTTTTCTTTCTTCTCTTACGAGTCTTTGTTATTGGTAACGTCTTTTGACTCCAGAAAAACTTCTTTCCCACGTATTTCTTGCCCGTCTGATTGTTTGTTATCAGATAAACAAAACCATAAATTTCTTTGGGATTGAAATCTTCTGGAGGATTCCATTGCTTGCCGTCTTTGAGCCACATTTCTTCTAGTCATATTCCTGAAACTCTAATTCCTCGTAATCATTATCTTGTTCTTTACCACACACTGGACAGTACTTAGGTTGGTCGCACTCTTCACTATCATACTTGATGATTGTTTCTGAATAGCAGTATTGACAATCTAGTAGTATCGACTTCATAACTCTTGTAAGTACTTTATGAAATTATCCACACCTCCAATCGCTTTTCCATCAATTTTAATTTGAGGAAAGGTTCGAGCGGTGGGAAACTTTTCTAAAAGTTCTTCCCTTGAAAAATCAGAATTTAACATTAGTTTATTATATCTATGCTCATTTTCTTGACACAATTGTTGTGCAATATTTTCCGCTTGTACGCAGTTACTACAATCTTCTTTGCTATAAATTTCGATATACATTAGTAATTTCCTTATAAACTTAAACTTGATAATGTATCTGATGATACGTCTTGTTTAATACCACCCACTACATAAGAACTGATTTCTGTTTCTTGTGGAGCAACCTGAACGTTACCTCCACCAATCCATTTTTCAGTCCATGGTAGTGGATTAGCCTTTTGAACATGATACGGCGAATTAATACCAATTGCTCTCATGCGTTTAGTACCAATCCATTCAACATAATCATTCAATAGGTTTTTATTTAACCCGATCATAGAGCCATTACGAAAAAGATATTCAGCCCATGCTTTTTCTTGTTCAATAACATTGACAAACATTTGCTTTACTTCTTCTTCAGTTTCAATTGCAATTTTAGCAAAATCTTGATCTTCTTTTTGAAGATTTTTAATAATAGTAGTTGTTGCTGCAAGGTGAGTATTCTCATCCCGAGCAATAAATTTAATGATCTTTGCGTTACCTTCCATTTTCTTTAATTCAGCAAATGCCCATGAACACGCAAATGAAACATAAAATCGAATACCTTCAAGAGCATTAGCACACATCATAGCCAACCATAAAGACTTCTTGTGTTCATAGCCGTTGGCATTATCTTTATTATTCAACGTAATAAGGTTGTCATAATACTTACTAATTTCTTGTGCACAATTCATAATTTCTTGAATGTCTAACATTTCATCGAACACTTTACTAGGATTAGCATATATGTTTCGAATAATATGTGTATACGATCGTGAATGAATTGTCTCGAAAAACGACCATGTTTCAACCCAGTTCTCAACTTCAGGTAAAGACGTCACTGGAAGGAACGCCAAGTTCGGCGCTCTCCCTTGTATACTATCTAATAGAATCTGACGTTTCAGGTTAGAAGTAAAAATGTGTTGTTCATGTTCAGTAAGACTATGGAAGTCTTTTTTATCTTTTGATACATCGATCTCTTCTGGACGCCAAAAAAATCCAAGTTGTTTATCTGTAATTTTTTCTAATTGTGGATACCTAACTTGATCATACCGCGCAATATCTACACTCTCATCGAAAAACATAGTTTTTTCTAAATGAGATTTAGTATTTTTATTTAAGACCATTGTTTGTTTATTCCTTTAGATTTTACAGCTTTCGCAATCATCTTCTTCAACAGGCATAGTACCTTCGTACGTATGCATAGGCGCTTCTTCTTTATATTCACCAGCACCATCAAACGTATTAAAATAATATAATTGCTTTAAACCGTATTTGTAAGCAGTAACTAAATCTTTTATCATGACCGACATGGGTACTTTGCTATCTTCAAAATGCTCAGGATTATATGAAGTATTAACAGAGATTCCTTGGTCAATGTATTTTTGTAAAACTGCACAAATTTTTAGATAACCATCCGGCGATTTTTGATCCCACAAAAGATCATATTTATTTTTCAAATGATGATATCCTGGAACAACTTGTGCCATAACACCATCCTTCGATTGTTTATAAGAGACTAGAGCTCTAGGTGGTTCTATTCCATTAGTACTATTACTAATTTGTGCTGAGGTTTCCGCTGGCATTAAAGCCATTAGAGTAGAGTTGCGAATTCCATGTTGTACCATTTTCTTTCGCAGATCACTCCAAGGTAAACGCTCAGTATTATATATCAATTCGTCGACTTCAGACTTATAAGTTAAATTAGGAGTAATGCCTTTACTATATTTAGTTTGTTTATAACCATTACATGGACCCTTTTCTTGTGCTAGTTCAACAGATGCTTTAATTAGATAATAAGACCATGCTTCAGCATACTCATCAATTGTTTCTAAAGCAGCTTCATCGTATTTAAGACCACGTTTTGCTAAGAAGTAAGCCAAGTTAATAATACCAATACCCAATGGACGTCGAAGCATTGTTCCAGCCCAAGCTTCTGTCACTGGATAATCTTGATAATCTAATAAGCTATCTAAAGCACGTACTGCAAGCTCACAATATTTTTCAAAGTCTTCTGGTTTATCAATAAGACCCCAGTTAATTGCTGACAATGTGCACAAAGATATTTCACCTGGTTTGTCTTTGCTACCCAATGGATTAGTTGGTAAATCAATTTCACAACAAAGATTTGACATCTTAATTGGAGCTTCTTCGGCAATAAATGCGCCATGTTCATTTGCATGGTCAACATTCATAAGATAGATCCTACCGGTATCTTTACGTTCTATCAAAAACTGTTGAAATACTTCAAGAGCCGGTAAAGACTTTTTACGAATAGATGTTTTCCTTTCGTACTTTTCATATAATTCTTTAAACTTTACTTGATCAGCAAAGAAAGCCTCGTATAGTCCAGGTACGTCATTAGGATCAAAAAAGGTAATATTACCACCGGTCAATAAACGCTCATACATCAACTTATTAAATTGAAATGCATAATCCATGTGGCGAACACGTGTTTCTTCAGTTCCTTTATTGTTCTTTAATACAATAAGATCTTCAAACTCGTAATGCCATACCGGTAAATACACCGTAGCAGCGCCACCACGAACACCGCCTTGAGAACATGATTTTACTGCTGCTTGGAAATATTTAAGGAATGGAATAAGGCCAGTGTGAACTACAGAGCCATCACCAACTTTTGCACCAGCAGCTCGAATAGATCCAGCACCAATACCTATACCGGCTTTCTTAGAAATATACTTCACAATAGAAGATGATGTAGCATTAATAGAATCTAAACTATCACCAGATTCAATCAATACACAACTAGAAAACTGCCGAGTTGAAGTACGTACTCCAGCCATAATAGGTGTGGGCAATGAGATATAGAATAACGATACAGCGTCATAGAATTCTTTTACGTATTTAATTCTTGTCTCATCTGGATAATTCATGAACAAAGTCATAGACACCATCATATAAGAATCTGAGGTGTTTCGTAAATTTGCTTTGTCGATCTATCTTGTACTAGATACTTACCACGGAATTGCTCCATACCAACATACGTAAAGTTATTATCTCTATCATGTTTGATATAAGAATCTAATAGATCAATTTCATCTTTAGAATAAGCAAAAAGTATTGCTGGATCATATACCTTTAGATCAACATTAGTTTTAATAACATCGTTTAAAGGTAATGGGTTATATTGTCCATATACTTCTTTACGAAGCTTGTAATTAATAAGCCTTGCAGCAACAAACTGGTAATTTGGAGTTTGCTCAGATATAAGCTCAGCGGCTGATTTAATTAATAATTCGTGGATGTAGTCAGCTGGAATCTTATCATATAATTGGATGTTTGCTCTCAATTCGATTTCTGATATTGAAACTCCAGTAATCGATTCAGTAGCCCATTCTAAAACTCTATGTACTTTTTCCAGATCAAAATCTTCGAGGCGACCATTCCTCTTAGTTACTTGTATATTCATAAACAAAAAAGTTCCTTACTGTGTCAAGATATCTATTATAATACAAAATTCAAAGTAAGTACACAATTATTTTTGCATATTTCGTCTGGCAATAATCCTTTCAATGAATTTCTTGGCTTCACGCGTACGGCCATCGTATACGCTTTTCTTCTTTTTACGTGCTTTATCGGCTTGCACGTCGGCGGGCATCGCAACATCAGCAGTGGAGGTTGCAGGTAGTTCTTCTTTTAATTTGGCAGCTTCTTCCCAGGTTTTAAAGTTTTTCATCTAGCTATGTCCTGATTTGTAACATATATATCTTGTTGTAAATGCTTGATTTTATATATATTCACTCCACAAATATGATCATATGGTTGAGTGAAGTTTTCAACTACTACTTTGCTTTTAGCTTGAGCAATAATCTCTCCGGTCTCAATAGAATAGATATCATTTTTTAGTATATATTTTCCAGGCGATAATTGGTTATTGCTTTCGAACCAAGTGTTTTCATTAATAGTTTCATATGCTGTTTCGCCGGTTGCTTTCTCAATTAAAGTAACCAGTTCTTTTTCTTTCATACCAGTATGTTCTTTAATAAGAAATAAAGCAGCAGCATAAGAAGCTAATTTAGTTTTACCAAATGGAAGTTTTTCAAGCAATCGTTTTACATTAAATACCAATCTATGAAATATAGTATAAGATGCCTTTTCATCAGAACCTTGGATATCTTTTGATTTGATAAGAACCTTACCGTTTTCATCGATGATACCATTTTTATATGCATCGGTTTTTTCCCAAGGAGTAGTCAACAACTTTAGAAATCTAAAGGCGTAAAATAAATCTCCTGTTCTAGAAATAATGCTCATAAATTTCTCAACCTTGCAACAATTGTTGGATCTAACGGTACTTCCACTTTTTCATTTTCAGGTAAATAATGTAGGAAAACTAAGAATGGTTTGACATAAGGCCAGTGTTTCATATGAAACTTATACCAAACCATTTTGTTCGCAGCAGCAATACCAAAGACATTGTAGATTACAATAAGGTGATTTAATATTAGCCTTTCTTGTAAATCTCCGTTTTGTTCATACCTATTAAATAGTCTTTTAATATACTTAAATCTATTTAAGTCTTCTTTAAATTCGTCTACACTGGTACAGCCAGGATTATTATAATACTTAGCTGCAAACAATAAGAAATTATTACGATTAAGCTCTTCAAATATCTTCATAATATTATATATTAGAGCTTAATCTGATTCTTTATCTGCCTCGTAATTTTTATCTACGTAGTCAAAGAATTCTTTTTTCTTATCTCCCTCGAGATCAGCAATATTATTAATACCGAACTTTTTCATAGCTGCTTTAAAGAATTTTTGATAACGTTCTTTATCTTCTTTCATGTCAGCCTTAGTCTTTTTCATAGCTTGCTTTGCTAGACTCTTAGCACGGTTTTTATCTTTAATGGTATTACCGAATTTGTCCTTTGTGTCACCAGCCTTTTTCTTCCAGCCAGAATCATATTGCCAACCTTCATCGACAGATTCTTTTGTATTAGCTTTTATATCATATTGTCCTGTGCCAACTAGTTTTGGATCAATGCCTACTTTCTTAGCAGCTTTATCCAATGCTTGTTTTGGCGAGCTTGCTTTAACCATTGTAGGTTTGCCATCAGCATCTACACCGCCATATTTACCTTTCTTAATAGTAACCATAAATGTGGCTTCTTCAAGTGATTCATTCATTTTCTTACTCAGCTTAGACATAATCGATTTGGCCATGGCAGGATCTCCTTTTTTAATGGCAGCGAGAGCACCTTCACGTGGATCAGTATCCATATTAACTAGCTTGTCGACAATGTCAGCTAATACACTTGGATTTCCTGTTGATGCCCAATTTTCTAATTTACCAGCCAATACTTGCATATCACGCTTATCATCACCACTTACTTTTGACATCATGGCTTTTATTGCATCGGCCGCCTTTGACTTACCTTCATCAAGTTCAACTTCTTCTTTAATAGAAACACCACGCTTAATTAGTTCACGACGAACTGCTTTGACTGTATTAGCGTCAGAAGGACTCATTTTCATATCGGCATATTTACGATAAAACATAAGAAGCTGTTTAGAACTTTGTTTTGACAGATCCATTTCTTCAAGTTCAACTTCTTCATTTCGTATACGTTGATTGACACTACGCTTATCACCGTATTGCTTTAGCGATGCACGGGCCATACCAAGTGCTCGTTTACGCATAGTGTAATTGTCTTTATCAGTTTGTTTGCTTTTACCCATTCGCGCAATGGTATCTTTCTCTGCCTTATCAATATAAGATTGATAAGTTTTAGAATCTAGTTCTTCTAAATCTTTTTCTTCGCCAAGTTCTTTTTTGACTGCTCTTAATTTAGCTTTAAGTTCATCAACTTCTTTTTTAACTTCTGGAATCTTACCACCATACGCTGAACTTTTCTTGAGCTTCATACTTAGATCTGCAATTGCTCTTTCTAAGTTCTTTTTCCGCATTTCTAATTTGCCCATATCTTTTTCTTCAATTTGAGCTTCTTCATTAGCATTTTTCATTAAGTCTGCCAACTTTGAAAGAGTTTCTAAATCTTTCTTAGTGATTTGATCTTTCTTTGCTTTATTAGCAAGCATTTCTAAAGATTTAGCGTATTCTTTAGTCGACTCATTGGTACTCATATTATCTCCGGTTGATTCTTTTAATCTTACGTATTGTGCTGGTACATTTTTGGTAATATTTCCAAATGCTATTATAACAAAATCTCTACCAACTTGTAAAACTTTTCCTGATAGTCCATTTCTTGTATCTATAACCCTTTCACCTTCCGGGTATTGGCGAGCCATTTTAGCAATATCTGATCTAAGACTTTCTTTGAAATTTCTAAATGATTCTTTTTTGTGCTTAGAACATTTTTCGTTTTTGGAATGAGTATAACCCATTTCTGCGTATTTTTCATGTTCTTCAGGAGACTTGACTACTACTTCTTCTCCATTTTTTGGATGATACATCGAATGTGGGTATTTTACTTTATCCATTATTATAAAATCCTTACTATTTCGTTTATAACAGCGGCCACTAATATTGAGCCGATGCCAAGCAATATTTTAGAGGTCACCGTAACTTTACTTTCAAGTCCTTTGAGGTGAGTATCTAAATCATGAATCCCGTCGTGCATGTGATCCATTCTTTCTGAAAACTTATTAGCTCTTTGGTGCGATTCTTCTCTGCGTACTTGTAACTCTGTAATTTTAGTTGACATTACTGCAGATGATTTTGCTAAAGAGCTGACAGAATCAGAGATTTTGTCTATTTTTTCTTCTATGCGTGTCAATCTATCTTCCTGTAGCACTTATCAGACCTCTTCTATCCTTAAGATTAGCTTATTGCTATTTTCCTTTTTAATTAATCTATGGTAAAAATTCGCCTTTATAACAACTAAATCATCTACTGTTAGTTCGATCGGTAATTGATCGTCAAATTGCAATTGCCAATTATCTCCGGCAACTACTAATACTTTTCTATCACGTTTATCTCTATGCCAAACCAAATCAGAATCTTGAATAGAATCAGGTTCGAATGTGCGATAAATGTATTTTTCTTTTTCTACATCATTATATATCATTTATTTATATGTTATAGATTACCAAAAATATTTTCCACCGCCTGATAGTCCTAATTGCTTTGCATACCATGGTAATCTGCATGACCA
>Ga0102963_1001223_pt1 | contig 11261 bp, 23 predicted proteins | sample SalPon2_C_H2O_MG_2_FD_84522 | JGI IMG/M metagenome (GOLD analysis project Ga0102963, IMG submission 84522) | Salt pond water microbial communities from South San Francisco under conditions of wetland restoration - Salt Pond MetaG SF2_C_H2O_MG | ecosystem: Environmental > Aquatic > Non-marine... | reverse complement strand
CTTCCAAGATTGGTAAGAACTGCTTAGCTGTTGTAATACGATCCTCTGTGATAAGAATTAATGGTTTGTTCATTACAGCAGTCATAGTATTGTTGTCGGTTACAAAGTACGGAGACTCGTATCCTCTATCAAACTGCATTCCTTCTACTGTCTCTAAAGACGTTTCTCCTGTACGAGACTCTTCTACAGTTACAACACCATCGTTACCTACTTGATTAATTGCTTCTGAAATAATACCACCGATTTCTTCATCTCCGTTTGCTGAGATTGTAGCGATGTTCTTAACCGCATCATTTGATTTGATATCTTTAGATACTACATCAATTAGATTCTTAACAACTTCCTTAACACCAATCTGCATACCTCTGTATAATTCAATTGGATTAGAACCATTCTCAACTTGCTTCATACCTTCATTGAAAATATGTTGAGCTAATACTGTAGATGTTGTTGTACCATCACCAGCGTTATCAGCAGTTTGTTGAGATGCCTCTTTTATAATCTGTGCTCCCAAATTCATTGATGAATCTGAAAACTCTATAGATTTTGCTACAGTTACACCATCTTTAGTAATGTGAGGTGCTCCCTCTCTTTCGATGATTACATTTCTACCTCTAGGACCTAATGTAACTTTAACTGCATTTGCTAATTCATTTACACCCTTTAGTAGTTTTTCCCTACTATCTTTTCCGTGATATATTTCTTTACCCATAACTTTTTATCCGTTTACTTTTTTATTTACTGATTCTAAGATTAATTTACACTTTTCTAATACAGTAGATACTACTGGTACATCCGATACTTTGATATTTGCTTGTTGTACTAACGTATATAAAATGTTTATATCATTAGCATCTAATTGTGGAAGTGTTTCTTCTACTTTCGGTTTTTCTACTTTCGGTTTTTCTACTTTTTCTTTCATAACTTATTCTTCTTTTTTATTTGATTTAATAGTTGCTTTTGCTTTTTGAATTTGTTCTACTCTCCATTGTGGTTGCCCACCTCTTAGATTACCTTTTAAATTGTGGAAACAATTATAACATAGGAATCTAAGGTTCTCTATAATATGGTCTTTCCAATTATCATTAATATGGTCTAATATCAATGGTATTTTATCATCTGTAATACGTTTCTCATCATACCCACAATTATGACAACATGGTTTAAAATCAACCTTATCTGAGTTATTCAATAATCTGTTCTTTAACTGATGTACTGAATAATTTGGGTATTTACCTTCTAATATATCTTTAAGTGCGTATTTACCCTTTGTGATATTGTATGGTTTCTTAACACCCTTACCTCTTTTGTTCTTTTGTAAATCCCAAAGATGCTTACCACTTTCAGAATCAATGTATCTTTTTGAATACTTCTCATATGTTGTAAGCGATATATTAAGGAATCTAGCAGCACCACTATTAGATTTGGAGTTCTTCATCGCATATCGAATCTGAGCTTCAGTTAAGTTGAGAGGTTCTCTTCCCCTTCCCAACACAAATCCATTTGGCATTACATCACCTTTTTTCATTTATTATCTATTTTTTGTTTGATACTTTTGATATCAGACGTACTAAATAACCACTTCATCATCAATATGATAAAGAATGTTTCTACGAATGTTAGATATGGTAAATTGAATTTGGGGGATATAATACAATTCCACATCCAATAGAATGGTGAAGTAAATATTAATACCCACAATGTTAGAACTAATATGATTCCAAATACTGCCCAAAACCCTGTTTTTAAATCTTTCATAACTATTTCATTTATATATAAGTATTAAACTTTATATTTAAAATACAAACTTTCCAAAAATTGGAAATCTTTTTTTGATAGTAGGTGATTACCAGCATCAAATTTCTCTGTAAGTTGGTATAATCGTTTCCTATCTCTCCATTGTGGAATACCTTTCATATTACCACTTGAGTTATATACCTTATGTATTTCATTCAACAACATTTTTTGTTGATTCCAAATACTATTATATACATCGGTAACATTATTCATTTCCAAAATAATTGTACTGATATTAACATAAGTGCTAATCCTAATGATATTGCTGTTTTTGGAGTAATACCTTCATTAAAGAAGTATCCAGTAAATATAGCGTAAACCACCATACCAATTCCAAATCCTACGAATCTACCTGGCCATAATAACCCATCAAATCCATTAACAGCGTATTTAGTACCCCATAGATACAAAAATGATATAGGAATACCACATAAAGCAAGTACCCATTCATTGTTCTTAAACCAATCCCATTTGAATTGACCATTAAGTTGAAACCACACAGCTATGTGTGCTACAAAGAACCAAAATAAACTTATTAGTATTAATCTAATATTCATCTTTTTCTATTTTTTCATATGCTTTAGGTGATGGCATTCCTGAATAATGACACCATTGTTCATATTGGTACTCATCATCTGAATGTTGATATTCGGGATGGAGTACATCGTTTCCTTTTTCCATTTCTTGCTCTATGTAGCGCTTTATTTTACTCATACTATACTAATATACAAAATTTATTTTAAACTACCAAAAGTTTTTTGGATTTTTATTTTTAATTGGTTTTATTTCCTTCATCCAGCCCCAATGTAATCCACCTATTATTCTATTCTTAATCGTTTGGTAATCTCTCACCTTTAGACAATGTTCGAAATCACGAAGTAAATCTTTATTAGGACGGTGTGGTGGAACACCTACCTTAGATTCTTCTGATACTATTTGATACTCTTTATTTTTAAATCTGAATGTTACCAAAAGTTTTTATTGGGGTTTCCGTTAACAAAATCTTTCTGTTTCTGAAATGCTTTCTTCAACTCTGATTTATTAACTTTTTTCTTAACTACCTTTTTCTTAGTAGGTTTCTTCTTAACCACCTTCTTAATCACATTCTTAGGTATCGGTATTGCTTTCGATTCTTTTTTTGGTATCTCTATACCAAAATACTTTTTGTTGTACCTATCAATCAAACCCTGTCCACCCATTCCCATAACTAAGATATTAGTATCCGCAGGAAGATATTTCTTTGAACGAGCATTGTTTACTTTATCAATGTGGTCATCAAAGATATCCATCTTAGGTTTTCTACAACGTTTAGGGATATGTACTACTATTGTTTTCATACCATCCTTCATATTTTATTATTTTAGTTATTATTTAGGAACAATTCTTTTAAATCTTCTATAGTGTGAGTAGCTCCGTATTGTAATAGTTCACCACCGAACTCACCAGCACCATTAGCCGTTCTATCATCTATAAGATAATCACCAACGTTTAAGTGTTTGTTGTGAGATAGAATCAATCTCTTATATGCTTTTGGAAGATATTTCTGTATCCATTCTACTTTATCAGAAGATGCTGATGGGTTTTCCCAAGGTGCAGTAGATAATACATAACAATCGTATCTTTCATCAGAGAACATAGCGTTGAATAAATCAATCATATCCTCATTAGGTTTCATAGTTCCGAAGATACCTGGAACCTCATCATATTTTTCTTTGTATTCTATTTTGTGATATAAATCTAATTGGTCAATCCCACTTTGGAAATTAACCAACACACCATCCATATCGAAGTAAACTATTTTTTTCTTTGTATTCATAACGTTTTTAAAGGGTTAAACACTCACTCATTACTATACTAATATACGAAAAATATCTGAAACTACCAAAATTTAATGTTAAGAAATTGTTAAATCTTTCCTTTGTGTTTCTCTTTTCGATTGTACTTTTTTTTACTTTGGTGTACATTTGAACGCATTGCAGCCCATATCTCTTGCTGAGTTAATGTTACTACAGTCAGTTTTCTAATATGTTCTTTTTTATTACTCATTATTACTATACTAAAATACGATAATTATTTGATATATCCAAATGTTTTACAGTTATTTTTGAAATTTAGAACTATTCTAAATAAAAAAGGGAACTTTTATAAGCTCCCCTCATGTTTGAATGTTACTTTCGTAGTTATCCTAGTTTATGTAATGTGTTAGTTCGTATTTACCACTATTCATACCATATAGTGATATAGATAATCCTTTTCTCTGAGGTTTACCTTTTTTAAGTAATCCAATTTGGAATGAATGCGTTTTACCAACACCTGGTCTTAATCTGTTATATTTACCACCCATAGTGATTTGAGAATTCCAATCATCTTCATCTATTTCAAACCCCTTTTTCTCAGCTGCTTTCTTAGCAAAATCAACTGCTTCACCTGCCGTTTTGAAGTAATCATTATTAGCTTCATTCACATTCTGAGATAAATTAATTGTTTTTGGAGCGTTATTCAATATCCATTTCTTTAAGATTTCTTTCCACGCCTTTTCAGGTTGAACACCACCACCTTGCTTTTTGATTGGTAGTGATGTGAATCCTTTAACTACAATCTGTGCATCTTTAAGTTTGTTTTTCTGATTTGGTTCTACTTTAATTGGATTACCATCCTTATCTTTATATGGTATTGTTTCACTTCTATTATTCAAAATCACATCAATTCTACCATTCAATCCTTTTGGTAATATCTTAGTCATAACTTGCCACATAGTGTTTGCAGCACCTTCATGTGTTTGTAGTAAAATATCCTCAGGAACTACTCGTTCTCTTTCTTTATTTGCTATAATTGCAACGTGGAAGTTAGCAAGTACCCAAATAAGGTGAACGTTTTTAGCGTCATATCCCGCTTTCATCAATGGTTTGATTACATCTGTAATTGATGCTACTTTTTTAGCAGTAATATCAAACAATAGATTTGGTAAAGTTTCTTTGTTAGTTTTACCACTCAACATTGATATTAACCACTTATCTTTCAATCCCATAGAATCTACGATATAATGTAGTGATGCTACATTGTTGGGATTCTTTAAATCCTTAGAGATATCTGAAATACTCAATCCTCTACCTAATACAAATTCCTCAACATGAGCTTTTGGTGATAATCCACCACCCTTACCAGGTTTATCTGATAATTTCTTACCATACTTTTTATACCATTTATCAACTGAGAATTTACCTAATTGGTCTAACTTACCAACCGCTTTCTTCATCTCATCAACATCTCTTACTCTGAATCCTGCTGAATCGATAAAGTTATCAATTGCGAATCCCTTACCACTACCAGCACCACCTGCCATAAATACGATTTGTCCGTATGGTGCTCTGTTAGAGAATGTGATTAGTTTTTCATCTAACTTTTCTTCTTTTATAGTATCTAATGAAAATGGTTTTGTATCTCCATCAAATTTTCCAAATGCCATTCCCTTTTGTCTACCGTATGAATGAAAAGTTAAATCAAATTCTTTTCCGTTCTTTAATTTGATTTTTAATTTATCACCTTTTTTATATTTTTTACCTTCGTTAACTATTGATTCATTCGTTAAATCTTTGTAGATACCTTCTAACCACTTTAAAGTTTCTTTGTTCTTTGGTAAACTATCAAACTCTTTAAATGCAGTTTTTACAAATGATTTTAAATCTCTAGCCTCTTGTGCTAATATATCCAATTCACTCATCACACCCTCTTCAACAGGTTTAGCATCGTTGAATGCTTGGTCTAACTGAATATCTTCACTTATCATACCATTGATAGCTGTTTTTATTTCTTTTTGTAAAAATTCTTTTAAATTCATCACTTACCCTTTGATTTATTAATAGTATTTGGATATGGGAATTTAGCATTAAGATAATCCTGGCGTTTAGAACAACCACAATCCTCCTTACCCAACCTATGAGCAATCTTTTCAGCAAGTACATCCAACTTAGTAGCTGATGTAACTTTCTTTATAGTATCCCCTAAACCTTTTGACTTTTCCATATTAACCTTCTATTCTTAAATGCAACCCTTCTTTTACTAATGATTTGTAAATTCCTTTTATTAACACTTCATCATCAGATTCCTTCACCAAACACTTTCCAGTATTGTGAATTAAATCAGCGATAGATACTCCTTGCATATAAGGATAGTTCAAATATCTCTGAATACATCTAATGACGTGCTCAAACGAATTCACATCATCATTTAGTATAAATAGTTTCATATATTAAAAACTGATTCTAATTTTGTTATAGTTGGTACTAACTCATCCAACTCACATATTTCTGCTTCTAAAGGCCTTCCGTTTACATCCATAACATAAACTATCCAACCTTTAACTGATTCCACTTCCTGTGAAATTTGTTTTACTAAAATTTCCATCCATATTCTCCATACTATTTTTTTGTAATTTTAAGATAATCGCACATTTCTCATAATGTTCAATTTCTGTAAAATAATCTAAAAGGAGTTTTAAAAATGCTTTTTTCATTTCTAAATTGAATTCAGAGCCCCACTCAAAATTCTTTTTGGTGAGTATATTATACGCCTGTTCCATTACTTCTTTTTCGTAGTTCATTGGTAATAAATATGATTTTAAAATTAGTGAATTAGTTTATTTACATATTTCTGAACTTCTTCATCAATATGTTCTTTAACTAAGTGAGTTTTTATCCTTACATCAGGATATTTTGATTTAAGTTTATCTACTGCTCTGATGTTCTTAGATGAATCATCCATGAAAGCAATATCTTGGTATCCTTTTTTGATATGTTTCTCAATCCAATCTGATTTATCTTTTGGATTGTTACTTCCTAATGCCACTACATACACATCCATACCAAATTCATCTTTAAAGAACTTTGTAACAGGATATGCTAATTTTCTAGCAGTAAGTATTGTAACCTTTTTGTTAGGATTATCCAACATTTTTTGTAGAAGTTTAAAGTTCTTTTTGATTAACTTTGGATTATTCAACATTTTGTTAAAATCTCTAAAATCAAATACATCAGTTGTTTTAGAATTATATTTTGCGTATTGTGCTGGGTCTAACTTACTCTCAGAACCATCTTTGTGTTTTACATAGATGAATGCATCTGATTTAGCAAGTGTATCATCGAAATCAAAAACTCTGAGGATTCTACCTTGAGGTCCTTCAGATACCATATCTGATTTCGTTTTGAATACTTTGTTTATAAAATCTATCTTCTTCATAATACCCTAATATACGATAATTAATTGAATTATCCAAATTATTTATTAATTATTTTTTTATATCTCAACCTTTTGATTCTGAGTTTTGAAATCTTTCTTTCTCATCACAGTTTTAGCTATCACTTTGTTAGCTTGTTTCATAAAAGGTATATTGATATTAGTTCTATCATCTACTGCTACAACCTGATTATATTTATCTAAGAAATCTAAGAATGTTTTCTTTTTCTTAGCTAATCGTTTAAAGAATCCAATTAGTTCTGCTTTAGATATTTCTTTTTTGTTTCTTGGGTCGTTTAATCTATCAAAGAAATGTTTATCTGTAAGTACTACATCTACTGGATTGAGTTTCTTATCAGCGAATGTATCTATTTGTTTTAAAGTATCCATTGGCATTTCGCTGATAGGAACACAGTTTGGCACCATTTTACCATTCTTTTTCTTACCACCAACTTGTTTGTAACCTTTCCAACAAGCTTCGTTGAGTGTTGATTCATCTAACCCACTTGTATCAGTCTTTAGGAACGGGCCTCGTTTGATAGTTCTGAATGGTGCATTTATTTCATTACCAAATAATGGTTTGGGTGATAATATTTTTAAAGTAACTAATTTTGATTTGTTATCAATCCTCAATACTTCAAAATGTAGGTTTGAGAATTTCTTAACCTTAAATGTAAGATTCTTACCAGTTATGAATTTATGTACTTTACCACCACTTACAGCATTTGCTTCATCTACTTCACCATATCCACTACCATATGGTGCTGATTTACCATTATGATTTGGAGCAGTATTCTCTGTTTTCTTCTTACCAGCACAATGTGCTTTCTGAGAGAATCCTTTTGGATTGTTACAATCAATACTTTTTTTGTATTTACCACTCCACTTTTCTGTTACTTTAGAATACTGAGAACTATTACTAGGTCTACCATTACCATCTCTTTTTATAATAGGAAGCCCTGCTGTCTTTTTGTTATCAGTAGAAGGTGTTGCATGGGTTTCTTGAGCTTCGTTATCATTACCACACTTATGGCAAATGTATAAATCATCACCACCATCTTCTACTCTCCAAGACCAACCACAATTACCACACTCAATTTTAGCTCCAATTGATTCTTCTTTTAACTTAGGTAATATTCTGAATTTAAGAAGTGGTTTATTGTTGATTGTAATATCACCCTTTTCGTTCTTACCAATTGATTTAACAACGATTCTTTTATTTTTGAACTTACCACCTAACACAGTATCACCCACACTAATTGGTACGTTTATATCTTCGTTTAACGATTTAGCTATAGATTGATATAGCTTAATCGCATTAACTCTATTTAATTGTATAATGTAGACTGGTAACTTAACATCTTCACCAAATTTGTAAATACCAGCTGCCCATCGATGATGACCATCTACTATGTAATTATCCTTAGATATGATTAAAGGTTTCATATCCGTTGGTTTATCATATTTTGCAGCTATACCCTTTACTTTTTTAGGTATGAGTTCTACTTGAGATTCTTTTAACTTTTTAGCAAGTATCCTAGTCTTTTTTACCTTTACTTTAGATTTGACCATATCAATAGCCTTACCCAATTTTTGAGTATTGACCTGTGGCATATCTTTTCTGTTGTATAAAGGCATATTCCTATTCGTATTTCTGTTAGTTATAAATCACTATTAGATTTTCTTCTGTAAGATTTAGTTTCATTTAACCCAATCATCAATATCTATTTTTTAGATATCATCGGGCTTTCTGAATCATTAGCTTCTTCAAGGGATTCTATGACCCTTGCTATCTCTTCACGTACTATTGTTCTAATCTTGCTTTTACTACTCTCAGTAATATTCTTATTACCATACTTCTTTTCAAGAAGATTAACTAATTTTTCTATCTTTTCCATTAATATCCTCTTTGTTGAATCGCAGCTGCTTGAGCTATTCTATCTCTTCTGAGTTGTTCAATTTTGAATTGACGTAACCCCTCATTCATATCCTTTTCGTATAGGGATTTGTTCTGAGGATTGCGAATCCAATCTTTCCAACCATATTGTCTTATATTGTTCATACGATTATAAATATGTAATTATTTGGAATAAAGGTTATTTGGAGCGTTTTCCTTTGTGAGAATCAATTCTATCTAAGATTTCGTTTAGAAGTTCGTTCTTAATGAATCCCGCCATTGATGCGTTTTTGAGAGCTGATATCATTTGGAAAACCATAAAGGGAGCTAATATTGTTTCTGATAACCATGCAGTACCATCAAATCCTAATTCTATAGATAATACTACAGTTAGGATTAATTCCCAAGCGAATATGTTTTTTAGTACTTTAAGAGCTTTGTAGGTTTTGAACCCCTCTCTTTTCATACCACCAAGAATACCAAAGAAACCATCTAATGTTAATACTAAGAGAACTGCCATATATTGCTCTGAGTTCCCCATCGTTAAATCCATAAGATACGTTGTTATGAAAGTACATACTGATGTCAATCCTAACCCTATCATCAATGGGGTGCTTTTGAGTAATATCATTTTTTCTTCCGCTATAATCATTTTTCTGATTTGTAATAAATTGTTACTTCTTTGCGAATTTCTCAATCCCTGCGATGCCGAAACATCCTAAAGTAATCCACACAAATGAATTATATATGAATTCGTTAATTACTAAGTCTTTTCCGAAGTAACCAGTAGTTAAGTCTACTACTGCGAATATAGTCATTACTGCAAATGACATAAACCCTATTACGTTCTTCTCATTGATATCATTGTTATCTTTGAATATATTACCAAATGCCATAATTTTTCTCCAAATCCATTTCATATCCGTAACTCCTTTTTGTTTGTTATAAGTATAGTGAACTTTTCTAATTCACTCATTATTTTTTTAAAATTGTGAAGCTTTCTTCAGTTCATCTATTGCTTCTTGTAGTTCATCTAAATCTACAGGACAATCTAAATCCAATCTTGCTAGCTATATTCTCGTATCATACTTATAAATATTAAAATGTTTTCGTTAATGTGAAAATTTTTGATTGAATAACGCAATTAGTATCATTAAATTGTGATGTTATTACTAAAGTATTATCAATTGTTGTATCAAATGATGATGAATTTATAAAGCTAAAGTTAGTACCATTAAATTTACCTGCTTGGTCTTCGCTATACATAAATGTGCCGGATGATACAATTTCGGCTGTACCAGTTTCACCAATTTGGTTAATTGAAAAGAACATTTCTAATTTCCATCTTTTATTAGTTGCATTCGCAAGAGTCAATGTTCCAGTTTCGGCCAATGTAACATTATCTGATTTAACTCTAATATCTAATTCTTCACCATTGTGGAAAGTACATAATCCTGTAAGTATCGCATGAAATGCATCACCTTGTTTAAATCCATTTGCTGGAACTGAAAGTGTTCCCACTCCACCGCCAATCAGATTTTCTTCTACAACACTTCCAGATATAGGTACGGAAGAACCTGTTTGGTTGAATAATCCATAATTGTTAGAAGTAACGTAATTAATATTTTGGGATGTTGTGTATTTAGTAACACCCCCTTGTACTACTGCAAAAAGTTCTGTTCCATCCAACGAACCTGCTGCTGGTAATTCTGATATTCTTTTATCGTATCCCATTTTTTTCACCTTATAAATATACTTTTGAACCATCTTCTTGTAATAAGTAGAATCCATCTTCTTGTAAAAGATACGGAAGTGAGCTACCACCAATTGGATTTCTTAGAAATTCTTCTAATTCCAATTTACCTAAATAAATCTGATACTTTTTTTGTACCATATTTTCATTTAAGTTTCGGTTTTCGTTTAACCTCTTATATTGATTCCACGTATACATCATATATAAGTATTAAATTATTTTTTATCACCACTAGTCGCATGTTTAACACCCATAATAGTACCTATGATACTGAATGAATTTGTTAGTAAGATACCAAATAGATTTGACCAAGTTGATTCTATGATTTTTGAATCATGTCCAAAGAGCAGTACAAACACATATAATGCCGTTGTGATTAAACCAACACCCATAATAACCCAAAGAGCAACTTTTACAATATTACTCATCAATTCTGTTTGAGTTTTCTTTTGAAGTAATGTTAAATCGGTTTGTGCTAGTTCCTTTGCTTGTTCAGCTTCTTCCTTAGCAGTTTCAGCTTCTTCTTTGGATTTAGTAGCTAGTTCAGCTGATGATATTGCTTCACCTAATGCCTTTTCTAAT
>Ga0102963_1001219_pt1 | contig 11271 bp, 7 predicted proteins | sample SalPon2_C_H2O_MG_2_FD_84522 | JGI IMG/M metagenome (GOLD analysis project Ga0102963, IMG submission 84522) | Salt pond water microbial communities from South San Francisco under conditions of wetland restoration - Salt Pond MetaG SF2_C_H2O_MG | ecosystem: Environmental > Aquatic > Non-marine... | reverse complement strand
TAAACAATTAAATTTGTGTTCTACGGTTAAATATTTACTGACAGAGTCTTTTAGTTTTTCAACAAATTCTCTACCGTATTTTTTACCTACCTTAACACAATATACATTAACCATTTATCTTCTTAAATATACTAATCAAATCAACAGGTGTTTTTGCAGACCTTAATGAAGATTTTAAATCTTTATCATTACAAGATTTTACTTTGTCATTTTCAAATACTTTAACTTTTAAAGCAAATAAAATTTCAGCAGATTGTTTATCACTAGAATTAAAATTTAACATGCTATCAATATATTCTTCTACTGAAACTTTTTGTTTTACATCTGTTTTAGATTTTATTCCTTGGTCAACCATATCACTTAATTGTTTAGCATATTGTCTATTTCTAGCAATAGTTGACGCTGCTATTTTATCTGTATCGTATTCTTTTATTAAATCTTTAAAATCTTGGTCTTTGTAATCAACTCTTAAAAAATGATTGATTGCTTTTTCACCTTGTTTATAGATAACTTCTATTGTATCGTTATCTGAATTAGCATAATAAGCTTCAATTATATTACCACTAAATATCGCCATCGTTTTCTCCTTTTAAATATTCAAACAATTCAATTTGAGGTTTCCAACCTATTTTTTTCAAAGGACCAATATCTGCTTTATTATCTTTTCTTTCAAACATTGTTCCCATTCTTCTATCTTTTACTTCAATATTTAGACTAGATAATATATCAAGTAAATTGTTTGATTGTCCTGTACCAATATCTAAAACCTTTTCTTCAATATCATTTTTCATAAGAAAACATATTGCGCTCATAATATCGTTAACGTGAACAAAATCTCTAGTATGATCTACATTAATATATGGAACATCATCTCTTAAAAGTCTAGGTATTAACATTCCTTCTCTAGCACCTGGACCATATACAGTTGTAAATCTCATACCTATGGCATTGTCAGGTGCAATTTGTTCCATATAAAATTTACTCATAGCATATGGATTACGCCAAGGTTCTTTTGATGTGCTAGAACTAGCATACAAAATCTTTTTGTCTTTAAATTTATTAAATATTCTATAACTACCTACGACATTATTTGTCCAATAGTCAACAGGATTATCTAAACTCTGTCTTACACCTGATAGACCTGCTAGATGTATGACCATATCTACGTCATAGTCTAAATTACAAGTAACTAAATCGTCACCAGTAATTTTATCTAATGGTATTATTTTATGTTTGTCTTTTAAATATTGTGTTAGGTTTTTACCTATGAAGCCTTCACTTCCAGTTAATAATATTTTCATAGTTTCTCATTACGATTTATTAATTCTCAAATTATATGTACTTTGGGTTGTTGGTGTTCCATTTGGAAACTCTTGTGCTCTATAATCATCATCATTTACAAAACGTGTTTGATAATTACCAGAGCCATTTAATCTTGTATCTACAATTGCAGTTCCTCTTGTATTACCAGAACCACTTGTTCCTATATTATATGTTATTTTATATCCATCAGTAGATTCAGCAGCAGTATATCTAATCCATTCTGACAATAACGATTGAAAATCTGCTGTTGCAAATTCTTGTAAATTATTGCTACCGTTTATAAAAAAAGGATTTACAAAGGCAGTATCGGTACCATCTATTCTATGTAAATAATAATTTGTAATTGTTGTAGGCTGATCTAATGTTTCACCTATTCCACCAGCAGTATAAGCAGATGTATCTGCTCTAGTATCAGAAAAAATTGGTGTAGTATCAACATTTGTTGAACCTGCTAGAGATGTTGATGTTGCTATTGTATATGTACCAGCTTGTTCAGTTGTCGTTGAGGCAGAGGTCAATAAATCTATAGCAGGATGTAAAAAAGTATCTTTAACATCTTGTAAACTCATTGCTTGTATGTGTCCAGCTGATGTATAATAAGCAGGCCAAGTTTTACCTGTATCAGTTGTAGGTGTTATTGATGCTACAGTTTGTTCCAATCTATCATAGTTTACTGTAACTACACTTGGTTCTGCTGTTGTTGCCTCACTAGGAAATGATGATGCACTTGTTGATGATGCACCTGCTTGTAATCTTGTATCAGATATGGCGTCTAAATTACCACCTGATCCTACTACGGATAATGCTACACTAGAATTTAATGAATATTGATATACAGTTTGATATACTATATCTGTGACTTCTGCTGAAGTCATTTGTTTTAAGTTACCACTGTCGTTTTTTAAAGGTTCTCTTACTGCCATAATATATTCCTTATTACTTATAAGTGACTAAGCACCCGCACCAAAAATTGATTTTAACACACTTCCAGATGAGTTTAAAATTTGTAAATTAACAACACTCTTTAATTCAGCTTCTCCTATTGCATCATTTGCCATCATTGTTTCTGATACAGCATCTGTGGAGCCTGTTGTTATAATAGTACCAGTTTCATCAGGAATTGTGATTGTTTGATCAGCAGTTGGATCTGTTACTGTTACAGTCAATTCATTATCATCAGGAGTTGAACCTTCAAATATAATTGAATCATTGAAAGCAGGTACAGCATCAAAAACTACAACTTTATCTGCCTTTGTAGATTGTATTCTAGGAAACGCACCAATTTTGTCAAGTCTTAATAAGCCATCTTGGGTTTCTATTTCATTTGCACTGAATACGTCATTTACATTTATTTTTGTAGAGTCAACCGATCTAATTGTGTTACCACTTATTTCAATTGTTCCTAATGTATGAGTTGAGCCATTTGCTGTTACGTTATTTGTCACAGATAAATCATTTGTTACTGTTAAATCGTTTGTTACTGTTAAATCGTTTGATATGGTAACGTCATTGGGTAGTGAAATTGTTAATGTGTCAGGATTACTTACAACTGCATTAATTTCATTTGAAGTACCAAACACTCTTAAAGTTTGACCAGAACCAATAGCTTGAATAGATGAAGATGAATCTTCAATAACCCAACCAGCAGCAGCTGTAACAATAGAATTCAATTCAACTACAGCTCCAATTACGGATGTTGCAGATAGACCAGCAGTTGTTAAAGCAGCCGGATCACCAAAGTCGTCTTGTGACATGGTGTTTAACTTGACACGCATTTGCTCTAGTGTATCGGTAGTAAGTATTGTTGTAAATGCCATTACTTGTTAACTATTTCCTTTATTAATTTTTTAATCTCTTTTAATTCTGTCTTTAAAGTATTTATTTCTTTTACAGCAGTTCTTATTTCATCACCTTGATGGTTTCTCATCTTATGCCTTTGCATATACAAAGTGTATTCTGACGAACTAGTGTTTACAATTGCATTAGAGTTTGTATCTCTCACTAAACTTGAATACCCTTGTACTTTTACTTTATTCATTATATTGCCAACGCTATGCCCCTCATATCTCTAATAACCGGTGGATATGATGAGTTAGTTCCTTTCATTACAATTTTAATTTGAAACGCTGTAAACTCTGATAAATTAGATGCTGTATATTTGTATTCTTTAAATGTTTCATCATCTTCTGCTGGTGATACTGTTGTATCTTCTTCACCATTAGTATTAAATGGTGTCCAACTTAAATCTTCTAATCTTTCTGTAATTTCTGGTCCAGATAATCTGAAATATACTTCTACTTCAGAAGATGATCTTATGTTAGAAGTTAATCTTACATCCAATGCTGTTGAAGCGTTTTCTAAAGATACAGAACGAGTACAATAAACAGCTGATGTAGATGTACCTGTTGAAGCAGTATCATCAACATAATCTGGATCACCACTTTGTGGATTATTTAATCTGTTTTGTACAGCAATTACACTTGCTCTTTGTAAATCTATTATTGGTGACAATTTAGTATTTGATGTTGTCATTGAAACATTAACATAAAAAGATTTACCACCAACTTCGTTTGTTTCATTAATTTCACTACAAATCATTTGTGGTGCAGTAAAGTAAATATTATCATTTGCTATTACTGATTGTGCTGATGTTTCAGCAGTTAAAGAAAATTCATTTTCAGTACCACCAATAGATTTACCTGTAGTTGTTCTTATAGAATATGAAGCGTTTGTTCCTGGAACTGTTAATGATTGTAAATTTAAATTCACAATATCTGCTAATCTATTTTGTGTTACTGCTACTGATGAACCACCTACATCGCCAGTTGCTGATGCTGTTGTACTTACAGTTATATCGTAACTATCTAAAGTTACGTTTGAAATACTTGTATGTGTAGTATTAATTTCTGTCTCGTCTAGTCCATTAATGTCAGTTGAAGGGAAGCCAGAAATTGTTACATTATTACTTGTTCCATGCATACCGTGATTTGTATGGAATACTCTTACAACACCTGAACCACTTGTTGTTCTCAATGCATTGTTCTTTAATGTTCTTGTTGGTAATGTATCATTTGTTAAAGTTAGTACACCTGTTACATTACTAAATTCTGCTCTCTTAATTCTAAATTTCATATCTTCATTTTGATCTGCAGTCCAAGTAGAACCGTTTTGAGATTTGAAGAATACACCTGCATAAGGTTGTTGAGATATTGTTCTATCAGAACCAATATTTGTTTCACCTAGTCTAGCAACATAAGTTGTATAATCATTTGAGTTAGCTAATACTACAAAACAATATTCTACATTTTGTTGTATATAAACTGGACTATTAAATGTAAATGTTGTTGCTGTTGAAGCGTCATCAGATATATTTACAGAACTAGGATTTAAAGTTGTTTCTGAGAATGGTAATATTTTAGAACCAGGATAACCATTTACTACTTCTCTAATTTGAATGGTTACAGGCACGTTAGCATCTTTTGTTTTGAAATATAAATCCATTGAAGTTAAGAATACACCACCTTCGTCATCAATTAAGAATGTTTGTGCAAGTGGATCGTGCCAACCAATTGTTCTAGTTGATTCTCTTGTAGAAGCTCTTACAACTGATCTATCTTCTGTTGTACTTGTTCTTACAATTCTAGGTTCTCTTGTAGAAATAATTGTATTTTGTACAGTTTCTAATAAACCTCTAGCCGTGTAATCTGCATCTGCAGAAGTAGTTACGTCTGAACTAGTATCATTAGTTGACGAACTTGTTAATCTGAATACACGCTCACCTGTACGCCATCTTGGATTTGCATCATTTGTTGGATCAGGTATAGCAAAAGTACCTTTTACTGTACCATTTGAATTAGATATTATACTTCCGCCCAATGAACCAGTTGTTTCCACTTGTGTTGAAGGATTGACATCTATAGGAGTTACGTAAGATGAAACATCTATATTATCAAAGAATGCATAAACTCTTGTATTTGGTTTTAGTCTAGTTGCTGTAAATGTTATTGTTCTACTTCTAATAAATGGAACAAATGCAACATTAACAATTCTATCGCCAATAGAGTTTCTAACTACTTGAGGAACAACTCTTTGTCTTACACCTGTTCTTGTTTGATTAACAGTTGTCTGTGTAGTTACTTCTGTTCTTCTAAAAATTCTTCTTCCACTTCTTTGATTACCTGAAATATCTCTACTTGTTGTACTAGGTTGTCCTGTCCAAAAATCTTGCCATTCATTCCAAACAGTTCCTATTTCAAAACCATCTAAAGCAGAATTACCAATACCTGATGCAAGTGTATCAAATGCACCAACATTATTAATAACTAATTCTGGCGATCTTTCTGTTTCTTTCCACTCATCACCTGGTGGGTTTAATTCTACATTACCAGACCAAGTAAATACAGAGAATGGATTAACATTTACAGATTTACTAGCAAATGGTTGATCTATTAAAGTTGATTCTGAATAAGGTAAAGTAATAATATCACCTGTTTTTTGATAATTAGCTGTTGTTCTATCTGCCGCTATAATAGGTGTACCATCATTATCTCTTTCTATAAGCTGTATAGAATCTTCATTGAACATTGGTCTTAATTCACCATCAGCCATATTCATAGATGCTTTGTAATCTTTATTTGTTACATCACCAATATTATGACCTGTAAAATTATCTACAATAAATCCATTTTTAAATCTATCAAAACCTTCTGAATCTTGTATTTGTAAGTTTTGTGCATTTGCTTCTAATAGAGAAAGTTGAGTATAGTATTCAACATTTTCAATTCTATCTTCTAACTTACCAATATCTCTCATTGTATATCTTTTATTGTCTATTTTTTTAATTTCAATATTCTCTGGTGATAGTGTATATGCAGGAATGCTCAACGTGTACAAGTGCATTGCACCATCTAAATCTTTTGGAACTTGAGGTATTAAAGAAGAAGCACCTTCTACAACTTTAAAGTTACCTTCTTTATCTAAAAATATTTTATCTACTCTTGGTAAGTAATATTCAAAATCTGTTAAAATACTTGAATTGAAATCTATTACATTTACTGTAGATGCGCCAGTGCCATCAAATGATCTATCCTGAGTACCAGAATTAACTGTAGAAGCATTATCTACTCTAGGTCTAAAATCTAGTACATCTCTTAATTCAAATTTTTCACCTGTTGTATCAGATGTATAAGATGGAATATTTTCATATGTTACAGCACCTGAATACGAATCTACATCAAAGTAATCACCTGTTCCATGATTAAAGTATTTGTAAGAAATTATTATTTGACCAGTTGGTGTAAGTTGTCCTGATTTTAAAACAATTCTACCAACATCATAAAAATTATCTCTTTGTCCAGTATCTAAATCAAATCTACTAGTAATATCTGTATCACTGACTGTAGGTGTTATAGCAAAATCTGCAGCCATATGTACTGAAGTCAATTCATAAACATCAGCATGAGGTATTGATATTGTACCTCTTTCAATTTCATTTTGATCTGCAATTACAACTGGAGTTGCTGTAGTTAATGTTTTTGTTTTAGAATCAGCACTTGTTTTATCTATGGTAACTAATATTTTAACTTTATGACCATCGAAGTTTGCACCAAAGTCTAAAGTTAATTGTTTACCTACCGGTGATCCTCCTAAAGTAAATATTGAAAAGCCTTCGTGGTTATTGCCTGATAATTCTAATACATCTCCCACTGAACCTGTTCCACCAGAACCTGTTGTCATAATAGTTACAGTATATTTGCCTTGATTTAATCCAGTAAAAGTTTCGTTTGTTCCTGCAGTTAATGTAGTATCACCATTAGATGATAACGTAACAGTTTCATTTTTTGTAAAAGTATAACTTGTATCAGTTAAACCTGAATTAGATGCTGTCTTTAATGTTTTAATATTATTATATGGTAATTTGAATATTGAAATATTTTTATTAGCATCTTGTAATTTTGCTCTGTTTCTAGTTGCAATCGCTGATGAAACAGCAGTTCCACCAATAACAGCACTTAATGTTAAACTTGTATCAGAAATAATAGCTTCAACTACTCTAGTTGTTGTAGTACCAGATGTATCATCAAAAGATATACTATCGCCTATTCTTAATTCACTTGTAAATAAAGTACCTGAACCTACAACTGCTGCAGCACTTCCAGATATAGAAATATTACCTGTTAGATTTAATCTATTTGCATATGTAGAATTAGTTGTTACTGTATCAGATGTATATGTTGGACTTCCAGCCATACCAATTTGTTTTACAGAAGTAAAATCAAATGTATTAACTGCATTTAAACCAACTGCATTTGATTGTATAGTTGCAGTATCAGATGATGTGCTACTTGTTATAGTTTCTCCAGCAACAAATACACCTTTTACATTAGATAACATCACAACACCGTGAGCAGCTGTACCACCTGAACTATATGCTGAAAATGCAGATCCGTCTATTGCAGTAGTTCCATCAGTATCATATAATTCAAAATTTGAACCACTAGGATTTCTAACAGTGTAAACATTACCATTTAATTCTGTCATACCAACAACACCAGAAATTGTTACTTGTTGGCCTTCTTTGAAATTATTAGATGAAGTTATTACAACTGGATCAGCTGCTGTAGCACCTGTTATTGTAGCAGATTCTGATGTACAATCTAATTCTAGTGTACCAGTAGCGCCTGATGTTCCACCTGTTACTTTTTCACCAAAAGGTCTTAAAGTACCACTTCCACTTCCTGCGCCAGATGCTGTAAATACAGTTCCAACAGTATTTGATGATGCACCTATACTTGTAAAGTCAGATGTACCTGTTGTTACAATTATATATTTTTCATCTTCTGTAGAGGCCGTTGAAGCAATTGTAAAGTCTTCTGCTGTAGTGATATTTAAATTTGTGAATAAATTTATATCAAATAGATAATGTTTGTAAATTGTTGTACTACCAAAAATATTATTTGAAGCAGTACCTGATACATATTGAAATCCTTTTGATTTGGCTCTACCAATAACATTCGTACCAGATGATGTTCCTGTATTTTGAGTACCAGGAGTTTCTGTTGCAGATGAAAATAAATTTACTTTTTTAAATGCTTCTACATCACCACTGACAAACCCAATGTCTGGTGATCCATACACATTTGTGACATTTACAAAATTACCTACATCAAATCTTGTATTGAATGCATTTTGTGTGTCAAAACTTCTTGCTTTATTTACATCTAAAAATTTTGTTCCTATTGTTTCTATCTCATAACCTTTGACATAAGCTTTTCCAGGTGATAACCCAGCTGCTATTTTAGTTTCAACACCATCATTACCAGCAGTATAAACACCTCTATTATTGCCAGATATTAAATGTTCTCTTAAATCTAAATCAAAATCTCTTACAGTGTAATCTCCACTTTCGTCAAATGTTCTACGAGCAAGATTATCTTCTAGTACAGCATATTCAGTTGTTCTAACTTGATTTTGTAAAAGACCATTGTTTAATCTCAATAACTCAACAAAGTTTTGATCTTCTGTTGATGATATAGTTTTCTTAGCTAATGTTAAATCTATTTTAAATCTATGTGCACCTGGAGCATTTAAGTTTGATGAACCTTGAGCATTATCTACTAAAGACGCATCATCATTAGAAGTAACAAATGATTCTGTTATAGTTAAACCAACTCTATAACTAGGTGTGTTTGTATATTTGTCTAATATTAAAGTTTGTGCAGTTACACTAACTTGAAATCCATTTATGTAGTAAACACCTGCAGCAATAAATGCAGCACAACCTGTGTGAGTTGTTGCCACCACTGCAGTCGGTGTGCCTGTTGCAGTTGATGTAATTGTTTCACCATTAGAAAATGCAACCTGTGTATTATTAGTTGTATCGCTTGTTAAGTATTTTACAAATAATGTATCAGGATCTGTACCATCTGTTGCTACTGCGTTAACTACTTTTGCTGTAATACCTGATATTCCACCTGTTAAAGTAGAACCAATATAATCTGCAACTGATGAAGCTGTTTTAGATGTTAATTTAATAGCTGAGTAATCTAAATCAAAACCAATCTCGCCAGGTATAACCATAGCACCTTTGTCAAATATATGATCGGATACTCTCTCTATTTGATTTTGTAGTATTGATTGTGATTGTGTTAACTCTCTAGCCTGTACTGCAAACGCAGGTCTAAAAAGTATTCTATGAAACTTTTTAGATTCTGTATAATCGTCAAAGTAGGGCGAGAGGTTAAAGTTAGTTGGACTAGCCATTATCTCTCCTAAAATTCAATTACTAATTTAATGTTCTCGGTCTGGTCAGTTGCTCTAGTGATGGGTGTTCTATTTTCAATATACAAAACATCACCTTTATCACTATCTATTTCGGAACTTGCATAACCGCTAGTAAACGTAATACTATCTGCTGTTTCACTTCCAGCTGTACTTGGTGTTCCTGTTGCACTAGAGGTTTGTCCTGTAATAACATTTTCACCAGAAAATTCAACTAAATTTCCAGTTACATCAGCACCTTCATCATTAAATCTTGTTTGTATGTAATGTAAAATTCTGTTTGTAGCATCCCATTCTACAACTTTACCAACAGCACCTGTAGTTGCTTGATTAATTTCTTCATCAATACTAAAAGTACCTGGTGTCGGAGAAGCAGCAAATCTTACAGCTTTAGTCGCTCTTAATGTATTTGCTGATGCCGCAGCACCACCAGAAAATGGATCTCTCATTAAAACTATTTTTCTAAAATTATTTTCTGCTGTAAAGTCACCTGTATTAGAACTTTCTGTTCCTTCTAAACTTGTATTAACCATTACAAAGAAGCCACCTAATTCTTGTACTGCATTAAAGCCATGACCACCTTTAGGTTCTATGATTGGGTCTAATTCTGAACCAGTTAAACCAGTTGCACCAGCACTCACTATTTCAGCATTTGTAACATACCCATAAGTGTATCCTGTTCCTGGAGTTGTAACTGTAACTGCTGTAATACTTCCAGATGAAATTGTTACTGAAACCTGACCACCTGAACCATCACCTCTAATATTAATATTAGTGTATGTACCATCTGTACCACTTGAACCAGCTGATTTAATTTTAACTACATTGATTGCACCATCTACTGCCGCTGAACTTACAGTTGGATTAGTTGCTACAGCCATAAAATCTGTTGATAAGAAATCTGATTGTTGTGCTGCTGTTAAAGTGTACATATATTTCCACTTGTAACCATCACCTGTTGTAATAATTGGTGTAGTTGTTCCAGTAGGCTCTACAGTTGAAGTAGCATTACTATTATTATCGATACATTTGTAAACATTTCTATCTGTTGTTAAAACATAGAAAGTTGCATCATATAAAGTTGAAGCACCACTATTTGAAGTTTGTAGTGTTGTTCCACCTGTAATGTATTCACCATAGTCGTGTCTATAAGTGTCATAAACTGTGCCAGTCGTCCAGTTTCTTCTTGGACATACAAATGATACGTTTGATGCACCTATTTTTTTAGCTGCAAGTAAATCATCAAAAGTATAAAATTCTTCTGTTACACTATCCGATGGTGTAATTGGAGCAACATCAGTACCTTGATTTTCTGTTCTACTATCAGGTCTTGTTGATGTTGTAAAATCTTGTGGCCTACCAATACCTAGATAATACACATTGTGGGGAGTATTACCCGTATTAAAAGACTCTAAAAATCTTTCACTATTGTGTATTCTAAATTTATTTGTTATAATCGCTGGCATTTATTGTTTCCTTTTCATATATTTATACAAGTTTTCATTAAGGTTTAGTAGGCCAAGTTACATTATTTGCTTGGTCAACTGTAGTAATTCCATTTGTTATATTTCTTAATGCCTGTCTATATGTTGACATTTCTGTAGATAATGTCTGGTCAGATAAGGCAAGGTAATCTGTTTCTGCAATTAGTCTATCTCTTTCTGTTCT
>Ga0102963_1001217_pt1 | contig 11277 bp, 9 predicted proteins | sample SalPon2_C_H2O_MG_2_FD_84522 | JGI IMG/M metagenome (GOLD analysis project Ga0102963, IMG submission 84522) | Salt pond water microbial communities from South San Francisco under conditions of wetland restoration - Salt Pond MetaG SF2_C_H2O_MG | ecosystem: Environmental > Aquatic > Non-marine... | reverse complement strand
CCTTATCGGGTCTTCGCCGTTCCAGTTTTGCGCGGCTTGATAGAAGCGCGTGAATGCTGCATCCATTTCCGGGGCTGCCGGGATCAATTCGATAAATCCGGGCTCGTTTTTGCCGTCGTCCATATAGCGTACTCTGCCACCACCCACATCAGCCGAAAAGGCTTCCGAGAATCCTCGTGCCTGGTAGGCTTGTGATTCCGCGAGGGTATCATCCACCGCAATGCCGATATGATGAAAACCATAACCCCGTTTTTCGATAGTCTCTTTATAGACTGAGGGGTAATCGTCTTTGGGTTGTATTAGTTCGATGTTCATATGGCCGGCAAAAGACATGGCGATAGCTACGTCGGACCGGGCCTGCTCTCCACGATAGATCTGGTCAGGGCCGGTAAAGCTGTCCAGCAAAAACCAGGGCCCGGTTTTGCCATCCATGATCCACCAGTTCATCGCTGCCCTGATGTCCTCGACTACATAGGCCATCTGCATGATCTGCCCGGTTTTCTGTCCAAAACCAAATTCGGCCATTTTATTTTCCCCCGGTGTGGTTTGCTAATTGCTGTCTTAAGGTACCAGTTCGCTATTGATAGGGTCAGGTATCACACAGCCATCGACCCGGGCACATTCCTGTTGCAGGTATTGTGCGGTTTCAAAGAAAGGCAATGGTGGCGTGTCATTATAGGCTGGGGCATAGCGAGCCATGGCCAGATCAAAAGGTGTGCTGCCGGCATCATCAACCACCTGTTGTTGGGCGCCATTTTCAATAAGAAAACGAGCGACTTCTGTCCAGCCCTGTTTGGCAGCGCCATGCAATGCTGTCTGCCCATGGATAACCACTTCGCCCTCGTTGGCGGGGTGCGGTGTCTTGTCGCGCTGATAATCGACAACGCTTACTCCTGGTGGCAATGCCGGATCACCGGATAAGGCATTAATGTCAGCGCCGGCATCCAGTAACTGTTGAATAGCGTCAATGCTTTGCTGTTGCGTACGAAAAGCGCCCCGGGTTGGTGAGGAAGTATGACCAATGCCAGCCACAATCATCATCGGTGTCTGGCCTTCCTTATTTGGCAGATCCGGCAGAGCACCGTATTCCAGCAACAGTTGTGTACTTTCCAGGTCGCCCCCTTTTACCGCACGCATCAGTGGTGTAGCTCCGGTGGTAAGGACTTTGTCGGAACCGCGATCATAGATGGCGTTGCGTAAAGGCGGTACCAGTTTTAGCTGGATATTCGGATTGGCGCCGCGCTCAAGCAGCATGGCCGCAATGTCATGGCCGCTGATGAGATCGCTACTGGGAATATCAGGTCGACCGCCAATTGGCAAGGTGTGCAGATCAATGGCGTTAAATAGTGGGGTACGGCCATAGATATCCCATTTATTTACATCGGCACCAGCGTCTATCAGAGCTGCAGCCGTAGCAAAGTGTTGATTCAACAGCGCAACGTTTAATGGCGTGACCCGTTCCGGATCGTGGATATCAGTATCGGCGCCAGCCTCGGTCAACACGCGAACGCATTCGGTACACCCTTCGCGGGCTGCAAAGTGCAAGGCGGTAAAACCACCCCTGTTGTAGGTCAACGGACGCGGTTCGTTAAGAATGGTGCGATCCCACTGCCTGACAATACTGGTGTGGTTAACGTCAGCTCCATGGCGAATCAGCAGGGCAATCATCTCGGGTTGCTGCTGGGCGGCGGCCCAGAGCAGGGCGGTTTGTCCGCCCCATTGTTCTACTGCATCTACCTGGGCGCCGTTGGCAAGTAATAATTCTGCTGCCTGTAGTTGTCCGGCGCGGGCTACATTCATCAGCGGTGTTTCTCCTTCCGGGTTACGCCAATTGGCGTCTGCGCCATGGGCCAGCAGAATTTCGAGGACATCTGTGGCGCCTGTTATGGAAGCCTCCAGAATTGCCGAGGAACCATAGTCATTGCTCACGTTGGTTTCAGCGCCGGCAGCTACCAGAGCGGCGACCAGCTCGGCATCGCCCAGATAGGCTGCATACATCAAGGCGGTAGTGCCATCTGCCTGGGTTGCATTTACATCGCCACCACTGGCAATACTTTGCATCGCCAAATCAGCCTGGTTGTTGGCTACCAGCGTAACAATATCGTTGTCCGCCATAGCGGAGAAGACGGGAGATAAAAGAATGATAGAAAGCCGGAGTAGTCTTTTCATGCCTGTATTTTCTTATATATGTGTATTGGGTGATTGGCTAAAAATGCAGATAGTCTGCCTGTTCATGTTTCACGAGTTTAGCAGAAAATTCCACTGCATTGGATTACTTGCTGATAGTGAAATGATGGACAGATTTGCGAGCTATAGGAAATTACATTAAGTTGCCATTTCTGGCCCTGATTGTTGCAATTCATTGGCAAGCTCAGGGAATCAAGTATTTCCTTAATACTCACAAAAAATATTAGGGGTACTAATTAAAACAGGAGTTATCAATTATGTCTGAACCAAGAGCCAACCCCCTGCTGGAGTCCGGCAAGCCGCTTTTTTTTAAAGTAGCCAACGCCGAAATGACAGGGTTCAAGGCGCCGGAAAATCGACTGGGTGAAGCGGTCAGGCTTTGTGTCCGTTCATTGTCTGTGATGCAGAAAGAGGCGCTGGTAGTCTCGGCCCGCACCGGCAATGTCTGGCGTCTGGCCAGTGATGAAGGCGCCTATCTTGATGGCCTTGATGCGGCCCCATGTCCGCTGTCCTTTTTGACCACTGGCATGGTCTGTTCCTATATGAATGAAATTCTTGCCCTGGCCAAACAGCGCGGCATTGATATCAACAATATTCGTCTAGTTCAGGATAATTACTACACCATGAAAGGCTCTGCACTCAGAGGCACCATGATTGGTGGCGCAAAAGATGTGGAGCTGGATGTCCAGATTGATTGTGATGCCGACCATGAAGCGATCAATGGCCTGGTGGTTGATGCAGTAGCGGCATCTCCATTGAACGGGCTCATGCGTGGTGCCAAGGAAAGCCTGTTTACCCTGTGCCATAACGGTGAAGAAATCGAACCCGCAAAAGCCTTGCCAGTTGGACGGCCTGCTGAAGCGGATCCCGGCGATCACTTCGATGCTGCCATGCCAACCAGTGATGACTGGTCTGGTCTGCTTGTTAAAGGCGGTATCACGCCAAAAACTGGAGAAAGCGTTACGCTGGCGGGTGATAGTCTGAAAGAAGAGCAGGATCGAATTCTGCATGTTCGAGGCATCTGTACACTGCGCGAAGACGGCGTAAAGCAGGTTGAACAGCATTTGTTTAATCCCCATGGCTCCATTTTTCATTTTCTATGCGATGAAGCGCCAGTCAATGGCGGCAAGGGTCTGGCCCCTGATGCGGTAAGTTATATCAGTGCCGGTATTGGTTTCTGCTTCATGACCCAGTTTGGTCGTTATGCCAAAATTGTCAAAAAGGATTTGCAGGAATACCGGGTTATTCAGGACACCCATTTTTCACTGGGCGGTGCCAGCGGCGGAACCGGGAAAGCAGGAACCGCAGACCCGATAGAAACCCATGTGCATCTGGTCAGCGGGGAGGATGATGAGTTTGCCCGCACTATTCTGGATATGTCCGAGCAGACCTGTTTCCTGCATGCTTTCTGCAAGGCTGACCTGAAAACCAGGCTGTCCATTGAGCCTTTTTAGCAAGGGTGAGGGCTAAGAAATAGCTATAGAAAATAATAATATTCAGTTTTAATGATTTACCTGGGACTGGGAGAAGTAAATGAAAAACATGGTTAACAAACTCGTTCACTCAGCGATCATGCTGCTTTTCTCGACTCTGCTTCAGGCCCAGCCTGGACCAAGGGCGCAGTTGCCGGACGTAGTTCCGCCACCCCAGCGTTTCGCGACTTCCACTGGCCATTATGAATATTTGTATAACAGCCATAATGGAGGCACTTCCCATAGCTATGATAGCGTGCCGAAGTGGGAGGGTTTGTGGTCTGCACAAGGGAATAACAGCGGCAACCAGCTATTTCTGGAGTCGCTGGATGGCAGCCCCATTGGTCCCTTTGGTGAAGGTGAGAATGTGGTGATAAAAGAGGGCGTACTGACGCCGGAATACGAAGCCGCATTCCAGTATCGACGGGATCTTGGCGTAGACTATGACCGCCTGACCTCATGTGAGCCTGCCGGCATGCCACGCTGGTTGCTCGAACCTTACGTGCGGGAATTCATCAATACACCAAGCCAGTCCTGGTGGACCAATGATCTGGCTAATGACACGCGTCGAATCTACATTAACCAGGAACACAAGAATATTGACGGTACCCATTATGCTGCTGGCGATTCCATCGGCTTCTGGGTGGATGATATGTTGATCGTGCATACCGTTGATATTTATCCATCGGATTATTTCCGTGGTACGCCACCAACCAGCAACCAGTTTGAAACTGTGGAAGTCTGGCGTATGGAAACACTGAACAACGGTACCAAACGACTGGTCAATAATGTCACTTTTTATGATGAGCTCAGTCTGGTTGAACCGATAACGGTGGTATACACTTTTTGGCCACGGCAAGACCTTCAAGCTCTTGGTTTCAGGATGCGTTACTGGGAGTGCGCCCAAAATGACAATACCTACCTGACGTTTGACGACGAGGGTAGACCTTCAACCCAGTATCGCTTGCCGGGAGAAGATGGCTATGTGGATCCGCGCGGCAATGATCGGCTGCGTAATCCTGATCTGCCCGCGGGACTGGTAGGACAGGAAAAAAGTCCTATTTTTAATGATGATGTCCAGTAAGCGCCGAGATATCAAAGGAGTCCAGAAATGAAAACAACAATAAAAATTTTAACCGTGGCGGCTTTTCTGATGACCACAGGTCTGGAAAGTGCCATGGCTCATCACAGTTTTGCCATGTTTGACCGTTCCCGCGAAGAGTTTCTGACAGGCACAATAAGACGCTGGGCATTTAACAGCCCCCATATTGCCCTGTACATGGAAACCGAGGATGGCACACTTTACAGCCTGGAAGGGGCTGCACCGCCATCAGTGATGTCTCGTTCTCCCAGCATGAACGGTTTCACGTTTCAGCCCGGGCAGACGGTAAGCGTGGTCTATTGTCCACTTCATGACGGCCGCCCTGGTGGCGCGTTGGGTTATATCATCGATGCCCAGGGAACTTTCTACTCTCCCAATGATGGTGGCTGTGGTCCAAGTCCGGACTGGGAAGAATGGGTTAAACAGGGATATACCTCGCGTGCCGAAGCTGAAGCAGCTCAATAGTCCTGTGAATTTATCATCAACACTTTTTCCTGTGAACCGATTGTGGACATGCTTGTCTGTTCTTGCCGTTATACTTGTTGTTACTACGAGCCCCTCAAGTCTGGCACAACATGAAACCGGCGCTGATCTGCTTGGTGGTGAACGCGCCTTTCGGGATTACTGTGCCAACTGTCATGGACCTGACGGTGATCTGATAAGTCAGGTGGATCTGGGGCATAACAATTTTCGTCAACCTTATTCGGATGAGGAAATTGCCGGCATTATCATGAATGGCATTCCCAATACTCCCATGCCGCCAACACCGCGAGTCACTGAAGAACAGGCTTATATGCTTGTTGCTTATCTGCGCAGTCTGGGGGAACGCGATAATGGCGCGCTCAGCGGCAATATTGCACGGGGCAAAACGTTGTATGAGGGCAGGGGTAAATGTATGGACTGCCATATGATCAATGGCAAGGGGTCAGTGCTCGGTCCTGATCTGAGCAGTATTGCGTTGGTGAGATCGGCGGCGGAGCTTGAGCAGTCGCTGCTTGAGCCCGATAGCGAAGTGCAGCCCGGAAACCGGTTTTATTCAGTGCAGACGTCGAATGGGGAAATGGTTTCCGGTCGCCTGCTTAATCATGATGCCCTTACTGTCCAGATGCTCGATAGCAATGAAAGACTGCGCTCATTTGAAAAGAGCCAGCTGGTTTCATTTGGTTTTAGCAATCCGGATATGCCATCACTGGCTACAGGCTACACGCAACAGGAGATTGCCGATCTGGTGGCTTATCTGTCGACGCTGCGGCGGGGAGCTGCGCAATGAAAAAATATTGTCTGTTATTTCTTGCTGCGCTGCTGATAAGCGAAGCGGGTTTATCACAAGTCAGTTTTGACGACATATTAAGCGCTGACAACGACGCCAACTGGCTCAGCTATTCACAAAATCTTTTTAACCAGCGTCATAGCGGTCTTGATCAGGTCAACACCGGCAATGTCGCCGAGCTTGAATTGCAGTGGGTGTGGCAGGCCCGATCACTGGAGAAATTTGAAGCCACGCCTTTGGTCGTGGATGGTGTTCTGTATACCGTGCAGGCTCCCAATGACGTCATTGCGCTTGATGCGGCGACAGGCAGAATATTCTGGACCTATAACCATGAACCGGCACCGGCACGAACCTGTTGCGGGCGGGTTAACCGGGGTCTGGCGATACTTGGCAATACTTTGTTTATGGGAACGGTGGATGGACGTTTACTGGCAATCGATGCGCGCAGTGGCAATCTGATCTGGAACACCGAAGTAGCTGATGCCAATGCGCTGTATTCCATCACCATGCCGCCCATGGTAGTTGAAGATAAAGTCTATATTGGTACGGCCGGTGGCGATCTCGGCATTCGCGGTTATGTGGCTGCCTATGACGTCAACACTGGCGCAGAAATATGGAAGACCTATACCATTCCCGGCCCCGGTGAACCTGGCCATGAATCCTGGTCCGGTGATTCCTGGATGACCGGGGGCGCTGCTATCTGGAATGCCGGCGCCTATGATCCAGAAGCGAATCTGGTGTACTGGGGAACTGGTAATCCGGCGCCTGACTGGGATGGCCGTACAAGGCTTGGTGATAATCTTTATAGTGACAGCGTGGTGGCCTTTGATGCAGACAGCGGAGAAATAAAATGGCATTACCAGTTCACGCCCCATGATGAAATGGACTACGATTCCACTCAGGTACCGGTTCTGGTGGACCGGCAATGGGAGGGGCGCCTGCGCAAACTTATGTTGTGGGCCAATCGTAATGGGCTGATGTATGTACTGGACCGCGTGACTGGTGAATTCCTCCATGGCAAACCCTATGTCAACGTTAACTGGATGAGCGGTTTTGATGAATCGGGACGTCCGATTCGTGCGCCTGGCATGGTGCCTTCAGTGGAAGGAACGGTTATCCGTCCCCATGTGCATGGTGCCATCAACTGGGCGCCTACAGCTTACAGTCCAAAGCATGATCTTTATTATGTTGCCCATTGGGAAGATTCGGGCATCATGGCCATCGAGGGTCAGTTTCCCCAGGCACTGGGCGTGAACCGACGCCAGACCACCATGGGCGATGTCGCGCTGGAACCTTTCCTGAATAACAATGAAGAAGCCTGGGGCGTCATTCGTGCCTATGATCCGGACACTCTGGATGCGGTGTGGGAATTTGATCTGGGCAATATTACCTGGGGCGGGGTACTCTCGACTGATGGTGATATTGTTTTTGGTGGAGGTAAGGATGGCTACTTTGTGGCGCTGGATGCCACTAGCGGCGAGTTGCTCTGGAAAACCAACCTGGGTGGTCAAGTGAATGCGGCGCCCATGTCCTATGCTGTTAATGGTAAACAGTATATTGCGATTGCTGCAGGCACTGCACTGTTTACTTTTGCACTGCCTGAATAAAAAAGAAGTAAGAACAGAGTTCGATCTAATCACCATGGAAATTTTTTTAAAGCGCTTGTCCTCTCAACTACTTTCTCTTGTTGCGCTGTTTGCATTGTCTTTTATGCACTCGCTTACCAGCCTGGCACAGGGTGCTGAAGCGCAAAACAGTGTCATCCCTGAACGCATACAGCTGGTGATTGATGGCCATAATCTGCCACCTTCCAGTTTCAGTTTTTATGTTCAGGAAGTGGGCCAGGATAACCCCGACCTGTCTGTTAATGCCGACCTTCCGATGAACCCGGCATCAGCAATCAAGACCCTGACTACATTTGCAGCACTGGAATCATTAGGACCAGCTTTTACCTGGCAGACTGAACTGTATGCCCTTGGGCCCATTGAAAATGGGGTGCTCAGGGGAGACCTGCTCATGAAAGGCGGTGGCGATCCCTTCCTGGTTGAAGACCAGTTGCGTGCCATGTTGAAGTCTCTGCAACGTGCTGGTGTTGAACACATCACCGGCAACCTGGTGCTGGATGGATCCTATTTTGATGCGTCTGTGGAAGAAGGAGAACTCATCGATAACCAGAATGGGCGCGCCTACAATACCGATCCCAATGCCATCATTGCCAACTTTCAGGCCATGACCTTTTTCTTTTACCCCCATGCCAATGGCCGGGATGTCATCATTCACACCGATCCCCGCTTACCCAATGTCAAAATCAGTAACCGGCTGCGTCAGGTCAATCGATCCTGTGGTGGTTACCAGCGCGGAATCAGTTTCAATTTAAATCCTGATGATCCCTCTGAAGTGATTTTTGAAGGACAGTTTCCCTCTCGCTGCTCACGTTATCAAATGGTCAGGGAAGTTCTGGATGCGCCGGATTATACTTTCGGCCTGTTTAAGGAATTGTGGTCGGAACTGGGTGGGCAGCTGGGCGGCGATTTGCGTCGTGGGGCCGTTCCGGATGAACTTGATCCCATCGTGATCTGGAACTCAGTCCCCATGTCGGACATTATCAAGTCCATTAATAAATTCAGTAATAATCTGATGACCCGACATTTGTTATTGACCCTGGGTGCTGAAGTTCTGGGGCCGCCGGCTACGGTGGAAAAAGGCATTGAGGCAATCAATAATTATCTGGAATTGAAAAGCCTCGACTCCAAACAATTGTCGTTGAGCAATGGTGCTGGACTCTCAAGAGATACCCGCATTACGGCAGTACTGCTTAACGAAGTCATGCAAAGTGCCTGGGCCAGCCCCTATATGCCAGAGTATGTAGCGTCGTTACCGCTCAATGGCATGGACGGCACCATGCGCAACCGGGCACGTGGATCGAAGATGTCTGGCCGCATGCATGTAAAAACCGGCTCCCTTGATGAAGTGTCGGCAGTAAATGGTTTTGTCTATTCACAAAGTAACCGGGTTTTTGCAGTAACGGGTATGGTGAATCATGAGCTGGCTGATCGAGGCCCGGGCACTGAGTTACTGGATGCGCTGCTGATCTGGACTTATTTACAATAAGGTGGAATTAGAAATATGAAGAAAACAATAACGCTGCTTTTTATCCTGCAACTTATTGCCTGTGGTGGGCAGGAAGACAGTAACAGTCCTGACAATCTGCAAGTGGATGCTCCAGTCACCGAGTCGGCAACAGATGAAATGGCAATCTCTCTCAAACCTTTGCCCGGTTTGGACGATGTTGTTCCAGTACTGACGCAAAAATCTACGCTGTTGATGCAAACTGGAACCGGTGAGATTGTTATCGAAATATATCCCGAAGCTGCTCCCAATGCGGCGGCGCGATTTCTGGAACTTGTTGAGGCAGGGTTTTACGATGATACTCCGGTGTTTCGTGTAGTCCCGGACTTTGTTGCCCAGTTTGGCATCAACTGGCGCGATAATTATCCTTTGTGGCAGGACAACAACTTTAATGATGATCCCAGTTTATTTGCGCTGGAACGCGGCACCCTGGCTTTTGCCAAGGCCGGTCCGGATACCAACTCCACGCAGGTATTTATAAACTACATAGAGAACAACAGGCTGGCGGAACCGCGTTACAACTTCACGGTTTTTGGCAAAGTAGTGTCGGGAATGGAAGCAGTGGATGCCTTTATCCCGGTAGGCGACCCGGGCGGTGGTCTGGATCAGGCGCGCTTGTGGAATGATGGTGCTGCCTATCTGGACTCCCTGACTACCAAACCCGTTATGATCGAGACGGTAAGTATTGTTGGTGCGAATGTTTCACCCTGATTGAATCCTGCTCAACCCTGGCTATTTAAACTCTCTTGGATAGCTAACAGTGCTTCGGCTTCACCGGGTCTTGCAGTAATGGTAGAAGGTTTCAGTGCCAGCAGCTGTTTGAAGGTTGTTGCGCCCGGACAACTCTCATAAAAAGTTGCCAGTGCTTCAAAATCATCAAGACTGACCTTGCCATTGAAGGTCAGTCGAATCATATCGAGTGCCTCCCATAACACCGCGTCGGCAACCATTACTTCACGATCATTCATGGTATTCAGCCAGCCCCATTGTTGCAGTGTCTGGTTAACAGTCGCCAAATGCATTTGCAGCCGTCTTTTAAAAACAGCTGTAGTTTCAGCAACGTCGGTACCCGGATGAAAAATATCGCACCAGATCAAATTGATGCAGGGCGTCAGTAAATCAAGAAAAGCGCTGGAAGTAAGCATGGCATGCTGTAAACGCGTCGTTTCATCCAGCTGAGCGTTATCCCCGAGTTTTTCCTGGATAAAAGCGAGAATGACCAACACTTCATTGATCATCATATCGTCCCATTGCAACGCCGGGAGTTTCTGAAAGTCGCCGCTAACAGCCCTGTTACTGCGAATGTCTGGCCAGTTGGAATTATCAGCATTGAGCCTGATGCGGTCATCACTGAAGGGAATATCGCGCTGAGTGAGCAGACCACGAATAAATTGTCCGCGTCCACGCACGTCAAAGTAGTGCAGAGTAATTTCGGTGTAAGCAGGCATCTGGAGCTTCCTTTTAGTGGCATGCAGTAAGGTATTAGCATTTACACGGGCTTCCGGGATATTTTAATAGAATTATCAGATGGGAGACAGCAAACTCAATAATGGATTGCTCTCTCATAAAGCCATGTCCGCCAGCCGAATATTTGCAGGGCAAGGAGTAAGTCCATCTGTAGCATGGATATGGTTATTTCATTGATTGTATTTTTCCAGCGTGCGCCCGGATAAGTCCTGAAATCGGCACTACTAATTATCAAATTCGCCACTATAATTGCCCCCTTCTTTTATTCGCACCCTGAACGACTCGCGGTGTATTTAACACGGGACTAAGTGTGAAATCTGATTTGATCAAAATGGCCCTGGTATTGGGTTCACTTAGCTGGATAGGACCGTTTGCAATTGATATGTATTTGCCGGCGATGCCTGTTATTGCTGAAGACCTGCAGGCATCAGTCTCTGCATCCCAGGCAACACTGATGTCATTTTTTATTTCCTTCGGTGTCAGTCAACTGGTCTATGGTCCGGCTTCCGACGTGTTTGGGCGCAAGCCGCCACTGTATTTTGGCCTGGTGGTGTTTGCCCTGGCGTCTATTGGCTGCGCCATGTCACCGACCATTAACTGGCTTATAGCGATGCGCTTCGTGCAGGGGATTGGCGCAGCGGCGGTAATGT
>Ga0102963_1001216_pt1 | contig 11282 bp, 15 predicted proteins | sample SalPon2_C_H2O_MG_2_FD_84522 | JGI IMG/M metagenome (GOLD analysis project Ga0102963, IMG submission 84522) | Salt pond water microbial communities from South San Francisco under conditions of wetland restoration - Salt Pond MetaG SF2_C_H2O_MG | ecosystem: Environmental > Aquatic > Non-marine... | reverse complement strand
TAATATCCAGTTCTACTCCTCGCTGTTTAGCCATTATTTCTAATTTAATAAGTTCAATATTCTTTTTAGCTTCTTCTTTGTTCTTAAAAAAATCTATGACTTGGGGAACTGCAGATCCAGCAAATCCCAACAAGCTACCAAGCAAAGTAAGCATTTATTTTCTTTCCAAAAGTGTCTTAAGCAACATTGTATGCTCATTAAATACCAATCTCATTTCACCTAAAATTCTATTACTATCTGTTAGTAGTTCACGTAATGCTTTGTCAGACTCTGTATCTTTATCCATCCATAGTTTTCTCTCAATTTCATGTCTTTCTGACGTGTATTTAATATACCAAAAGCAAGCACACAAGGCAAAAATAGTTCCACCTACGTCTACTAGTTGTTTAATCATATCAGCATCCACACTGTTCTCCTTTCATAATTTTATGAGTGTAAAAGAATTTCTGTGTGAAAAGACAGTTTTAAATTTACTATAATATTTATAAAGAAAAACTTTTGGAAGCAATAAAGGAGGAGTGGAGGAGAACGATTTCAATAACTAAAACAATATACAATACACAACACACAAAATAACAACTAACAACATCCTTGCACTAAGCAACTGGAGCAACAAACAATTAATTATTCCAGTTAACAAAAGGATTAAGTAGTTTGGAGGCTTGTATACCAGGTCATCTTTTCAAGATGTGGTGTTATCTACTACTGCTCTCTTCCACTTTACTGAGAACTAGATCAATTCTTCTTTTTCAAGAAAACGAACATCGCTCTCAGACAAATCAATCAGAGTAGAAACATTAAGTTCCAAAATCTGATCGTTTGTTTTTTGACGTAGCTTTTTTAACTTTCTAATTTCAGTTTCATAAACTGAAATTTCTTCCTTACTTATTAAACTGGATGTGACACTTTGCTCTTGTCTAAAAGCAAGTACACTGTCTGATTTTATTTCCTGATATTTTTTCAATTTATCAGTAATTTCCTGTACAGTATACATTCTGGTATTCCTGTACTCCATAACCTCAGTTAAAAACTTAATTTTTTGTGTAATTACTCTTTCTTCTGTTAGCAAATCACTAACACCAGAATCCTGGTTGGCTTTAGCTGTAGCTTTACGAATATTTTCCAGTGTATCTACTAATTGCCACTTTCTGTTTAAATTATTTTTCCAAGTAGAAACATGGTCATGAAAATCAGTTTCAACATAATCAATATCTGCATATGAACGCTTGGTAGAAACTTCAATGTTATTCATAACATTCATAATTTCTAGTTGTAGTGCAGCTGATTTTCTTAAATTAATTTTCATTTTATTTCCTTATTATTAAATGTTTGGTGCGGCTAGCCGGAATCGAACCGGCAAAGCATTTCTGCCGCTGGATTTTAAGTCCAGTGTGTTTACCATTTTCACCACAGCCGCAAATTTACCTATTAGTAATTATAACATTTTAGTTAGTAATGTCAATAAATTTTTCTAATATTTCTGCAGCTTTTTGTAATTCGCTGTTTTTATGGTTATGAAAGGAGACATTCCAAATGATTTCTAAAACTCTAACAATATCCTTGTTTTGCTCTGCGGATAAAATCTTGTGGTAATCACTTGTTGCTGTATGAGTTATCGCAAGATGTTGTTTGAGTATAACTGTCTGCTGGTGTTTAAGATACCAAATTGCTTTTTTTAGATCCTCTGTACCGTTTTTATGCTGGTATCTATATACATATTTGAAGGCATTGCCCAAGCAAAATCCCATGTATTGAACAATTTCAATAGCTTCTACACCACTAGGATGACTATTATAATGTGTTGGATGATCTACTTTACTCATGCCCAACCTATATGTTCGTATGTATTGTACACAACTACCCTATTATCAATCACAAATTCATTTACAACTTTTTTAACAAATGCGTGTAAAGGTTTTACACCATTTTCCATTAAAACATGTTCTAGAGTACACATAAAAAATTCAGGACCACCTATCATGGCTTTTTCTGCATTATGTGCTATGCTTATATTTGAAAGCTTAATAGCTCTTGCAATCATATCTTTGTTTGTAGGAAGTTCATGAAATGTTATTAAAGAAATAATTTCTAATTTATCTTTAGGCTCAATAACGCCTAATTCTATTTGTTTTGGTAAAGCAACGTTTTTAGTTAAATTTAAAATATTCAACTTATTTCCTTATATTAACACATAAATTATTTATGTCAAGGAAATTTATACTTATTGATTTTTTATTTTATTTAAAACATCAGCTAATTCAGTCCAAGTTTCTCTTTTAAGAACGATTTCGTTAAGGTCTATAGAATTATTCCAAATTAAATCCCAGGCTAAACGCAATCTGCCCAGCAAATCTAAGTTTTGATGTAAGTACGATAGGTAGATAGTATCTTCTAAAAGATCATCATCATGAAACTTAGTTAGTTTAACAGCATGGCTGGGATCATGACAATCACAGCCAATGTATAACGTAGTATCTATTTTATCTCCATGATTTAAAAAGATAGCCATATGTCCTTTTATTTGTCGATGTTACTTAATTTTCTATTCATTGACTTTTGTAAATAAGATAACAAAACACCATAAGCTGGTAAGAACACAATTAAACCAACAATAATTTTAGTAATTGTTTGGTTAAATGCTACATCTTCTACCCAAGGCTCTGGATAAAATGCTGCATAAAAGAAACTATATGTATCGATTATATTAGCTGCAAAAGTTGATAACATAGGAGCTACCCACCACATTGCAGTAAATCTCTCTCTAATATGTTGGAAAACAAACACATCTAACATGGTTCCTAATCCATATGCTACACCGCTAGCTAATCCTACACGATAAGCATGTTCATCACCTATTGCTAATAACACTAATATACTTGCAATAATAGCTGGAATAAAAGCTATACCAACTACAGCCCTTCCAGTTTCTTTACCTACCATTCTTACAGTTAGGTCAGTTGCAACAACTACAATTGGAAATGTAAATGCAGCGGCTGCTAAAGGAAATTGTCCTAACATTGGAATAATAGGTTCGTCAAATAAATTAAATCTAATAGTTACTAAGTAGTTGCTAATTGCAATTACTAGAGTATGTAGAATTACTAAATTCCTTACAAGTGTTTTATCAACACCTTCTAACATTTTTAACATATTTTTTTCCTTATTATATATTATTAAAAAAACTTCTTCCCATGACTAAATAATCTGCTCCTGCAGAAAACGCTTCCTCAGCGGTGCAAGATCTAACTTGATCATCACTAGTAGGATTTGACCTAATACCTGGGCAAATCTTTTTTAGTGCTGTGTTATGAATTAATTTTATATCTAAAGGACTACATATCATACCATAAAAATTATTTTCTTCCATTAAATCTATTGATCTTCTATAGCAATCAAATAAATCAGATTTGTATAACTCATTTACATCATTGTATTCCCAACTAGTTAAAACTGTTACGCCTAACAATTTTATATCTTTTGAATACTGTTGTAATGATTTGATTGCAACTGAATTATTTGACATGTGAATTGTAACCATTTCACAGCCGTTATTTATTAACTGCTCAATTATTCCACACATGGTATTTGGAATATCAAAAAGCTTATAGTCACAAAAAATATTATTATAATTTTTACCTATGTACGGATATAGATTATGATTTAATTTAAATCCTCTAACTTTATTTTGCCATTGACTTATAACTTCTTCTGCATATGGAACTGAAAAGTTATCTAATGCTAAAATTATTTTATTTGAGTTTAAATTTTCCATATTAATATTTTTTATAAAATCCCAACCTAGGTCTTTCGTCAGTAATATCAGGAACAAAAATAAATCCTTTAGGATGTTTTATTTTTTTACCTTCCCAAACTGGTATAATTTCTTTACATCCATCACTAAAATCTGGATTTCTTCTTAAATGTATTTCTATAATTTTGTTATCTACTAGCTCAACATTTACAAATGGATATTTTTTTATTATCTCATGAACAAAATCTGGTATACTGGGTTCATAATCTACCACAGTCCATCTGTCAAACATCATTAAATTTTTGGACTTCCTGAAACCTTCTGTAGCTCTAATTTGTTTTTGGTATTCAAAATCAACACTTATATGCCTTCCAGTAAATAATTCTTGCCAAAAATATCCTGCTGGTACGATATCCCAACTACTGTCTTTAATGTGTTTTATGCTTGCACCTTTGCCCATACCTTCTAAATTAACACAAGGTCTAACTATATAATTTCCTGGTTTTGGAACAGGAACGCCAGCAGGTCCACATTTGAAACCCAATTTTCTACTTAATATTGATTTGTCAAATATCCATAAATCATCTACATCTATGTGAGGCCATATTTCATGATCATAATACATAAAAATATTTATGTATTAAGATTTTCTTCGTAACCTTCCCAAACTTCATCATTACCAATAAAGTACTCAGTATCATGCCATTTCTTATTCATCCAACCTACAAATGCATAGTATCCTTTGCCAACAGACTCAGCAAAATCATATTCACAATCAATTGGAACTTTGTCGTAGTAAGCTAATTCGGCCATTTCGCCTAGATTAGTTTCAATATAACTGATTGCAAACTTTTTGGGGTTAAAATCTTCTCCATCAGTTTCAACAAACCAAGTACCAAAATTTCCTTTTTCAGCACTGTACCACATCAATACTGGAATATACTCTGAATCTTCGGGTGGATTCTCAGGTTCTTTTTCATCAGCATAACATTCTCTACTGTTCAATGGATATGGAGAAAATTCTATTTCGTTTTCATCATAAGCCCAATCATCATTTCGGTCAGTTATCTCTGAAACAATAAATTTGCTATCAGCGGCATAGCCTGTTAGGTGTTCTAAATCATCAACTTCGTTCCAAGCTACAAATTCTTCACCGTCATCTAAAACAGGAGGACTATCAGAATCAATATTATCTTCATCTTGCCATTCTAATCCTAATAAATGCTGTTGTAAATCATCAGTATCTTTGTCTTGCCAATATCTCACAAAGTCTGCACTCACAGTACCAACAGTAAGTTCGCCACCGTACCTTTCGCCAACTACTCTAAATTTGCGTTTTGTCATAGGTTTTCTCTCATAAATATCTAAAAACGATGCAGTTATTTCACAAATTTCATCTATAATTTTTTTCTCTTCTTCTTCTGTCATTTTGTTGCAAAATTTTCTAGTATCTTGTAACCATCTTGGCTAACGTGATAATGTTTAAATGCCCTTTCAGGATGAGGCATTATTCCAAGCACATTTCCTTTGTGATTATAAACACCAGCAATACTATTTGTACTACCATTTGGATTATCAGAATATCTATATGCAACATTTACTAGCTCTGGATGCGGGTGATAGTAATTGCCCATTCCGTGGGCAATAGGAATCTTATAATCTTCCTCTTCATTATATATAGTAACAGGTTTACAGATAAATTGCAAGTTTTCATTTTGCCTTAGAGTGCCAGGAAGTAAATCTAATTCACATAGTATTTGAAAACCATTACAAATGCCGAGTGCTTTCTTTTCATACAATCTGATATGCCTCTCTATTTCAGCAACTGCAGGACTGAATGTAGCAAGTTTACCTGCTCTCATGTAATCACCGTAGCTAAATCCGCCCGGAAATATATACATGTCATGCATTTTAATGTTTGTATCTTTGTGCCAGATCTTGTTTACACGCAATCCAGTATAGGTTTTTAAAAAATCAACAGTTTCTGCATCACAATTGCTGCCTGGAAATATAATTACTCCTACACTATACATTTACTTTGCCTTCTGCAATTAATTTATTTCGATTCTTTAAATGTAATATTTTTAAATCATCTTTGTTTCCTCCAGAATAACGAACAGCATATCCTTCAGATAACATGATATTTGTTAATTTAGTTTTTTCTATTTGAAAATCTCCTAAAATCCTACCAAATTTTCCTCTTTTATCATCTCCAGATTTATCTACTGTTGTAATTAATACCTGAATACTACCTACTGGTAACCATTTTTTTACAAACTCTTTACTTGCATTTCCAAATACCTTTTCTACTTTATCTCTTGTTCTAGATTCTGGAGTATCAATACCATTTATTCTAATACGTTGATCTTTTAACCAAATTCCAAATCCCAAATCTATGTCTACATCAACTGTATCACCATCAATCACTCTTCTTATTTTTGCTTTATAATCATACATATTAATACTCAATTAGTCCGATTGCTCCAAATACTGGAGTTGGTAAAATATTTTGTCCTGAAGTTTCATTGTAAAAACTAACATTGCCGCTAACTATCGGAAAGTCTAGTTTTTCACAAATCCTGACCATTCCGTCTATTGTTTCTTTAAACTCAAACATGATTTCCGGATTTTCTGGATTGCCAAAATTTAAACAGTTTGTTAGTGCAATAGGTTTGGCTCCTACATTAACTAATTTATCATAAATGGAGCTTATACAAAATTCAGCACCCTGATCTGGATTAACAAAACTGTGATAAGGAAAGCTATCTGTATATATAGCAATACGTTTATCCTTACCACGTTTGTCTTTCTTGGGGATTTCTATTATGGCAACTTCATCACGGATACCCTTTATGGTATTTCCTTGTACTTCACTGTCAAATTGTGATAGTATGTTTTCGGTAACGTAACGATACTCTGATTGTATTTCAGCACGAGTTCCTACGGGTTTCCAAGTTCTATCTAATTCTGGAGGCTCTAAACAACTTAATGGAAAATTACAACAAACTTTACCATCTTTGTAAACAACAAAATTACCATCACTAGTTAGATGACCAATTTCAACACAATCTAAGTCCCACTTATTAAAGATAGCTTTTGCCTCTTCTATACCCCAATCATGTACAACAAACAACATCCTTTCTTGAGACTCACTTAACAGTATTTCCCATGCTTCCATACCCGTTTCTCTCAGCGGTACTTTGTCTAGATCCAGTTCAACTCCACATTTTCCTTGGAATGTTGCAGAGCCGCCTTTAATACCTATTTCAGTAACTGAACTTGTAAGTCCTGCTGCTCCCATATCTTGTGCTGCTATTACATGCCCTGTTTCAGCTAGTTCTAGACAGGCTTCTATTAACAATTTTTCTAGGTATGGATCACCTACTTGTACAGTAGGACGTAAGTCTACGCCATCAGTGAAACTATCACTTGCCATTACGGCACCACCGATTCCGTCTCTTCCTGTTTTAGCACCTACATATAAGAGTTTACCTGGATCTTTTGGTCCGCATCGTAATGCACGACCCCTTGTGTGACCTACAGCCATTGCATTTACTAATGGATTTTTTGCATAATGCTTATGGAATGTTATTTTACTACTCACAGTAGGTACTCCAACACAATTGCCATAATGTGTTAAGCCCTTAATCACACCATCCATTACACGTTTACTGTCATCCGAAAATGCAGGATCTCCAAAGAATAGATTATTAGTTAAAGCAATTGGTCTAAAACCCATTGTAAATATATCTCGTAATATACCACCTACACCAGTTGCCGCACCCTGAAATGGCTCAATATAACTTGGATGGTTATGAGATTCCATTTTAAACGCAATCTTATCAGATCCTCCTATACTAATAATACCAGCATTTTCTCCAGGTCCAGAGAAAACGTATTTGTTATCTGTATACAATCTTTTTAAGTGTATTTTACTTGTTTTATAGCTACAGTGTTCGCTCCACATAGCGTCAAATACCGCTAATTCAGTAGGAAAGGGTTTACGCCATATCCTATTTTCAATTAATTTTTCTTCTTCAGGTGTTAACATATTAATACAACTTATGAGGGTCAGTAGGAATTAATGTATAATCATACAACAATTCATTTACAAAAATATTTTTAGCAATCTCATGTTGTTCTTCTAATGTCACATCGTCCTCAACTTCTAGATAAAAGATCTGCCCTACGGAAATGTGAGTGATTTTTGAACTTTTTCCTACACTGTTCAGTATTGTTTCTCCCTCTACGTCTTTGATTCCACTTCGCAGCTTTGTCTGTATCGTTACTTTCTTCATTTTTTCCTATATCAGTCCTGTAAATCATATTTGCAAAATCTATCTTGTCAATAGCATTATATACTTTTTCGCTAGCTTGGTCAACGGTTTCACCTAAAGCAGTAACATTTAATACCCTGCCTCCGGTTGTTTTATACTTACCAGTGTTTTCATTTAGTTCAGTACCAGCATGGAAAACTACTACGTCATCAAGATCGTCTAACCCAGTAATTTCATGTCCTGTAACATATTCTCGAGGATAGCCCTGTGAGCATAATGTAACAGTAACAGCAGCACCTGTTTTAAATTTAGGCTCTGGCAGTTTATCTAATGTTCCATTTGTGATTGCTTCTAAGTATGGATATAAATCATCTTCCATTAACATCATTAATACTTGACACTCGGGATCGCCAAATCTAACATTGTATTCAATTACATATGGGCCATCTTTTGAGATCATTAAGCCGACATAAAGGATGCCTCTGTATCGCAAACCTTCTAGTCGCATTCCATTTAATGTTGGAAAAACAATTTTTGTTTCAATTTCTTTTGCCAGTTTTTCGTCTATTCCCGGATGCGGACAATAAGCACCCATGCCTCCTGTATTAGGTCCAGTATCTCCATCTCCTAATCGTTTGTGGTCTTTGCAGAACGGAAGCATTTTATAATTTTCTCCGTCTGACATAACAAAACAACTTGCTTCAAATCCTTCAATAAAATCTTCGAATAAGACTTTATTAGAAGGGGAATTAAAAACATTGTTAGTAAAAATATGTGGAAGATGGCTCCAAGCTTCTTGTTTAGTTCGTGCAATTACTACTCCTTTACCACCGCAAAGACCGTCTTCCTTAATTACCACAGGCGTTTGGTCATCACGCATATTATCCATATCAAAAATAGCCTGATTCATACCGTCTGGACTCCTGGTATATGTCATCCATCTAGCAGTAGGTATATCATGCCTTTGCATAAACTGTTTAGCCCACAGTTTACTGCTTTCTAATCTAGCAGCAAGCATTGAGGGTGCTACAATATGTTTATGAGCATGCCTATCAGCAATGCCTCCTGCAATTTCTTTCTCCGGTCCCACTACTGTTAAATCAGCTAACCCATCCACGATACAATGATCATGTTTTTCTAATTTCCAACGTAACGCATCTTCCCTGCCACCGTCTCCTATGACAATGATTCGTTTACCTCGACCGTGACAGGGATTAAGATGTTTAAGAGTTTTCCCAAGTGGTTTCATGTTTTTGCATCCAATTTTTATTTAGCTCATGAATATCTTTTTCTTGTTGCTGTCTTGAAGCTACAATTTTATCTTGTAGCTCTTGATTATTTAAAGCTAAAATTTCTATACTAAGTAATGCAGCATTTGTTGAGTTATTAATAGCAACAGTAGCAACAGGTACTCCACGTGGCATCTGTACAATACTTAACAAACTGTCTAATCCTTCTGCTGTGCTTGTACGGACAGGAACTCCAATAACTGGAAGCGGTGTCATTGCAGCAAACATTCCTGGTAGGTGTGCTGCTCCCCCTGCGCCGGCAATAACAACCTTAAACCCATTTGCTTTTGCATTTTTACTATATTCAATCATTTCAAGTGGTGTTCGATGTGCTGACAAGATGCGTTTTTCATAGCTAACTCCATACTTTTCCAGTACATTACAAGCATCCTTCATTACGTCCCAATCACTCATACTACCCATTACTATTGCAACATCAGCCATTATTGTCCTTTAAAACTTTGGCATAAACATATTCTATATGTTTTGTATAGTGTGTAACATCAAAACACTCATTTAATTCTTCGTTATTAAATAATCCTGATTGGATCACATTTTTTCTAAACTCTCCATCTTTTTTATGTGATAAATGCTGTATAATATTATAAGCATTTTCTCTTGTAAAACCTTTGTCATTAATAAGTTTAAGCAAAATGCGTTGACTAAAAAATACTCCGTCGGTTTTCCATAAATTATTACGCATTCTATCTACATCAACTTTCATATCTTGTACAACGAAATTCATTCTTTTTATAGCAAAACTTAAATGAACAAACGTGTCAGGTAACAAAATACGTTCAGCACTACTATGAGATATATCTCTTTCATGCCATAAGGTGATATTTTCCATTGCAGGCACTATAGCCATTCTAATAGTTCTAGCTAATCCTGTCAAATTTTCAGTTAAGATAGGATTCTTTTTGTGTGGCATTGCACTTGAACCTTTTTGACCTTTACTGAAACTTTCTATTACTTCTCCTACTTCTGTTCTTTGTAAATGTCTTATTTCTGTTGCAAGTCGTTCTATACAACTAGCGATTATACTTAAATGACTAAAAAGTAGTGCAAGTCTTTCTCTAGGCACAACTTGTGTTGATATATCCTCTGCTCTAATTCCTAATTTTAATGCAAGAGATTCTTCTACTTCTGGACTATTCATTGTATATGTACCAATAGTACCACTACATTTAATTCTAACAATATTGTCTAAATCTCTTTGTAGTGCATCAACACATCTTTTAAAGGCTGCATAGTGTGTTAAAAGTTTTGCTCCAAAGGTCATAGGCTCTGCATGTATACCATGACTTCTACCTATACAAAAAGTGTGTTTATGCTTTAATGCTTGATCTTTTAGGGATTCTAATAATAAATTTAACCTTGTCACTATTAAATTAATACTATTTTTAGTAATAACGGCCTGAGCAGTATCAATCAAATCCTGACTTGTCATTCCATAATGAATGTGTTTTGCAGGATCACCTATTGTATTAGATAAGTGTGTTAGAAAAGCAATTATATCATGTTTAGTAGTTGCTTCAATTTCTTCTATTTGTTCAACATAATTACCACTTAAACATTTGTCTTTATTTAAAGACATAATTTTTCCAATATCATTAGGTATTGTACCTAAGTCTCCTAAAATTTCACATACATATTGTTCAACATCATACCAAGTACTGAACTTATTTTGTTCAGACCATATCTGTTCCATTTCTTTATCGGTATATCTTTTATGCATATTCTCCTTCTGATCTTGCTAGTCCATAAAGTGTTGGATATTCACCTCCTAAACAAGCTTTACATAATGTTTTATCTTTTCCAATGCTTTTCAATAACCCATCATAACTAAGATACTGTAAGCTATCAGCACCAAAATAAGAAGGGTCAGGGTTATTGCTTCCTGCATATAGTTCCTTTATAGTGGGAAAATCTATTCCATAAAAGCATGGATTGATAATAGGCGGG
>Ga0102963_1001209_pt1 | contig 11321 bp, 14 predicted proteins | sample SalPon2_C_H2O_MG_2_FD_84522 | JGI IMG/M metagenome (GOLD analysis project Ga0102963, IMG submission 84522) | Salt pond water microbial communities from South San Francisco under conditions of wetland restoration - Salt Pond MetaG SF2_C_H2O_MG | ecosystem: Environmental > Aquatic > Non-marine... | reverse complement strand
TGGTGTCCTTTAAGAAAAAAATGAGGTGAACGCGGGAAAAGAAAAACACAGACACAAACAACGCCGCGACCACTGCGACCCACTCGACCCGCTCAATCCGATTCACCCATTCAACCGAATGTTGGACCACCGACCCAACAAAACAAGGCACTTGCGGTCCAATCATGTCACAACGTTGTGCTATGACCCACCACCCACCACCTCTTGCGCATTTCGTGAATGCAGACGGATTGAGGGGGCCACGGGGGGTCAGGCAGGGGTCACGTATATATAAGACCTAACAGATTTTTTTGTCATTTTAAGTTGGGGTAAAGCTACGGCGGCGTACACTTAGCTTACTCCTGAATAAAACCAATCGTAAATCTCTAAGATAACCACGTGGTAACCCTAAGATAACCATAAGATAACCTATAGGTAAAACTATAGATATATCTTAGGGGGGTTTCCTCTAGATACGGTGAAGAACTCCAAGACCCGCCGCCCCCGCCTTTTTCACCCTTTCTAGATATACCGAAAATAGGAACTCTAGATGCACCCATATGTAATCATAGGACAGCCTAATTGTGTCTATTGTCAGAAGGCCAAGGCACTCCTCATGGAGAAATATTCTGACTACCAATACTTCGACATAGTCACCCACCCGTGGCTACGTGAGTTATTCAAGATGTCCAAGCTAAAGACAGTCCCTCAGATATTCAGTCCCCAAGGTGATCTTATAGGTGGCTATGAGGAACTAGAGGTTTACGTCCAGACAATCAGCGAAGCGAAGCAGACACAATGATTGAGGTAACCTACATGGGACACATGGGGGATGACCTAACAGTGGTCAATGCGGCCCGTGTGTCTTTTAACAAAGAGTCATTCCTTGAGTGCATCGATCTAGTCAAAGGTAAGTATTCGCTAAGTCATAAGGACACCAAGCTTATCACTTATCTAGCCAAGCATAAGCACATGTCACCTTTTGGCCATTGCTTCGCGTCCTTCCACGTGAAAGCCCCAGTGTTTGTCGCTAGGCAACTTGTGAAACATAAGTTCCTGAGATGGAACGAGGTGTCCCGTAGATACGTCGATGAAGAACCTGAGTTCTATGAACCAAGTGAATGGCGTGGCAAAGCTGAAGACAAGAAACAAGGCTCATCCGGTGTTGTAGATGTCAAGGGGTCTGTGAATATGGGTAGGGCTTCGTGGGCGGCGAAAGAGGCGTACACAATGCTTCTCAAATTAGGGGTAGCCCCAGAGCAAGCCCGTATGGTTCTCCCGCAATCCATGATGACCCAATGGTGGTGGTCTGGATCACTGGATGCCTTTGCAGACATGTGTGCCTTACGTTGCACTCAGGATACCCAACAGGAATCCCGCGAGGTAGCCATGCAGATCGATGAACACATGGAGAAACTATTCCCTGTCTCATGGAAAGCATTAAGGAAAAACTATGGATGAAGATGATAAGTTACCCGAAGGTCGCAAACCGCTACCTAATGAATGGTTTGTTGATCGGGCTAATCAGTTCTCAGGTATTAAGCCTATGACAGATGAGGAACGTAATCGTGCGAATGAACGAGCGGCGGCGAACTCTGATAATGTCATAGAGTTAGACATCCCTACCCCAGAGGACCGTGAGTTGATGACAATGGAACAACAGGTCTATGAGGACTTCGGTGACAACGGATTGTTTACCGTACAGATCATGTCGGCGGCTGTTCAAGGTCTTATGGAAGAGATCGATAAGCTACACGCCAGAATAGACTCACTGAGTGAGGAATAGTTACGTTAGGGGGTATGGGTAGCCAAAACCCCCTTCCGTTACTCTAGGGTGCCTTACAGAGTCTCTGAGAGTCACCTGAAGGCTGTGAAGAGGACAGGTTCATCTGAGATCATAGGTTTCTTAACTTTGTTAGGATTCCTAGCGTTATCCATGAACCTCTCTAGTTCCTGATCTAATAAGTCTTCTTTGTGGGCTTTTTCGCCGGCGGCTTCGTCCCTGTTCATTTGCTCCACGTAGTACCCTACTGCCATGCTAAGTGCATCTAGTCGGTCATCGTGTCTCAACGATCCCTTCTCGGCTGTAATACGTGTTAATTGATAAATGAGCATCTTGTGGAACCTGACAGCCTGTTCGTACTTCTGAGCGGTCCTGTAGTCTTCCTCAATTACCCTTGGGTCGAACACAAGTTTATGTCGCATCATAACAGGTTCTAACGTATCAATAATACGCCGTTCCTTCTGCTTACTGTGTCGTACCTCTTCGATCAACACGGGGTGTATCTTACCAAGTACAGGTTGTAGCAATTTGAGGAACATACCATCACCGAAGTTGCTCTCGACCACCACATGGTTCACCTTGTATTTTTTTGCGATATGACTGAGTTCAGTCAACGTGGTATCGTCGTAGCCGCCAGATAGACCGCCACAGGCTACCACGAATAGATAACCGTTTAGCATTTTAACGACAGCGTAACCTGTTTCGTCGGCACCCCTACCACTAGGGTCAATAGACATAACAGTACCTGAGAAGTCTGCAAAGACATCCCCTACGTTCATAGGGGGATACATGCGGTCACCACGCATAGCTGCGTTGGGTAAGTCGTTTAACGCACGGTCCTCTAGTGGACCCCAAGTTAATCTCAGCGGTCCCTGTTCATTGTCTACGGACATAACGATCAGATCACGTACTTTGAGCGGGAAGCGTTCCATATCTGATAGCTGGGTCGATAGCATAAACTGCATCGCAAACCCTGCTTTACCGTAGGATGCCTCACGTTCCAGTAGATCACTCTCGTCAAACCGTAGGGGGTCTGTAGGTGCGCTGGGTTTAAGATTAAGGTCAGTAATGAACTTAGCTAGGCTGTCGCCATACTTTTCCATCTCTTCTTTTGCGGGCATACGTGCGGGCCATATCTGGCACTCGTATCCGCGTTCTGGAAGCTTGGAGTACAGACTATCCTCTGTCTGAGGTGTACCCAAGAAGACCACGCGAGATGAAGGTAAAGGTTTAAGGACAGCGTCGAACTCCTTGATAGTCTCAGCTAATTTGTCGCGCATCTGTTGGGTGCCTGAGTTGTTCAAAACCTCAACGTCATCGGCAATAATCAGGTCAGCACGTGAACCTGTGATCTGTGATGTGATACCCACAGATTTAACGCTTGGTGACTGTGACGCAGTAGCCGGACCTACGTCAAAACTAATCTTGGACTGTCGTTGTTCTGTTCTAGGCTTTAGGTATTCTAAACCTTCAAGTTCCCAGATAAGTCTCTGACAGAATGTGGAAAATGCGTCTGCGCGTTCTTTAGATGCAGACACCACCAGTATTTTTTCTTCAGGGTCTTTAAGTAATCTCCAGACAACGTAACCGGCTGTAAGGTGTGATTTACCTACCCCACGGAAAGCCTGTATGATTGAACGCTTGGGTCCATGCTGCAAGTAGTCTGCTATGTTTAGCTGTACAGGTGTGGGTTCAGGTAGTCCTAAGTGTTGGTGGACGTAGTAGACGAATATCTTAAAGTCTGATCTTATTTTTTTGTGAAATGGGGTATCAGGTATAGCCATGATAATCCTTAATGAAAAAAAGAGGCCCACTGAGGAGCCTCTAATTTCTTATGTTAAGTCTACGATTTCACAGGAGCCACCAGTACATGCTAGGGTCTGTGATCCGGCAGTGTTATCCTCTGCCTCGTATTCTTTTAGTTTTGCCCAATCGATACTTGTTGGCATCAATGATGCTAACTCTTCGTAATCGGACTTCCCTATTTCTTCATAGGGTGCTTGTTGATATGTGTGTTCGTTGTACGGTAGGAATGATACGCCTGACATCTCATCGAAGTGAGCATAGACAAACGCACCTACTTCAAACCACTCATCACTTTTGACGTTGATCGTAACGCTAGGTTTATGTTCACACCATGCGCGTTGATACGCCAACCACATTTTAAGTTGATCGATAGCTGATACATCCTCTGTTACTTGTGCATTCTCAGGGGCTTTCACAGGAAAGCTAAAGACCATTGTTTGGTCTGGTTTGAATACATCAGGTTCAGATGGAATACCTTGATCAGCCATGAACTGTGTTAGTGGGTCTTTCATGTCACCACGCACCCGCCGAATATAATATGGACTATGACGAGCATGTATCCCACTGGCTGAGTCACATAACTGTGAGACAGTTCCGGATGGTTTGTTGCAAGTTATAGCGGCGGCTACGGGTATGCCTAACTTCTCGGCCCACTCCTTGTTGGTTTCCACAGCGACTTCCCGAAGATGACTTAGAGTTGCCTCTAGGCCAGCGTTCTTCAGGTTCATCAGTGGATTATCCATCACGCCTGTGAGTGACACACCCAACAAGCGTTCTTCTTCGGTATTTCGCTGCCACACTTTTCGCAAGTATGGGAAGCTTGTGTACGTTGATTGGATGGTCCCAAGGATTGTAGCCACTCGTACCTTGCGAACAAGATCGTCGATAGTATCCGTAGCACGGACAACACACTCTGTAAGATTACAGAATTGGTACGGTCTAAGGATGATTTCGCTACACGGGTTCGTTCCAAAATCATAGGATGCATCGCGTCTTCCATTCTTCTCTGCTTGTTTCTTAGAAGCTTCACGGTTGAAGATACCACGTTCACCTGAACCACTCTCGACCAACGCCATCCATTCACGCATGAAAGACAGGCTGTCTGGTTTCTCGGTGTATGACACTGAGTTGTTAGCCAAGGCACGTTGTGGGTTGTTTTTCCACCACTCGCCTGACTTCGCATGGCGCATACGATCATCAGATAAGTTAGATAGAGAGATCATGGCTGATCGCCGTACACCGCCTACAACAACAATCTGCCCAATGAAGCACATGACATCATGACATTCGATTGAAGACAGCTTGCGGCCCTTGGCGTTCTTGAAGACGTTCACAACGAAGTTGAATAGGTCTACCAACGGTGCTGGACCGGACGCACGACCACCAAACGTTTTAAGCTTGGCACCCGCTGGGCGTACCTTTGACACATCCCACTTCGGAATTTCACCTGAGTACAACAATGCAATCAGTTGTCGTAGTGCTTTAGCCCAACCCTCTTTGCTGTCCTTCACGATAATCGTTGTATCGCTTTCAAACATTAATTCAGGTACTTCTGGTAGTTTGTTAATGTATTGACGTTCAACAGAGAACCCAACACCAGTACCACACAGTAGAATGAACATAGCTTCGTCAAAAGCCTTGGGGTCATCCACGGGTAGATACGAACAGTTATAACCGGCAGTGTTATCACGATCCAAAGCAGGTCCAGCGGTCATCAACGCTCTCATACTCGGCATTACCTCTAGATTGAGGATAGCCTCTTCGATCTCTGTCTTTGTGTATCCATCGACCTTCTCACCGACAACATGTGACATGTAACGGTCAACAGTTTCACCCCAATTTTCTCGACGCTGCTCGTCTTCTAACCAACGGGCATACCGTGATGTGTGGATGAACGCTTGGTAATCTGTAGGGAAGTAATTGCTCATACGCCACGCCCCCGCTGATCTTTGTCTTCACCAAGCCAAACCATGCGATCAATGTCGGCACGGTTGATCCCAATATCTTTGAGGTCTTTGTCAGTTAGACGGTTAAGTTGTTTGATTGCTTCTCGGTGTGTACGCCAAGTCGCTAGATAATTGATGTATCGCCAGAACCAACTCATCGTTTGTCTCCTGACCCACCAAGCGTTCCACGTTTTTGACGTTCACGCAGTTTCTTCAAATTGTTTTCAGCAATGTCTTCAAGTGCTTGACCTAAGTCTTGCGACAGCACAGCGAGATACCACAGGACATCCCCAAGTTCTGAGGCAATATCTTGTTTGGTTTCTTTATCAAATTCACCGTTCTTATCGCGGTAAACTTTTTTGATTTTATTCATCACTTCACCGACTTCACCTGCCAGCCCCATCGCTGGGTATGAAATTCGGTTACTGGTCGGATAGATTGCTGTCTTTATTGCTGTTAGTTGATAAAAAGAGAGGTCCATTCTCGCTCCTAAGTTTGGGTTACCTAGAAACGGTGAAGAATGGCCTCTTAGTTCGTGTAATACTCTTCGCTATCAAAATCGGGTAAGGCTTTCATTAGTTCAGTCAAACCTTCGTTCTCAGCACCGATAGCTTCAATGTTGTTATCTTTTAGAAATCTAATAGCTGTCGATAATTCAGCCGCACTCGCTTCACCTGTTTTAATGCGCTGTAATAGTTCAGCGGCGATAGCGGAGTGTAGTTCTCCAAGTAATTCTTTAGTTGCAGACATGTTATACCTCACAGGCTCTGTCTAGAGCGTCTAGGAGTGCGGAACCAGTTATCACTGACTGACTACCCCCATCCTCTATTAAAGCTTCTGTATGGAAGTCTCTGAGTCTCTCTGTGCCATCGCAGATAGCTTGTTCACTTGTTGCGATTGCGCAGCCACTCACGAGCATCGTCAGCGTCACGATTAGTGGTAGCAGCTTCATCGATGCGCTCCCGTGTTTTAATGTAATTCTCAGCTTGCTTCTGTGCTTGTTTCTGACGGGCAGATGAAGCACCCTTGAAGAAAGCCCCTAAGATGACAACTAGGAGCGAACCCGCCCCTAGCAGCCATTTTTGTAGATACGAGGTAATCATCGATCACCCGCGTTCCATTTAACGATACGTTCTTTAAGAATGATCAAAGCTGTTACGGCGATAACTACTGCACCACCAATGGCGATAAGCTGTGCTGTACCGTCAAGTGATCCAATAGCTGTAACACCCGCACCCGCCGCTGTACCTACTTGTACAACAGAGGCTTGCATGGTTTTACTTTGTACTTTCTTTTTACGTGGTTGTTTTAGGGTCCGTACTCCCAGCAAACGGTCACGTGGGTATGGTGCAACTGAAACTTTGTTTCCTTGGTTGCCCCCTAGAACGTAAATATTCTCATCGTCGTGATGTGAATAGAATGCAACGTGTCCTTTCCACCCTTTTTTAGAACCACGCCAGAATACCACAACGTCACCCTTCTGGGCGTTGTTGATGTCTACTGGTTGACCCCAATCTAGGTAAGAACGAGCGTTTAGTTTACCACTGCCTTTGACACCACACTCTGCTAATACTGCGCCGACGAATGCGGCACACCAAGGTGTTTCATCGTCTTGCACGTAGCCGTGACCGGCATCCGCGAAGAACTTAACAATTTGGTCGTTGTGTTTAGCAGCGGGGTACTCTTTGACCCCAAGGTAGTCTTCGGCAATGTCGAATATATGATGTGACATTTGTTACCTGATAAATATTAAATAAAGTATAAAAGCTGCGCCAGCGAAGCCTAGAATAATGAACCCAGCAATAGCTAATCCTTCGATTAACTCTTCACGGGCTTTCTCTGCTTCTAACTTTTCTTGCTTTCGGCGTTTACGGGCTTCGGCTTGATACGCGATAAAATCCGACCACAGCCCCGCACGGCCCTGATATATCATCAGTTGTTTTAGATTGTGTTCATGTTCCTTGATCTGTTCAAGTGCCAAGAACTCCTCTAAATCATTAGCCGTTTGTGGTTTCAATGAAGCCATAAAGCCGGTCTGTTTCTTTTTGACCTTATCTTGCAAGACTTCTTTATTTGTAACGATTGTAGCTATTTGCTGGGCGCACTGACTTAGTGATTTCCCGTTCTGTACAAAAGTTTTTATGGTCTGGAATGCCGCGTTGCAAGCTGCGAGTTCCGCAAGCATTACTCTCGGTTACGCGAGGCCATCTTTTCGACAGCCGCACGTATTGCTTTTATATTCTCATCTATTCGAGCCATAGAGACAGCTTGCTCATGAACCATGTCTTCAATACGGTTCACGCGTTGTTCCATCTCTTTGATGTTGGTGGTGTTGCGATCAATGTCTCCAAGCATCATTGATACCGTCCACACTATCGCAGCACCTTGGGTAATTAGGCCGAAGATGAGAGTTATGGGTACACTTTTGGATAAGTGCCAACTCTCTGTATGGTCTGCCATTCGAGATTAAGCCTTCTCAATTAAAAGCCCATTAGATGTTGCAATGTGGCGAGGATAAACCGTACCCGCTACTAATGTAGAATCCGAAGCTACAGGTGCATATGCTAGTGCTTGGAAGCTGTCACCCGCGCTTGCGGCTTCTAGTGCAACAGCTTTTATTTTATATGCATATGCAGGTGAACTTGGCCCTGTTGTACTAACTTCAAATGAACCAAATTTGTAGTCAGCAATATTATCTGTTGTACTCCAGTTACTAGATAGCGTTAGAGCGAATACGCCGTTACTATCTACAACCGCATGTGGTGCCATATTATCGGTAGTATTTGGGCTTCGAACATCTACATATCCTTGGAATGTAGGCGTATAGTACCCACCATTTGCAGAATTATATTCTAACTTAATCATTTGTGCTTGATAGTTATTGACATTGCTATCGTTTGATGTGCTGGGTAATCTATACTCCCACAAGAAACCATATTTATCGTCACCTGATGAAGCCCATCTATTTCCATATAACGCAGGACCTGCTGGGGTTGTATCAGAAGTCATTAAACGCGTATCAGTGATTAGAGTAGTGTGTTTACCTGATAAAGTTGGTGGAGTTGCGCTCGTTCCATCAACAGAAATTTGATAAGTAGTTACGGCAGCACCACCTGCCCAAAATACCATTCGAAGAATGCCGTTACTATCTGGCTCATCATCCTTATATAAAAGTTTTCCACTATCAGGGGGAACATCATCACCAGTTGCACTTACGGATATTGTTCCAAACCCAGATGCGTTATTCCATTGCGGATAATAATGATAATTCCATCCATTACTGTGGGGGTAATAAATCAACCAATTACCAACACTAACAGGGGCTATATCCACGCGAAACCAGTTTGATGGCATACCACTGTTCTGAGACATAACGCTATTTGAGCCATCTAAGTTTACATAACCAAGCGATTGATAGCTGGTACTGTAATACGAATAGTAATAAAACTTTCTTTGATTTAGTCCGCTTCCAGTTGAGTAATAAGAGTTGTTATGCATTTTTGCATACGCGTAAGTACTACTTGAACCAGATGTATTATAAACTTGTGTTGGTGAGCTAAGTGCGCCAGTGCTAGAGTTATAACTAACTCGGTAGAACTCTTTTTGATAATTTGTACCACTAGTCATAGAGTGTCTACCAGACACCGCAACCATTACATAATCAAGTTCAGGAGCAACCTGAAAGTTATAATCAGTAAACCCGTAGTTTGCTAAGTTAGCTGTACGAATAACAAGATTTGATACAGGCGTCATTATATTTGTGGCGCTATTAAAACTTACAGTGTGCAAGGAGATGTAATAATAATTACTGCTATCCCTTTGCGAGGTCAAAAATATGAATTTTCCATTGCCAAGATTTTGCCAATTTGCATATGGCGAACCGCTGATGCCAAATGGACTTGTGGAAGGAACATCGTTAAACGGATAATCCATAAAGTTTGAAGTGATGGTATTATCTGGCGTAAAATTATACGCACTACTTTCAGCCTTACCATCGTTGTTAATTGTAATTTCGGCACCCTTTGCAATGGCACCATCTGCAACCAGTGTAACCTTTTCAGCACTGTTGGGCTTTGTAAGTAGCTGGTTAATAAATGCTAATTCAACACTCATTTGTTATCTCCTTATGCAACAGTCTTTGTGATTGTGTTCAATCGACCATTGCCGTCATAGCCGTAGGTCAAAGTTACAACTGTTGTTGTTCCATCTGTGTCCGTATAAACAACGGACGTTAAGTTGCCTGTGGTGTAGTTGTAGTTGGCAACATTCCCACCGTTATAATTCACTGCCGAAATGGTTCCGTCTGCATTATAATTAATGCTCGTAACATTCAGTCCCTCGACGTAAGCCAATGGATCGTCTGCAAGTGAACGAGAAGAATACAGCAAGCTAGACCATGCTGTCGTACCATCACCAAGTTTGAAACGATGGGTATCACTTTCAATGCCTATTTCGCCATTGAGCAGTGTGGGGTTGTGAGTAGTCCACTGCGCGGCAGTGTCTCGTCTAAATTGAATCTTAGGCACTTGAAGCACTCCCTAAATCGAATAATGTTCCTGATTGCGAAGACGCTGTTCCACAATCGATTAATTCGGCGGCACCGCCAATTTCTCCCCAACCCTCTGAGGTGTATCCCTCAAAAGCGTCTTCTGTTGCGTTATATCTGAACATACCAAGAGAAGGGGTCGTTGGTTGTTGTGCAGTTGTTCCAGAAGGTAGTTTTATTGCACTTGTTCCGGTGAAACTGGCTGATGCGAATGATGGCGCACTGGTGCTTGATAAATTTTGGTCGATCGCAGCTAAGTTGGCATTATAAGCCTGTACATCTACCCCGATCTCCAACCCAATATTTTGTCTTGCTGCATTAACAGATAGTACATCGCTCAAATTGTTTGCTGCTAGTAAAGCACCCGACAAAGACGCATATGCTGCAACCCAACTGGTTCCCTCATACACCTTCATTACATCATCGGTAGTATTGAAGTATAACGCACCAGTGATCAAAGCATCACCGTCGTTGTCTAATGTTGGGTCACTCGCTTTTGCACCTAAATAACGATCATCGAAGTCATCATAAGATGCCGCTGCGTTAGCCTCTGAGGTTGCCGCCGCTGTAGCTGAGTTAGCTGCGTTAGTTTCACTTGTTGCAGCGTTGGTTTCGCTCGTAGCTGCGTTGGTTGCAGAAGCTGCCGCATTAGTTTCGCTTGTAGCCGCCGCAGTTGCGCTGTTTTGAGCGTTGGTAGCGTATGTAGATGCACTTCCCTCGCTAGTAGCCGCTGCCGCTTCACTAGCAGCCGCGTTGGTAGCACTCGTAGCTGCGTTGGTCGCAGAGGACGCTGAAGCTGTCGCTGATGTTTGTGATGCGCTTGCGGAGTTTGCAGAACTTGTTGCGCTGTTAGCAGCGTTTGTTTCTGAGGTTGCCGCAGCCGCTGCCTTTGCAGTAGCTGTCGCAGCATCCGCAGCTACACCCGCTTCAGACCCTGCCGCTGCCGCTGCACTAGACGCTGCATTGGTTTCAGAGGTCGCAGCGTTGGTTTCGCTGGTTGCCGCTGCATTTTCGCTTGCAAGAGCCGCAGCCGCTGAACCCGCCGCGTTTGTTTCTGATGTAGCGGCGTTGGTTTCTGAGGTTGCTGCGTTAGTCTCGGACGTTGCTGCCGCTGTCTCAGAGGCCGCTGCATTTGTTTCACTCAGTGCCGCTGCAATTCTGTGATTGTCAGCGTCTGTAGCATCAGATTGTACGGTTGCAAGGTAGGTTGCTGTTTGGTCACGCAACGCTTCGGTTTCATCCTTAAAACCTTCGGCTTCCT
>Ga0102963_1001207_pt1 | contig 11324 bp, 12 predicted proteins | sample SalPon2_C_H2O_MG_2_FD_84522 | JGI IMG/M metagenome (GOLD analysis project Ga0102963, IMG submission 84522) | Salt pond water microbial communities from South San Francisco under conditions of wetland restoration - Salt Pond MetaG SF2_C_H2O_MG | ecosystem: Environmental > Aquatic > Non-marine... | reverse complement strand
TAGCAAAGCGCGGCTCGGCGAAGATCATCACTCCGGCCGCAGACTGGAGAAGATGCGCGCAGGTGCGAGAACCGACCACCAAAAAGAAGGCGTCCTGAATTTTCCGATGTAACCACACGATACCCGTAAGGCCACAGAACACTTCCCGCTGACCCCGCTCCCGGACAATGAGCGGCGCAGCGCCGTGGCTATTCATGGGATCCCCTCCCCGAACCATCTTGTCGGGCAAGACGGAACTTCCAAAGAAATTGCCCGGCATTCACCACGTAGGCGGCGTAAGCCAGGAGCGTGAGATAGAGCTGGGCCTGGACGCTCAAGGGCCAAAACATGGCCAGGAGGACGGCGCTGTGGAGCACGATCACCCCCATGCTCACAACGTCTTCCCAAAAGAACGGGCCCGCAAAGAGGTAGCGACCGAACACGACCTTCTCCCAGCAGGCGCCCGTGACCATGATGAGATAGAGCAGCGCGGTTTTAAGGAGAATGGAGGCTTGGGCCAGGACGTAGCCTTCCCCCGTGATGATGGTGCGCAGCACAAGCAGCAGGGAAACGGCAAAGACGAAGAACTGCAACGGCGCAAGGATGCCTTGCACTAGGGTCCAGCGCGTTTGATCGCGGCGCGCCCGTTCCGCGGCCGTGTACAGCGAGGGCATTGGCGTTGGGACCGCCGGGTTTCCTGGGCCCATGGGGCACTTCCTCCGTCGTCCTTCACTGCAATCTAGGGACAGCTCAGAGAAGTGTCAACTTGATTTTACGTCAGTTTTTTTAGACGCTGCCCCCTGAGCTCAAGGGACTCGCCCTACGCGCGAGCTCGAGGGAAAAGCATTGACCCGTCCAGCAGAGAGGCGCAGCCTTCAATGACCACGGGGAGTGGTTGACTTCTTGAGTCAATGAGGGAGAAAAGCATGGCCAAGCAAGAACCGGGAGACAGCGCAGCGCTGTCCCCTCGCTTGGCCCCCGACCTTGGGGCGCCGAACGGCACCATCATCGATTACCTGGTCACCCAGAGGGTAATCCCATCGCTGGTCGCCGAGGGCGATCGCTTCATCGCAGATAGCCGAGCCTCGTCGCCGGAAGCCCTGGCCCTCTTGGCAGCACGGGGGAATGAGCAAGCCCTTCAGGCAGCGCTGGCCGCCGAACTCCATCGTGGTCATCCCGTGGAAGAGGTGCTCGGTTCAACGGCTGGGGCGCTCGGGTCCTTCTGGGAGCAAGACGAGCTCAACTTTTCCGAGGTCACCATGGCCACGGCCCGCCTCCAGCGCTGGCATCGAGGCCAGGGGGACCGCATTGCCAACGCGCATCGGGACCGCCCCGCACGGCGCATTTTGCTGGCCACGGTCCCGGGCGAGCAGCACAGCCTAGGGCTTTCGCTGGTGGCCAGCACGTTCCATGAATCGGGCTGGATGGTTGAAGGGGGACCGGGGCTGAGCGCTCCTCAGCTGAGGGCCCAGCTGCGCATGCATTGGTTTGATGTGCTAGGCCTCAGCCTGAATACGGAGCGCGCCCTAGCGCCGCTGGCTGCCATGATTGAGGAATTTAGGGTTCAATCGAAGAACCGGGCCCTTCTTGTGGTGGTGGGTGGAGGCCTCGTGAAGCAGCGGCCCGACCTGGCGAATGCCCTAGCCGTGGACGCCGTATTCACCGCCGCACAGGGGGCACCGGAAACGCTTCTTGCGCGCCTTCCTGCGGACGCTGCGCGCTCCTAGCTCTCCTCGGAGCGCTCCATCAGGCCATAGCGCCTAAGCTTTACGTAGAGGCTTTGCCTCGATAGGCCCAGCATCTCCGCCGCCGACGCCCGATTGCCGCTGGTCAACTGGAGAGCGGCTTCGATGCAAAGGCGTTCAATCACGTCATTCGATTCGCGGATGACGTCCCGCAGCGGCACGCGCCCCACCAGCTCCGTCAGCTGATCGACGGTACGCGGGGTATCCGACTCCAGCGCCGGCGCCGAAGCGGAGCGGTGCGTCAAATCGCGGAGGGTCAGGGCGAAGCGCGGCTCGCCGCTGCCTGGAAGCTGGGCGCCACTGACTTCCACCTCCGCCGTGGCCCCATAACGCCCCCGAAACTGGGTGACGTAGGGGGTTAGCACACCGTGCTGGCGCAAGTTCTTCAGCAGAACACGGACATCGACCGGGGTCCGGCCGAGCCACTGGTCCAAGGCCTGCCCTTCGGCCAGCGCCCCCTGGGCAAGCTCGGCTAAGGACAGGAACGCTGCGTTAGCGGCCTGGATGCGCCCTTCCCCATCCACCACCGCCAAGCCATCCCGAAGCACCGCGGCCGCCTCCGCAAGGGGCGCATCCGCGGCATTCCCGTGCTCTCGCACCGCTGCCGCCGGAGTGGCCCAAAGCAGAAAGACCGCCCCGTCGCTGTGCTGGAGCACTTCTCCTCGCACAATACCCAGAGCCTGGCCATGGGCGGCCACCAGGGCCTTCTGGCTCTGCCCCTCGCCCTGATGGCGAAGGCGGGCCAGCAGCCCCTGCAGCGTGCTCTGGCTGCCGCTGGCGAAGAAGGCACCAATGGGACGGCGGGTGGCCGCCGCATCGGAGAGATCGAACCACTGAAGCGCGGCTTCGTTTGCCTCAAGCACGCGCTCCGTTTGCGCATCCACAAAGAGTGCAACCTCAGAGGCATGCTGGAAGAAGACCCGATAGCGAGAGGCCGCCTGGCGACGATCCCAATAATCCCGCTCGAGCGCATACTGCGCATCGAGCAGCTGCTGCTGAAGCTGGGCCGTCGCCGCAAGGCTGCGCGCGAGGAGCAAGACCCTGGCGTGGGGCAAACCTTCCGCAAGATAGGCGACGGGGAGGTCTTCCCCCTCGGCCTGCGGATGGCTGAGCTGGCTCCAACGCGTCGCCGGCGTGGCCGCCCGCGCGGCTGAAAGGAGCGCATCCGCTTTCGTGAGGGAATCTTTGGTAAGAAGGCTAGTGAAGTTTTGCCCGGGCCAATGCTCAAGCCCTTCGGGGGCGGGCTCCACGCCCTTGGCAAAGTCGAGAACCTGCCCGTCCTGATCGAGCACTAGTGCAAAGTCTGCTGCCGTGGCCAGCACCCTTGCCAGCGCCTCCGGAGAAAGGTGACCGAGGTGTTCCCCTGGAGTCTCGAAAATTCTCACGTCCGACGCACCCCCGCTATTGCCCTGGAGCGGTTGCTTGGACAGCGATGCCCCTTTGGGCCGCTGGGTGTCACCTTTAATTGACATAGGCGTGCGTCAAGTATAGCGTGAAATTCGAGTGGGGTCTTTCCCTTTTGGGGCCGAGGGTACCAATGACCGTTGCGGTGTGGCCCAGCGCGATCAATCTTCGCGCGGGCCTTGAGCTGTTAAAACCGATCACCTGGTTTCCTCCCATGTGGGCCTACGGCTGTGGCGCCCTGTCCCTAGGTTCGGGGCCAACCCCCTGGCTGACCGTACTTGCCGGCATGGTGCTTGCCGGTCCGCTGCTGTGTGGCACCAGCCAGGCCGTCAACGATTGGTTCGACCGCCACGTGGATGCCATTAATGAACCCCAGCGTCCTATCCCCTCAGGGCGCTTACCAGGCACCTTGGGGCTTCGAATCGCGTGCCTATGGAGCGCCCTGTCTCTGCTCGTGGCAGGCCTCCTCGGCCCCACCGTTTTTGTTGCGTCGCTCCTCGGCCTTGCGCTCGCATGGGGCTATAGCGCTCCGCCGTTTCGATTCAAGAACAACGGTTGGCTGGGCAATGCCGCCTGCGGCTTCGCCTACGAAACCTTACCTTGGCTCACGGGAGCCGCAGTCATTGCTGGGGACCTTTGGCCCGACTATAGCTTGTCCCTTATTGCCATCGCCACTCTCTACGGACTTGGGGCCCACGGGATTATGACCTTGAATGATTTCAAGGCCCTAGAGGGCGACCGGCGTCTGGGCGTGGCCAGCCTTCCCGTGCAGCTGGGCCCGGCCCGGGCCGCCAAGCTTGCCTGCGTCGTCATGGCCCTACCCCAGCTTGGGGTAATGGGGCTGCTCCTTCAGCTTCACCTTTCTTGGGCGGCGATCACCATCGCGGCTCTGCTTCTTGGGCAGCTCGCCGCCATGCCCCGCTTGCTTAGCAATCCCCAGCGCTTTGCGCCCTGGTACAACGGCGTGGGGGTCACCTTATATGTGCTGGGCATGCTTGCCGCAGCCCTCGCCCTCAGGAGCCTTAGCCCATGACCCCCTTCTCTGCGACCTCCGCCCCTCCGCCCCTCAGCTGGCTGGGTATCGTTCGCCTTGGACTCGTGCAGACGGCCCTTGGCGCCATCGTGGTCCTCACCACCTCGACGCTCAATCGAATTATGGTGGTGGAGCTCGCGCTCCCGGCCATGATCCCCGGTGCGCTGGTGGCCCTGCACTACGCTATTCAGCTCCTGAGACCCCGACTCGGCCATGGCTCCGACGTGGGAGGGCGGCGCTCGCCCTGGATTCTCGGCGGCATGGCCGTGCTCGGCCTCGGCGGCTTTGCTGCCGCCGCTGCCACCGCGCTCATGGCCACTGCCCCGCTCCTTGGGATCCTCGCCGCCACCGCAGCGTTCATCGTCGTAGGCATCGGCGTCGGCGCCTCAGGGACGAACCTACTCGTGCTTCTCGCCAAACGCGTTGCGCCGGAGCGGCGTCCGGCTGCCGCCACCATCGTGTGGATGATGATGATCTTTGGCTTCATTCTGACCGCCGCCACCGCCGGTGCGGCGCTTGAGCCCTTCAGCTTCTCCCGGCTTTTGACGGTGAGCGGCGCCGTGGCGGTGCTGGCCCTGATCGTCACCGCCCTCGCGCTGTGGGGCATTGAGGGGGAATATGCGGAAGCTGCGCCGGAAGGCGACGCGCAGAAGATGCCCTTCAAGGCGGCCCTCGCCAGCGTCTGGGAGGAGCCGGAGGCGCGCCGCTTCACGCTCTTCATTTTTGTCTCCATGCTCGCCTACAGCGCCCAGGACCTCATCCTCGAGCCCTTTGCCGGCACGGTCTTTGGCATGACCCCCGGCGCGTCAACCCAGCTCGCGGGGGTCCAAAATGGCGGCGTCCTCCTTGGCATGATCCTCGTCGCGCTTCTAGGCCATCGCCTTGGGACCGCGGACCAATGGACGCGAGCGGGCTGCATGGCCTCCGGGGCGGCTTTACTTCTTCTTGCGGGCTTGGGGCTTGGAGTTGGTAATAGCTCCGTAGCCTCTCTCCAAGCTTCGGTCTTTGCCCTGGGCTTCTCCAACGGCGTCTTCGCGGTTTCCGCTATCGGGGCCATGATGGGTCTCGTGGGTCAGGGCCAAGCAGGGCGGGAAGGCGTACGCATGGGGCTTTGGGGGGCCGCTCAGGCCGTAGCCTTTGGCCTCGGAGGCTTCCTTGGCACCGCGGCTATCGACGTAACACGAAGCCTCATCGCCCAGCCTGGCGTCGCCTATGCGCTGGTCTTCGCCCTCGAAGCCGGATGCTTCTTCCTCGCCGCCTACCTCACCGTTTGGGTGGCCCGGGCGCGGACCCTCACCGAGGGCAAGGCCCTTCCTCTGACGGGAGTCGGACTATGACCAAGAACTATGACGTCGCAGTGGTCGGGGGTGGCCCGGCCGGGGCCACCGCCGCCGAGCATTTGGCGAGAGAGGGCTACCGAGTTCTCCTTCTCGACCGCCCGGGGCGCATCAAACCCTGCGGCGGCGCCATTCCCCCGCGCTGCGTAGAAGACTTCGCCATCGATAGCGACATCATCAAGGCCCGAGCTCAGGCCGCCCGCATTGTGGCCCCCAGCGGCCATGGCGTAGATATGCCCATCGAGAATGGCTACGTGGCCCTGGTCGATCGGGAATCCTTCGATCCCTACCTCCGTGCCCGGGCGGGTGACGCCGGCGCCACGGTCATCGAAGGGACCTTCAAAAGCCTCAGCCAAGACGGAGAGAACGTCCGTCTCACTTTTAAGGCCTCGGGCCGGGGCAAGCGAAGCACCGGGGCTACGGAGGAAACGGCGATCGCCCGCTTTCTCATTGGCGCCGATGGCGCAAACTCCGCCGTGGCCCAGGCGCGCATTCCCGGGGCCCACAAGGGCCGCTTCGTCGCGGCCTATCACGAAATCATCGAAACGCCCCCGGGCATTGATGGCACCCGCTGCGACATTTACTACCGCCACGACCTCTCGCCGGACTTCTACAGCTGGATCTTTCCCCACGGCAACACGCTCAGCATTGGCACGGGCACGGCGGAAAAGGGCTTCTCCATCCGTGATAGCGTTGGCCGCTTTCGCGAGGCCCTGGGCTTCACCGGCCCGACGCTGCGCCGGGAAGGGGCGCCCATTCCCTTAAAGCCCCTGCCCCGCTGGGATGACGGCCGTAATGTGCTGCTGGCCGGAGACGCGGCCGGGGTGGTGGCTCCCGCCTCCGGGGAGGGCATTTACTACGCCATGCTCGGGGGCCAGCTGGCCGCCGAAGCCGTGGCAGAAGCCCTCGCCCTCGGGAATGCCGCCCCCCTGAAAACAGCTCGGAAGCGCTTTATGAAGGACCACGGGCGAGTGTTTTGGATTCTCGGCCTCATGCAACGTTTCTGGTACGGCACGGACGCGCGCCGGGAGCGGTTCGTCAGCATGTGCGCCGACCCCGACGTGCAATACCTCACCTGGCAGGCCTACATGCACAAGCGCTTGGTGCGGGCCCGCCCCTTCGCCCACGTGCGCATTTTCTTCCGGGACCTGGCGCACTTGCTGGGCTTTGGCCGCGCGGAGGGGGACCGCGGCGAAGGCGCGCCCTCCTCGAGCAGCGCTGGCCTCTAGGCATGCTCGCCTGGCTCGAAGAACAGGCCCTGAATGGGGTTTTAATGGAATTCGCCCTGGCGGTCCTGGCCCTCGAACTGCTCGTGCTGCTGCGGCTTCGCCGCGGCCTAGCTCAGGCCCCAAGCCGCGCAAGCTTGATTGCCAACGCTGGCGCCGGCGGCAGCCTTCTGCTTACCGCCCTCCTCGCCCAGCTGGAGGCCCCGGCTCAGGCGCTCATGGCCACCCTCCTGATGGCGCTGGCCTTCCACAGCTGGGATCAGTGGCAACGCTGGACGGCCCCCTAGGCCCCTTCCCTAAAAAATCATCACCCACAAAAAAGCCCCGGGGGGAGAAACACCCCCGGGGCTTAGGATCGCCCGTCAAGTCAGGAAGGCGGCCCGAGGGCCGCCCCCTAGGGGACCTAAATCCCCTCGGCCTCTTGCCGATCAACCGCCTCGCTCGTGGCTACGGCCGAAGCCGCTTCCGAAGACACCTGACCCATCGCGCTGGTGCTCGCCTCCACCGTCAAAGACGGGAAGTCCTTTACCATCGCTGCGCCGTATAGCGGCTTATTGACGCCCTGGTGACAGGTCGCGCAATTCGCCTTAGGCGCATCACCCAGGTCCCCGAGGCGATGCTCGGGATACACTGGTTGCAGCGGGTCGAGATAGTCCACGTTGAGGTCCCGAGCCATTTCGATGCCATACCATGCGGTAACCCGCTGCGGCGTGCTTTGCGTCCAATCGGCCATAGCCCGTGTGTTATGGCAGAAGGTGCAGTTCACGCCGAGCGCGTCGGACATGTGCATCATCAGGCTGTAGGTGCCCTCCGTTGCTTTGATGGGGGACGTATTGGTTGACGGCAACGCCGTATTGCCAATGACCCTAATCTCCTCGTCGCCAAGGAGGTAGCGCGACAGCGAGTCGTAGGGAAGAGACGCCATCGCCGCCACCGGAGCCGGCGTGTTTTGGTTATCACGCCAACCCGCCTTAGCAGCGGATCTCGGGCCGGGGTCTTCGAACCAGATTTCCGCTGGCACGTTGTTTCCCCGGTGACAGGTGTAGCAGGTCACGCCCGTCTCACCGACATGGTCATTCCAGTTCGCATTGATGTGCTGCGTCATCTGCAGCATGCGCCGGGAGACCACCTTGGTGTAGATATCGTCGGACGCGAGATTCCCCGTCACGTGGCAGTAGTTACAGCCTTCCTCCGGCGCGACCCATTGGGTCATCGCCGCCATCAGGCGCGTAAACTGCCCAACGCCCAAATCCCCGAGCACCTGGACGTTTTGGTACACGTCCTTCGCGTAGGGAGGCGTCGCGGGCAACGCAGGAGACGCGGCCGGCACCTGGTTTGCCGCCACTTTCGCTTCCCGAACCTTGGGTTGCTCAAGCTGCAGCATGCCAGTGCCGCGGAAGCCATTCTGCGTACTTTCCGCCGTGGGGGGTTCACACCCCGCCAGCAGCACAACCCCAAGGGCTATGCTGACCGTTTTTGCGAACCATTGTTTGATCATCAGTTCGCTCCCATCAAGGGATCTGCGGTGGCGGGAAGCATGGCCGGGTAGGCCGGAGCCACCCCATGCTTCACGGCCCACAGATACCAATTGTCGACCACCGTTCCCGTCAGCAGGATGCCGATGCCGCCCGTTAAGGGGCAAAGCACGGCAAACCACCACGCCCAGCGATGGATGGATTCCATGGAGGCGTTAAAGCCCATGGTCCAACGCCAGAACAGGGCCGCCCGCTCCGAGCCCGTTCCCCGATCCACAATCTGCTCAATCTCCCGCTCCGCCCCGTACCGGGCCGTGGCCAGGATCGTTGCGCCATGCATGGCAAACAACAGCACCGAGCCGTAGAGGAAGACAATGGAGAGCATATGGAAGGGGTTGTAGAACAGGTTCCCGTAGCGAAGGGAGAACGCCGCCGTCCAATCAAGGTGAGGGAAAACACCGAAGGGCACAGCCTCGCTCCAGCTTCCCATAAGCACCGGGCGAATAAAGCCCAGCACCAGGTAAAGCCAGATCGCAGCCGCAAAGGCCCAAGCGGTATGCGTCCCCAACCCCAGTTGGCGTGCGCGACGATACATGCGGAACCACCATAGAACGATCGAGATCGTCAGGAAGAAGCCCGCCAGAAGCCACCAGCCCCCCTCGTTCAGGGGCGGGATGGACAGGCCGTGCTCCGCTGCCGGCGGCTCGAGAGCCAACCAGAACAGCTGCCGGACGAACTCAATGGGGTTCCAATTGACGGAGGCCCACATGTTAAAGCCAATGATCTCAAAGGCCGTCAGCCCGAAGGCCAGAGACAGCAGGCCGAAGGTCCCTAGGTAAAAGGGCCCCACCTGCGCATCTCCGATTTTCCCAAGCCAGTAGCTGAAGAAAGGCGTGCCCTGACGCTCCCAAATACCCTTCGGGAGCTCAATGCCCTCTTCCGCTGGCCCAGTCACTTGCACGCGCGTGAAGATGTTTTGATATTCGTTCACAGCCATCGACTGATCCCTCCCTTCACGACCAAAGCGGCAAGTTCAACCACCAGGACCACCACTCCGGCCATCCTCGGGTCCAGAAGGGCCCGCTGATGACAATGCAGACGGCACTCCAAAATCCTGCTGCCAAAGCCAGGATCAGGCCCACCCGGTGGATGCCGAGGGTGCCGATGGAGTAACCGATGGTGTCCCGGTAGTACGCGTTTTCATGTTCGGGCGTTTTAACCGCCTCTCCCTTTTTCGGGTTCGTGGCCGACAGCACCAAGGCCCCATGCAACGCGAGCGCCATGGTGGTGGTGAAGAACAGCGTCACCGCCAGCATATGCGCCGGGTTGTAATGGAAGTGCAGGTACTGATAGCCCACGTTAGACACCCAATCCAAGTGGGAAAGGATGCCGTAGGGAAAGCCATGACCCCATGCGCCCATAAGCATCGGGCGAATAACAACGAGGGTCACGTAGGCGAAGACGGCCACGCCGAACGCAAAAGGAATATGGAAGCCAATACCGAGCTTCCTACAGATCTCCACTTCCCTTAGCAGCCAGGAACCAAAGGCGCCTACGGCGCAAATGGTAATGATCTGCCAAAGGCCGCCATCACTAAGCGGTGCAAGCGCAAGACCGTACTTGAGATCCGGGGGCGCAATGTTGATCTGCCAGAGGTTCCAGGTGTCACCCTGGGAGGCTCCGAAGATAATCAGTGCGGTCCCGAGACCTGCAAAGAATAGGGTGGTTATGCCGAAAAAGCCGACATAAAACGGGCCCACCCAAAAATCGAATAAATCTCCTCCGAGCAAAGTCCCGCCACGAACGCGATACTTTCTCTCGAAGCTTAGCAGTGCCATCTCAAGGTCCCCCTTGCATCAGGCTTGCACAACGGACCGGCCCCAGCACTTCGTGCCGGGCCGCAGCCTTCGTGCTCAGCTCAAACGAGGCCCGAAGCGGGGCCAGTCGGAGCCTCGAGGCTCATCGGTACTGCTGCTGCCTTCGGCGGACCCTCAATCCAATTAAAGTAATCGGAGCTGAGGAGAATGAAGTGGATCGTAAACGCAAGAATTGCGAGAAACGCCACGAGGGCGACGCCGGCGCGAGCCGGGTTATACATCATCCAAACCTTATGCATGGTTATGCTCCTTGCCCTGGCTTAGGACACAAAGGGTGCGATGGAAGCCAGCACGGAGTTCGCGCCGTCGATTTGGGAAAGGCTGTGGATCCAGGGACGCCACATCCAAGCGGAAAAGTGAGCTGCCGCAGCACCGGCTGCCCAGATCATGGTCCACAGAACAAACTGCCCGTGGTATTCCGCCGCTTCACGCTCGGTAAGCCCCGAGGGGCCGCGCTTATCAGACATAACTACCTCCAATGTCGCGAGTTTAAATACCGGCCAGGTTGCCCTGACCCACCGCGCTCGCTTTACACGGTGTTTCGCAGGTTTCCCTGCGACCTATCGCCCCGCTGACGCGGGGTGAACGCCAATTTCTCAACGCCCTAAACATGGGCCTCGTCGGACCGTCGGTCCTTGGCCGCCGACTTGCCCTCCGTCGAGGGCGCAGCAGGGGCATCCGTTCCCGCCCCCCCGGGGAGCGCCAGGGCCGCCAGCGTGACCTCGGAAAGGCCAGCGGTTCGGGCCGCCTGCTCCGCCGCATCGCGGAGGCGCTTGGCCTCAGAGATGCGAATCAATACGGGCTGTCGCGCCAGGTAGGCCTCGAGGGCCTGCTGGGCCTCGAGAGCCCAGGGGACCGGGCTTTCCTGCACGGCCGCAGGCGTCGGGGAAACCGCATCCAGGGACGAGGCCAGGGGCAGCACGTGAAAGAGCGCATCAAAGAGACCATTGCAGATCTCCTGAACGAGATAGGTTGCGCCGCCGTAGCCCATAAAGGGCGTCCCCGTATGGCGCCGAATCACCGCGCCGGGGAAGGATGCAGGAATGTAGTGGCTGCGCCCCCCCGCTTCCGCGGCGTACATGCGCTCATTGATACTGCCGAAAAGCATCATGGGCGGCGCCTTATGGATCGCGTCCCGCACCGCCGCGTTGTCGGGCTTCTGCCCCGCGCTGCGCACGAAGCTGAAAGCGCAGGGCATGCCGAGCTCCTCTTCAAGAAACCGCCTAAGGCCCTTGGCGTAGCTCTCGC
>Ga0102963_1001204_pt1 | contig 11351 bp, 11 predicted proteins | sample SalPon2_C_H2O_MG_2_FD_84522 | JGI IMG/M metagenome (GOLD analysis project Ga0102963, IMG submission 84522) | Salt pond water microbial communities from South San Francisco under conditions of wetland restoration - Salt Pond MetaG SF2_C_H2O_MG | ecosystem: Environmental > Aquatic > Non-marine... | reverse complement strand
TACTTACAATGAACCAGAAGAAACAAAACCTCTATATTGTAAATACCATAAAAAAGAAGGTATGATTGATGTTGTCCATAAAAGATGTAAAAGCGAAGGATGCAATATACGACCTTATTACAATGAACCAGAAGAAACAAAACCTCTATATTGTAAATACCATAAAAAAGAAGGTATGATTGATGTTATCCATAAAAGATGTAAAAGCGAAGGATGTAATAAAATACCATATTTCAATACACCAGAAGAAACATCAGGTTTGTATTGTAATTCTCATAAAAAAGATGGGATGATTGATGTTGTACATAAAAGATGTATGACCCAAGGATGTAATAAAAGACCTATTTATAATACACCAGAAGAAACATCAGGTTTATATTGTAAAGAGCATAAAGAAGCAGGTATGATTGATGTTCTACATAAAAGATGTATGACCCAAGGATGTAATAAAATACCATCTTTCAATACACCAGAAGAAACATCAGGTTTATATTGTATAGACCATAAAGAAGATGGTATGGTTGATGTTGTCAATAAAAGATGTATGAACCAAGGATGTAATAAATACCCTATTTATAATAAACCAAGAGAAACAAAACCTTTATATTGTAAAGACCATAAAAAAGATGGTATGGTTGATGTTATCAGTAAAAGATGTAAAAATGATTGGTGTGATATTTTTGCAAATCATAAATATGAAGGTTATTGTGCTTTCTGTTTCAGTCATATGTTTCCTGATAATGAAAAATCAAAAAATTATAAAACCAAAGAAATAGCTGTTAGAGATTATATTCTTGAAAGATATCCTAATTTTACTTGGATATGTGATAAAATAATTCAAGGTGGGTGTTATAAAAGAAGACCAGATTTGTTGTTAGATTTAGGTTATCAAGTTATTATTATAGAAGTTGATGAAAATCAACATACATCTTATGATTGTAGTTGTGAAAATAAACGTTTAATGGAAATATCAACAGATATAAAGTACCGCAATTTAATATTCATTCGTTTTAATCCAGATTCTTATAAAACAAGAGAAAACAAAAGAATAAAAAGTTGCTGGAAAATTGATAATCGAAGTGGTATATTGATAATATCAAGTCAAAGTGATTGGAATACACGATTAAAAGTATTAGAAGAAACATTAAAATATTGGATTAATAATGAAACTAATAAAATGCTTGAATGTATTGAATTATTTTATGATGGATTTGAATAAAATATAACTACAAATTTAACATAAATTTTTGATTTTTTTAAAAACTTTTTTGAAAATTGATTTTTAAAATTCTTTTTTATTTTTTTGAATTTTTTATCAAAATTTGTAGTTATATTTTTCTAAATGATTTAAATACTTAATATTTATTATTAATTAATATAAAATGAATAATAATTTGTTATTATTTTACAGTAATCATTGTAAATCATGTGGTATGTTAATTGACAATATTAAGCGATATAACGCAACAGAATATTTTAAATTAGTTAATATTGATGTATATTTATCAAAGGGTATATCTTTACCAAAAATAATTAATTCAGTACCATCGCTATTATTCACCAATAATAAAAATCTATTGACTGGAAAACAAGTATTCGATTTTCTTTTAGTTCCTGGTAAGGGATTTTTATTCAATTTACCAAAAAAAGAAGATGGAACTTCTAAATCGACAGAATCGAAGAATAATACAACAATAGATGAACCTATGTCATTTAGTATTATAGGAAACTCTTTAGGGGATGGTTTTTCTATGATAGATGATGAACCTGGAAAAATAAATGAGAATAGAATTAACTATTGGGCGGATATTAATGAAAATCAGAAAATAGAAACTACAGAAGATGATAATGGAACTAATAAAGAAACGAGAACAAAGAAAGAGTTACCAGATTTAGGTAATCTACAATCATCTCGTGAAATGGATTTACAAAAGTATTTAAACAATAATCCATTACCTCCATCAGAAGAACTACAAAACTAATATAATGGATTTTGTTAGTAAATTTAATGAAAACTTCGAGAGTATGATAAATGATTTAATACAAGTATTTCCAAATGATACAGAATTTCGTTTTTATCAAATGGCATTAAAAGCAGGTTTAATGACTGACAATAGTCTTGTAAGTAAAATATTTCACGAAAAAGCAAGTAATATGTACGAACAAATATTAAATAGAGATGAAAAGTTTTTCCTTGAGAAAGATTATAATGAATTAGATGATAAGAAAGATGCGGGTGCTATTGTAAATAAACTTAAGAAGTGTTGGTCACTTCTTACTGATGATAATAAGGATGTAATTTGGAAGTATCTTAGAGTTCTTGTTGTCTTAAATAAAAAGATTTACAATTAATTTTAACTTAAAGACAATTTTTAATATAATTTTTATTGAGATATAAGTTGATGTCTAATAACCAACAAATATATGTGTTTAATCAATATTACATAGATTTTCTTAAGAAAATCAAAACTTATGCTAAGGAATATAAGGAAACTAAAAAAGATGCTCGTGATATTCTACGTTCTATAAGAAATAACTTTACAAGTATGGATAAAATGAGTGAAACATATTTTGAATATATTAATAACTCAAATATTTTACAAAAATTTAGAGAACAAGAAAATAAACTTGAGTTAAATGAAGAAATTAAAGATGAAATGTTATATAAAAATATTAAGATTTCACAAATCTTAAGCGTAATAAAAAATCCTTATATTCTCGCACACTTCTTATGTCTGCTTGATATTTTCACTACAAATGATATAGATACTGAGAAGATTGTATCTATTATTAAGATGTTAAATAATAAAGATGAATATAATAAATTACTCGAAGATATAGAAGATGAAACACTAAAGAGTAAATTAGAATTATTACAAGAAATGTTTTTACGCGAGACAGCAACTACAATGGATGATAGTTTCAAAGAACTTGAAAACTCATCATTAGGTAAGCTTGCAAAAGAGTTGATGGGTGATATTAATGTTGAAAAACTACAAGAATCTTTGAATGATCCTAATATGAATATATTGAGTGCTATTCAAGACCCTTCAAGTGAGTTTGGTAAGGTTCTTGGTAATGTAAGTCAAAAAATGATGGGTAAAATAGCAAGTGGTGAATTAAATCAACAAAATATGTTAAAAGATGCTATTGATTTATCTACTAAGATACCTAACTTATTACCACCAGAATTAGGTTCCCAACTTTCTGGTTTAAGTTCTATGTTTAATTCATTCCAAAATATGGGTTCCGGTGATGGTGATAGTATGGGTGGTATGATGGATATGATGAAAAATATGATGACTCCTGATATGATGAGTAATTTAGGCTTAGGTAATCTAAACTTAAATAAATCTCAAAAAAAGAAAGCTGTAAAACATATGAGTAACCATATGACAAAGCAACAGAAAATTGATAAACTTAAACGTAAATTAAAGAAATATAAAGAAGACTCTAAGAAAGAAGAATCTAATGAATAAAATATAACTACAAATTTAACATAAATTTTTGATTTTTTCAAAAACTTTTTTGAAAATTGATTTTTAAAATTCTTTTTTATTTTTTTGATTTTTTTATTCAAATTTGTAGTTATATTTTATTATTATTAAATAGTAGATACTAACATTTATAATGACAGAACAAATATGGTATTATGATATAAAAGGTTTTATAACAAAAGATAACTTCCATAAAATATTACCATTACAGTATATGACTTTAGATGAAAAATTAAATGCAATTACAAGATTTTTCTTATATCTAAGTATATTATTAGCATTAATTCGTGTTGATTATAGATATTTAGTCATAGGTATTACAATTGGATTATTAACAATACCAATTTATGAGTTTGAGAATAAGGAAAGAAAATTAGCAGAGAAGTTTTTAAGGAAAAATAATGTAGATATACAAAATAATCAATTATGCACTATATCTTCAGTAGAAAATCCTTTTATGAACCCTTCTGTTACTGACATCAAGTATTCTCCAGATAGACCAGAAGCATGCCCTATTGAAAACCCTATGGTTAAGAACCAAATTGAGAGAAACTATGATAAAAGAGTATTTAGAGATGTAACAGATATCTTTGGTAGAGATAATTCTGAAAGACAATTCTATACTGTTCCATCAAGTACTATACCTAACAAACAAGGTGAATATGCAGAATGGCTATATGGAACTGGTGCAACTTGTAAAGAAGGAAATGGTGTTGAATGTGAATATAGAGCTTATAGATACATTAATAGATAATTATTGATTTAGTATTGAATGTGAAAATATAATAATAATATATTGTTTAAGGTATAGAAGAATATATATAAATGTCAAAAGAAGGAGTATTTTTAGATTCTACAAATTACGTAACAGACTGTTGTGCAAAAGAAGCTAAAGATTTCCAAAATGATCAAATGGCATCATGGAGATTATATAAATATTTACCAGCTGAATGCGAATCACCAGATGTTCGTTCTCCTGGATTCCAATATGACCATGTTAATCTTAGAGCTTCTGTAGGTTATGGTGTTGCTGATGAATGCCTTGTAGATCAATATTCTGCTCTTCGTAATGACCCTAGTCAATTAACTCGTGACCGTTGTAAGATTCAATTATTCGAACGTATTTATCAAGGTATTCCTAACTTGAAGCCTGCAGTCGAACCTGGAACAGAATTACCAATTATCCAAGGAACTTCTACAACAAATCTAGAAGGAGATGTATATCCTTGTAGAAAAACTTTAATGGAGAAGAATACATACAACTTTGAAGAATTAACAGATTCTGTTAAGGATATTCAAAATGTAGAAAATGTCGTTGAAGATTGGAAACGAGGAGGATTACCTACAAGAGATTATCAATTGCGTAAAGAAATATTAGAACAACAAAGATATCATCGTGATATGTTATTACATTAAATAAAAATGTGATAGAAATAAAATATTTTATTTTTTTAGTGATATATACTAAGAATGTCAGGTATTAAAGAAGGAAGAGATTATTGCTCTTATCAAGATAAATTAACTAGAACTATTGCACCCGGGATGTATCAATTAAATACTCCAGCAAATGATGATGGACCTTGTGGTCGTGATATTCCTGCTGACCCTCACCTCAGATGGCAAAGTTGGGGTCCTGGATTCTGCGAACAAGGATCTACTGTAGATGCCAGTAGTGAATTATTAGGTTTAAACTACAAACAATCTAAGTGTCCATCCAAACAATATACTCCAGGTGCTTATAGTCCTACTCAACCTGGAGTTTGTAACGCTGCTGGTATTCAAGACCCAAGAAAATGTACTGCTCCCACAGAAGCTACAAGACTATCAAATCCTCCTTGTACATTAAGAGGAACTGGTATTAACAGATGGGAATGGTTATGTTACGATCCTCAAGATAAGGCTGTTGTTCCATTCGATTATCTTGTAAGTAATCGTATTATGATTAAAGATAATCATGCTCCTGTAATTGAAAAAGTGGGAGATCAAACAAATGCTGTTCCTGGTGCATCTCAAGATGTAGTCCATGTAGAACCTATGAAGAATTGGAGTCCTCCTACAAATTGTGGTGCTTCTGCTCCAGGTAATCCTAATGCTGAAGTATCTTATCGTTCTACTGGTTATGTCAAATCAGTTAGAGGGTAATTTTTAAAAATAAAATAGTATATTATAATAGAATTATAGAATGTCTAATCGTAATTTTACAATTAGTGATATTAACGGTAAAGCTGAGAATACAGGATTATACAAAGGTAAATTACCAGGTCAAGCTGCCAGTAAAGCTGCCAGAAAAATATTTGAAATGTTCCCAAGAAAAAAAAATATTGAATTTACCATAAGAGAAACAACCTCAGACTCAAATAAAAAAGAATACAAATATACAGCCACAAAAGTTGTTCTCAAAAAACCTAAAATTATTAAAAAAGGTGATGTAGAAATCAAAATTACAAAGGAATATAATGTAAAGAGAGTTTTTTAATCGTATATTAAATGGTTTTTTTATCCTCTATTTCATAATAGAGATACATATGGAAGCTTATGCATCAGCCGCTTTAGTAGGTGCTGGTTACGCATTTAATCGTAATCAAGACCCTCATGCTAACATAATGAGTAATAAATTAAATAGTTCTGATGTTCCTTCAATGAAAAGTTTATACGATTCAAAACACTGGGACGAAGTTAGACAACAAGAGTTTGGATTATCAACCAATATGTGGAATCAAGCACAAACACCTATGGAAACAGGTGTAGTTCCAAAACCAGCATATGCAGACCAATTTATTCCAATTACACCTAAGTTTAATAAATCTGGTGCAGATGCTCCTAAAAAACCAATACAATCTCTTACAGGAGAGACTATTTCACCAGAAAACTTTAAACATAATAATATGCAACCTTTTTACCGTGGAGATGTAAAACAAAATGTTGAACCATTTGCTTCATCTTCATATTTAGAAAACTCCACAGGTAGAGGTGAAAGATTTAAGCATAAACAAGAAGTGGAAACATTCTTCGCTCCAACTCAAGAAAACATATATGGTATGAAGAATAATGATGAGTTTTATAGAGGTCGTGTAGTAGATAGTAGAAATAGAAATAATAGCTTCCCTATAGCTCAACAAACTGTAGGTCCCGGTCTTAATAAAGGTTTTACAACTAAAGGTTCTGGTGGTTTCCAACAAAATGATACATTACTTTATGCTAAACCTAAGACTGTTGATGAATTAAGACCTTTATCCAGACAAAAAGAAAGTTATAAATTACCTTTCCAAGGTCCCCAAGGTAGTATAGTTCAAAATAGAGGTCTTGAAGGTGAAATGTTTAAGAACAGACCAGACACTTATTACGAGCAGACTAAAGATCAGTGGATACACACTACTGCTCCTGCCGTTCCAGGTCAAGGTGAAGCATTCGATTATGGTAAATCAAGTGTTCTTGTATATGACAATGAACGTGACATTACACAACAAAGAACCGTATTGAATAATGTTACTTCTATGGTTAAGAGTGTTGTTGCACCATTCTTTGATATTCTTAAACGTTCTACAAAAGAATACTTGGTTGATTCAGCACGTACATATGGTAATATGAGCGCTCAAATCCCAGAAAAGCCTACATTATATGATCCTGTTAATCACATTATGAAAACTACAATTAAAGAAACAACTGTTCATGACACAACTTTACTAAATCCTAAAGGTAATGATAAAGGTTGGGTTGAAGGAGACGATGAAGCTAAAACTACAGTAAGAGAGACTATTGAAAACTTTGACACAGTTCGTAATGTTGGTTCTCATACATATAAAACTGTTGTAATTGACCCTGATATGGTTGCTAAAACAACACATAGACAAACTATGACTGATAATAATAACCAACAAGGTTATGCTGGTAATGGTAACCAATATTATCCACGTTCTTATGATGCAGAATATAATGCTGAAATAGATGGGACAAGAGAAATGTTGAATATTAAGAGTGGTAATACTCCTAATGCAAAGGGTGCTAATGTAGGTATAGATAGTAATGATGTGGATTTACAAAGTAAGAAATTAGATTCAGACAGAGTAAATAATGGTGGTGATAATATCAGTAAGATTTACCAACCAACAACTACAAAAGAAGAACAAGGTGTAATTACAAAAGAGCCACTTAAACCTTGTAAAGATGCTGTAGAAGACAGATTAGACCCTGGATTATTAAGTGTTCTTAAAGAAAATCCATATAATCATGCAATTAATCCTCTTCAATAACCGTTTAAAGACTTTTTTTTATATTAATTATAGATTTTGAAGAATAATGGTAAAAATAACTGAAAAACAAATTTTACAACAACAAAATGAACAATACAAAAACCATTTAGCAGATGTTTTGTATAAACCTTTTGTTATTACATTTCAAAATATTTACAATTCTGTAGTTGAAAATACTACAAATGATAGAATTATATTAAAAATATTTCAAAAAAAACTTTCCAAAATACCAAACTGGAATAGAGAAAGAATATTTAAAATATATAATACTATGATTAAAGTTAAATGTGATTATTTTGAAAAATTATTGAATAAAGTATATCAAAAAAATATTAAAATATTATTATTAGATATTCCAAAAGAGAAAAAAAATAGCATCAAAATTAGTATTCCATCAGCGGAAGTATTTATACACACCTGTTTAGTTTATATCGCAAGAGAATTATGGAAAAGACCATTCTTATTATATCATTTAACAACAAGTATTGAACGTCAAAAAAACTTGTATGAAATTGAAAAGATAATTACTAATAAGATATTTACTGTAATAACTGATTCATTACCTATAGATTTAATTTTAGAAAATCAAAAGGAAGAAAACTTTGATGAATCTGAAGAGGAAAGTGAAGAAGAACAAGAGGAACAAGAGGAACAAGAGGAAGTTAGTAGTGAAGAAAGTGATGAAGATAATACTGAAGAAACTGAAAAAGAAATTGAAGAGGAAAGCGAAGATACTGAAAAAGAAATTGAAGAAAGTGAAAGTGAAAGTGAAAGTGAAAGTGAAAGTGAAGAGATTGAAAAAGAAAGTGAAATAGAAAGTGAAGATAGTAGTGAAGAAGATATAAATAGTCAATATCAAATGATACAAGAAATGGAGCTTTCTAATAATAAAGAAATTGAAAATACTGTTGTCGAAGAAAACAATAATTTAACTAATGATACTATTATTGAAGAAGAACAAGTTTCCGTAGAACCTATTATTGAGGAAACTGTTTCTAAAGAGAGTAGTAATGGAGAACTTATTGTAGAAACTCCTATAATAGAAGAGCATATTAGTGCAGGAGAACTTATTATAGAAGAAGTGCCTATAATTGAAGAAACATCTATTTCTAAACAAGAAGATAATGAAGAAAATACAGATATAGAACAACAAGTAATAGATATTATAGAAAAAGATATTGATTCTAAAGAAGAAATTAATTATCAAGAAGATAAAGAAGATAAAGAAGAGAAAAAAGAGAAATCATATAGAATAAATAATACAGCAGATATTATTGAAAAAATACGTCTTCATAAAAAGAAGAAAAATAAAAAAATTAAGGATGCGTTCTTTTAATATTAAATATAATAACTATTTTTTACAGAATTATACTATGCAATATGTATATATAATTATACTAACTATATTTTTATATACAATTACTACTTATATTGATAAACGTAAAAACCCTGATAATAATAATAATATGAGTTGGGTTTTTCTATTTTTCTCACTAATTTTATCTATTGTAATAGTTCATCTTTTATTTGGTAGCACTATATCGATAAAAAATGATTTTATAGGTGGAGGTGAAAAAATAACAGATATTTTACAAGAAATAGATGTTGGATTGCCAGATTTTTAAATATTTATGTTTGTTTTATATTATTTTTTATATTAAAAAATAACAGACTGTTCTATCTGTATGAAATTAGAATTAAAAAAATTTGATGTTAAAAATATTAAATCTGATAGTGTAGTTTTATTTATTGGAAAACGTAATACTGGAAAATCTTTCTTACTTAGAGATGTAATGTATCACCATAGAGATATGCCTATTGGAACTGTTATTTCCCCAACTGAAAGTGCAAATCGTTTTTTCGAAAATTTTGTTCCTGGAATGTTAATTCACGAAGAATTTGACCCAACAATATTACAACGTTTTGTTGATAGACAAAAGAAAATTACAGACCAGTATGTTAATGAAAAAAAGAAATATGGAAGAAGTGATTTAGACCCCAGAGCATTTATGATATTAGATGATTGTTTATATGATAAGACATGGCAAAATGATAAAAATATTCGTTATTTATTTATGAATGGTCGTCACGTTAAAACCTTCTTATTGATTACTATGCAATATCCACTTGGTGTTCCTCCTCATCTTCGTGCGAATGTAGACTATGTATTTATTTTACGTGAAAACCAAGTTAAACAGAAGGAAAGAATCTTTCAACAATATGCTGGTATGTTCCATTCTTATGATGTTTTTAGTCAGGTAATGGATTCATGTACTGAAAATTATGAATGTTTAGTAATTGATAATAAAGTTCAAAGTAATAAATTAGAAGATCAAGTATATTGGTATAAAGCATCAGACCATAGTAATTTCAGTATTTGTTCTCCAGAATTATGGAATATTCAACAAATGGAAGAAGAAAGAAAAGAAATGGGTTATAATACTGAAATAGATAATGAAGAAGACTATAATCCGTCTTCATTAAGGATGAAAAAAAATGCTCCTAAAATTATTGTAAGAAAAAATACTTAATTTTCCTCATCTGAATCAATCATAAATTGGTGTTTAATATTCTTATTTATATCATCTAACTCTTTTTTTTTATCTAATATAGTATAATTATTATTTTTATAAAATGATAACCTTTTATTACCTTGTCTTTCAAATAATGAAAACTCATCAATTATATCAATCACAGTAGGTGTGTAAATCCTTTCCTCTTTTTTTTGTCTTTGAATACGTCCAATTGCTTGTTCTATAGAACTAACAGGTGAAGAAAGAATTAATGTATTTAATGTTGGAATATCCATACCTTCGCTTGCTTGCTGATTAGTTGCTAATATAAACTTCTTAGTAGAACTTATATCTAAATCTGTTTGTTTCATTCCACCTACGTAATAACCAATATCATTTTCTGAAATATTATGTATCTTTAACAAATCTTCAAATATATTTAAATGAGTTCTTCTTTCGCTTAGTATAATTACTTGTCTATCTGGTTCATCTTCTAATAATTGAAATAATGTATTTATAATCATATAATTTCTTGGTGGAAACTCGCATATTTTATTAATCATTTTTGCAACATTTAGTTTTTTATTCCACATTTTTAATTCCCTACCATACTCAGGATGTGGGTCATAAAATCTTTTTACAATTACATTTAATTCATCTCCTTTATTTTTTAAAGAATATACTGGTTTTCCAACAAACCACTCAAATACTCTTCGTAACCCATCTTTTCTATTTAATGTTGCTGATAATCCACACATATATCTTGTTGTAATTTTTGGTAAGCATCTGCTAAATACCTCAGCTGATGTATGGTGGCATTCGTCCATAATTACAAACCCAAACTGTTTGAAAATATTACTATCATAATCTTTCATAGCAATACTCTGTAAGCTACCCATTACAATATCTTTATCCTCTACATCAACTATTTTTTGTTTAATTTTACCTATTTTTGCTTTTGGTAAATACTGTTCTATTCTCTCTTTCCACTGATTACTTAAGAAATCTTTATGACAAACTACTAATGTTTTCTTTTTAATAATTGAAGCAATATATAAACCCATTACAGTTTTACCATATCCAGGTGGTAC
>Ga0102963_1001202_pt1 | contig 11363 bp, 12 predicted proteins | sample SalPon2_C_H2O_MG_2_FD_84522 | JGI IMG/M metagenome (GOLD analysis project Ga0102963, IMG submission 84522) | Salt pond water microbial communities from South San Francisco under conditions of wetland restoration - Salt Pond MetaG SF2_C_H2O_MG | ecosystem: Environmental > Aquatic > Non-marine... | reverse complement strand
TGAATGGACAAAAAGAGTATCAACATCAAAATTAAATGATTGGCTATATGATGTGGTTCTGAAACATCAGCCGCCAGCAAAAGCAGGCAGGAGAATTAAATTAAGATATATAACACAGTCATCAGTGAGGCCTCCAACCTTCGTAATTTTTACTTCATCACCTGAGGGAATTCCAGATTCTTATAAAAAGTATCTAACAAATGAACTAAGAAATGCTTTTGGGTTTAAATTGACGCCATTACGACTTTATTTTCGTAAAGGTAATAACCCGTATGTTTAACATTCATTCAAATTATTTATTTTTCCAATCGTTATAACTAATTAAATCACCATTATTGTAATTGTCGTTAAAAATAATATCTAAGAAGAACTCATCAAGATCTTCAGGTTGAGTCAAGCTATTTTTAGCTTCACCGGGGTAAGCTTTCATTCTAAGTTTGGTATTAACACTTCCTGGATCTACTAAATTAATTTTTATATGTGTATTCTTAATCTCACATGAATAGCTGTAGGCAATTTTTTCCATCGCAGCTTTTGATGCTGAATATAAACCCCAGTAAGGTTTTTTTTTATGAATTAAATCTGATGTTAAAATCATGATTTGAGCTTTGCTCGATTTCTTTATTAGATCTTCAAAGATTTTCAATATTATTACGTTTGAAGTTACATTAAGTGAAAAAGCATTATTCCAATCATTTTCATCAATATGAGTTATTGGAGTCAATTCTCCAAGTGTTGCTGCATTTAAAATTAATACATCCAAATTTTCTATTTTTTTTGTTAGCTCAACATATAGATCACTAATTAATTGATAGATAGTTAAATCCATGGGAATAAGAATTGGATTACATTTAGTATTTTTTAATTGAATATCTAAATTTTCCAATGCACTCTGAGAACGTCCAATAGCTATTAGGTTTTTGCAATATTTTCCATAAGATAGAGCAATCTGTTTTCCTATTCCATTAGAGGCACCAGTTATTAGGATATTTTTATCAGCTAAATTGTTATACAAATTATCTTATTCCTCGAGCAATGAAAGTTGATTTGTGTGTTCAGGAATTTGCTCCATATCACTTAATTTTGTTGGATAGTCCCCTGTAAAGCAATGATCAGTATACTGCGGTACTTCATTATCACGATCACTATGACCAAGTGCTTGGTATAAACCTTTAATAGATAAAAATTTGAGGGATGAACAGCCTATATAGTCACGCATTTCTTCAATTGAATGATTTGCTGCAAGTAAACTATCTTGTTCTGGAGTGTCAATGCCATAATAGTCACTATAACGTATAGGTGGAGAAGCAATTCTTAAGTGTACTTCACTTGCGCCTGCATCAAACAACATTCTTACAATTTTTACTGATGTTGTACCCCTAACCAGGCTATCGTCAATTAAAATAATTTTTTTATTTTTTACAAGATGTGTGTTTGCAGAATGTTTAAGTCTGACACCAAATTGTCTAATTGTTTGAGTAGGTTCAATAAATGTGCGACCAACGTAATGATTTCTAATCAATCCATAATCAAAAGTTATCTGAGACTCCTGTGAGTAACCGAGTGCTGCAGGAACTCCAGAGTCTGGAACAGGGACTACAAGGTCTGGAGATATATCATCTTCTTTTGCAAGAAATTTACCCAATTCCTTCCTAATATTATAAACGCTCTTTCCATCGATTATACTATGTGGCATAGCAAAATAAATATATTCAAAAATGCATGGGCGGGCATTCTGTTTTGGGAATGGAAAATAACTCTCTATCCCTTCGTCTGTAATTACTATAACCTCACCATTTTCAATCTCTCTTACGAAACTTGCCCCAATAATATCTAATGCACATGTCTCAGATGCTAGGATATAAGATTTATCAAGTTTTCCCAGCACTAAGGGTCTAATCCCAAGGGGATCTCTTGCTCCAATTAGTTTTTTGTTTGTTAATGCAACTAATGAATATGCTCCTTCTAAACTACCAATGGCGTCAATAAATTTATCAATAAATTTTACTTTTTTACTATTTGCAACTAAATGCAAGATTACTTCTGTGTCTGAAGTAGATTGGAATATAGCTCCCTCTGCAACAAGTTTATCTCTTAAGAGAAGTGCATTCGTAAGGTTGCCATTATGTCCTACACTAAACCCACCTGTTGCAAGATCCGCATAAAGTGGCTGGACATTTCGTAATATAGTTTCACCTCTTGTTGAGTATCTAACATGCCCAATGGCAGAAATACCTGACAATCTATCCAATATTGGCTGTTTGGTAAAATTATCGCCAACTAGCCCTAGCCTTCTTTCGGAGAGAAATTTACTACCGTCAAAAGAAACTATACCAACAGCTTCTTGCCCTCTGTGTTGCAATGCATGCAATCCAAGAACAGTTAACTGAGTAGCGTCTTGATGACCAAAAACACCAAAAACTCCACATTCTTCTCTTAAGCGATCATCTGAGTTTATTTTTTTCATTTATTGACTGCCAATATTCCCTAAATCGTTAATATTTATTTCTTGTCCTAGATTCTTAAAATTAATACTATCAATTAGTTCACTTGGATTATCAGGCAAGTAGGAATAGACTCTATCTTTACTTAACTCAAGGTAGTCATAAAAAATTGATTCAGCTAACCATGCTGGTTCATTATCACTAAAGAACCATGTAGAAGCTATAAAGAAAACAAGGATTAGAATATATCCCCTAAGAATGCCAAAAAATATACCAAATATTCTATCAAGTATTCCAATATTACTTTTTAAAACCAATTTTGATATTTTCGAAGATAAAAAAGCGCTAAAAATCAGAACAACAATAAACGTTATTCCAACTAGTAATGAGTAAGCTAACCAATCTGGTTGCAAAAGATTACTAGCAAGTGAGCGCGTTTCATTATTGGTGTATGATACGAATGAGGCCAATGCTGCAAATGCCCAAGATAGTATTGATAAGGTCTCCCTTGTGAAGCCTCTCAACATTGCAAAAAATGCTGATAAAAATAGCAATAATATAAGAATTGTATCAAAAAAAGATAACGAAGTGATCATTGGTTTAGTCTTTAATATTAATTTTTATTGGTCCTTCAGATCTCCCATTGATGAATTGATCAACGTATGGATTATTAGAGCACTCTATTTCACCTGGGTTACCAGACCATATAATATTACCTTTGTATAACATTGAAATTTTATCTGCAATTTTTTTTGCACTTTCCATGTCGTGTGTAATTGTTATTGCTGTGGCGCCAACTTGATCAATTATTTCATTAATGAGGTTATTAATAACATCTGCCATAATCGGGTCAAGTCCGGTTGTAGGCTCATCAAAGAAAAGTAGCTGAGGGTCTTTAGCGATAGCTCTTGCTAAAGCAACTCTTTTTTGCATTCCACCTGATAGTTCGGATGGATATAGGTCGAGTACGGTAGAGTCTAATCCAACTTTGTGGATCTTATCTAAAGCTATTTCTCTTAAATCACTTTTTCTTTTTGATTTTATTGCAAATGTTATATTTTCCCATACTGTTAGGCTATCAAATAAGGCTGCTCCTTGGAAAAGCATTCCAATTTCATCGTAAAAGTTTATCTCTTTTCTTGTGTCTCTATTTAGTGGAGTATTGTTATAAGATATTATTCCTTGATCTGGTTCGATCAATCCAAGAATGCATTTAAGTAATACAGATTTTCCAGTTCCCGAACCTCCAATTATTACTTGGGATGTGTTCCTGGTAATATTAATATTAAAATCATTGAGAATAACTTTTTCTCCAAAAGATTTATGTAACTTCTCTATTTTTAATATTAAGTCTGTCATATTTTTAACTATTGAATACTAATGATGTTAAAATATAATTGGATGCTAATATCAATATTGATGCAGACACAACTGCTTTTGTGGTTGATCTTCCTACACCTTGAGCTCCTCCCGTTGAATTGTAACCATGATAACATCCCATAAATGCAACTATAAAACCAAAGACAGCCGCTTTGATCAGACCTGATATGACATCATTTAATTGTATTATATCAAATGTGTTCTTAATATAACTTTGTTCAATAAAGCCCAAGCTTTGGGTTGCAACTACAAAACCTCCCATAATTCCTATAATATCAGCAATTAATACCAAAACAGGGAGTGTTAGCATGGCAGCGAGAACTCTAGGTACTACAAGGTACCTTATGGGGTTAGTAGATAAAGTTGTTAGGGCATCTAACTGTTCAGTTACTTTCATGGTGGCTATCTCAGCTGAAATCGAAGCAGACACTCTGCCTGCCAGCATTAGCCCAGCAATAACAGGTCCTAACTCTCTGGTAATTCCAAGAGCAACAATTGATGCTACTATACTTTCAGCATTAAATCTTGAGCCACCGACGTAAATTTGTAAAGCAAGAACACTTCCTGTAAAGAAAGCTGTTAAGCCAATAACTGGGAGTGAATTGTACCCTATCTTGATGATTTGATTAAAAAATGTCTTAAAATAGAGGGGAAGAGTGAACGTGCAAAAAATGATCTCATAAAAAAAAATCGAGATTTTGCCAATGTGTGCAAATAGATTTAGTACATTACTGCCTATTGCGTGAGGTATGTTATAAATATAATTAATCATACTTATAAATTTTTTGAACTCTATGGTTTAGTCTTGTAAGTAACTCATAACTTATTGTATCAGCATTTTGAGCCAACGTATCAATATTTTGATTTGTTCCAAATATTTCTACATGATCACCTATATTAGTGTCTGCCTTACATTCAGTAATATTAACAGCAACGAGGTCCATTGACACTCTCCCAACAATTGGCACAGCAATCCCATTTACATAGAAACAACCACCGGCAAGCTGATTGGTTGAGCTGAGTGATCTCGGTATGCCATCAGCATAACCAATCTCAATAAGTGCTATAGTCATTGCTTTTGTGGCAAGGTATGCTGCTCCATAACCAATAGTAGAACCCTTTTTGACTTCTTTTATTTGTATAATGGGTGCAAACATTTTAACAACCTGTTCGTATTTTATTTGTGATTGATTATGATTCGAACAACCATAAAGACTTATACCGGGCCTTACCAAGTCAAGATGATATGCTTGTCCCCTATGTATTGCAGATGAATTAGCAATACTTTTTCTGATTCCTTTGAAATTATTTGAAATGCTTAAGAATTTTTCTAGTTGCTGTTCTGATAATTTTGAAGTTAGATCATCAGCGTTTGCGAGATGAGACATCAATAATTTAATATTTAGATTTTCTTTGTGGAGCGATGCTGCGTCTTCAATGTCAAAGCCAAGTCGAGAAAATCCGGTATCTATATGGATGGCAACAGGAAGTGAATTATCGTACATAGATGATTTTTTGTAATATGTAAGTTCAGTCACACTGCCTATCACTGGTATTATATTGTACTTAGTATAGTCTTGTCCTTTTCTGTGTTTTAGACCATTGAGTGCATAAATATTGTAGTGGTTATGATTTAAAGTCTTTCTTAATTTGATGCCCTCAAAAATATCCGATATAAAGAATTCTCTACATCCTGAATTAACTAGTGTTCTTGCTATTTCTTCTAGACCAAGTCCGTAAGCATTTGCCTTTATAGTTGCAGCACAGATAGATGGTGCTACAAGTTTTGATATTTGTTGATAATTGTTGGCTAACGCAGATAAATCTATTTCTATGTATGCTGATGTGGGACTATTTGGTTCATCAATATTTAATCTTGTTTGCATAGTTTTAAATGCATTATTTTATTCGAAACGCTCTGGGAGTTTGTCTTCGGATATGTAGTCACTAAAGCGTGTTACAGATCCATCAAAATATAACGGTATTGAGGTGGTTGGTCCGTGACGATTTTTTCCAAGTATAACTTCTGCTTTTTGATGAACTTCATTCATATTTTCTTGCCATAAAATATGCTCTTCAGTACCTTCTTTGGGTTCTTTCCTTTGTAAATAATATTCTTCACGGTATAAAAACATTACAATATCTGCATCTTGTTCAATTGAACCTGACTCCCTCAAGTCTGCTAATTGAGGTCTTTTGTCATCCCTTGACTCAACTTGTCGTGATAATTGTGAAAGTGCGATTACAGGTATGTTGAGTTCTTTTGCTAGTGCCTTTAGAGATTGTGTGATCTCTGATAATTCTTGAACTCTATTTTCACTATATCTTCTGCTAGACGAGGTAAGAAGTTGTAGATAATCAATTATTAGTAAGCCTAAGTTATTTTGTCTTTTTAATTTACGCGCTCGAGCAGTTACTTGCGCCATGCTAATACCACCTGTTTCATCAATGAATAATGGTATGTCTTGCAGTTTACGTGCAATATCAATCAGGCTTTCGTATTCAGTATTGGTTATTTTCCCTCTTCGGATTTTTTCAGATGAAACAGATGTTTGTTCGGAGATAATTCTTGTTGCTAATTGAGATGATGACATCTCCAAGGAAAAAAAACCTACCACAGCACCATCATTATTTTTATTAGTGTTCTCAATACTAGCCAATTGTTCATATTTGCTAGCAACATGAAATGCTATATTTGTTGCAAATGCTGTTTTTCCCATTGAGGGTCTTCCAGCTATAATTAGTAAGTCAGATGGTTGAAGTCCCCCTAGGACTTCATCAAGGTCACGAAAACCGCTAGCTAATCCTGACGTTTTTCCATCTCTCAAATACGCACTTGCTGCAGTGTCTATTGCTTCTGTGAGTGCAGTTGAAAAATTTTTGAAATCATTACCATATTTTTCGCTCTCTGCAAGCGTGTATAATCTTTGTTCTATGTATTCAAGATGATCAAATGGATTGAGGTCTACCGGCGGGGAATATGATGTGGTAACAATATCATTTCCAAGATTTATAAGATTTCTCCATGTATATAGATGATATATAATTTTACCATATTCATCTATATTGATTATAGATGATGCATCAGCTGCAAGCTTGATAAGGTATTTGTTCCCTTCAAGCTCTGTAAACCTCTCATCGTATTCAACAATTGTCTTAAGTGTGACAGGTGACGCTAACTTGTTCGCCAGTATGAGTTTTGATATGTTATCGTATATAAAGCCGTGGACACTTTCATAAAAATGCTCACCTCTCAAATAATTAGAAACCCTGTCAAACAGATCGTTGTTGATAAGTAATGCGCCTAACAGCTGTTGTTCGGCATCCAAATTATGTGGCAATTGAAGGTAGGGTTTATCGTCACCAGCATTTATATTTTGTATTATGTTTGTCATAGCCAAGAATATATAAATTAATTTATAAATTAATATAAATACTGGTAATCAACTTAAACGAATATTTTTTTTATTTTTTGCAAATTAATCCACATTAAAATTTAAAAATTTTTTTTTTTTGAAAAACTTCTTGACTATGGCTTCATCTATTAATTCATAGATTGATCGGGTTCTGCCTCTTTATCGGAAGTATTTAGGTTAGCATCTTCTGAAGGTACTTTGATTGGATCATCGGTTTCGTCTTCCTCAGTTATAGCATTAACTCCATCTTCAAATACATCAATGACACCATCTTCAACAATGTCTTCAGATCCATCTTCTGGTAATAATGATGTTATACCTTTCTCTTGAAGTTTTGCCTCTTCTTCTGTTCTGGCAACATTCATTCTGATTAAAGTTGAAACTTCAGCGTGCAAATTCACTTTTACATCAAATATTCCAAGGTTTTTAATAGGTTCCAGTAATGATATTTGGTTTTTTGAAATTGCAATACCATTTTCTTCAAGAATATTCGCAATATCACGGGTAGTTACGGAACCATAGAGTTGTCCATTCTCTCCGGCTTGTCTTACAATAACAAACATTTTGTCAGTTAATTTGTTGAGCTCTTTTGTTGCTTCAGAAATATTTGCTTCATTTTTCTTTTTTAATTCATCAGCCTTATCATCAAAATATTTTATATTTTCAGGCGTGGCTCTTAGTGCTTTCCCGTTTGGCAAAAGAAAGTTTCTTGCATAGCCATTCTTGACTTCAACAACATCACCAAGTGCTCCTAATTTCTCAATTTTTTCTAGTAATATAATTTTCATTGTATTCTCCTTTATTTAAATTTTTCTCTTAGTGTATTTTTGTAATCTAAAATACCTACTATGGTGAGAGGGATTAATAATGGTGCAAATAATGTGATCAACACATATATTGACGTCAATATAAGAGATCTGTATTTATTTGCAGTAGTAATGTAATGAATTACAGATAATCCATTAATTGTATAACCGACTAACAGTGCTACTGAGCATGATGTTGCAATTATCATTAAGAGACCATTCCCAAGAAAGGTAACAATAAGTGCAAAACCAAGAATATAAACATGCGTACGTGGTAATGTGATTTTATCAAAGCTATGCCAAGCTCTTCTAAAATTACCTAACTTTTGTGATAATTTTAGCCCAAGCCATAGATTAATTGTGAAAATGATAATCCAAAATGTTACAAAAATAGAAGGTAAACTTGCTGACATTATAGCAAGGTTGTTAATTTCTAGCGTTAATTCTAGATCAGGTCGTATTTGATATATATTCGAATATATGGATGAAATTGTATTTTGATACTCCTGTATATTTAAGCCCAAATATAATATAATTAGTGTAACTATAAGAACACTAATGATAACTATTTTTGAGAAAATCAAATTAATTGGATACCAGATCAAATCACCATTTTCAGACTGTTTATGAAGATTCAAATAATAACTAATATATATTGCGGGTATGACAAAAATTAAGGCATATGCAATTGCTAGTTTTAATCCATATATTGAAATTACACCAACGGTGATCATTGATGTAATGCACAGGTATTTATAACTCCATGCAGATCCAATATAGAAAAGAGGTAATGGGCAAAAATAAAATAAAATAAATAAAATTCCAGTATTACCAGATAGTGGATATAGAAAAAGTAATCCTTGGAACAATGTGGCTATTATTAGATATGATAATTCTTTATGTTTCATTTTTGCTGTCCCGCTTAGAGCGGTTAGGGCTTCTACCCAACCAATATTTTCTATCTTATTTTTGAAGGTATGGAAGCAATCCTAAAAACCTTGCTCTTTTTACTGCGATAGCGAGTTCTCTTTGTTTTTTTGCTGAAACAGATGTTATCCTGCTGGGAAGCATTTTGCCCCTTTCAGATATGTATTTTTGTAATAATTTAACGTTCTTGTAGTCAACTGGAGGTGAGTCTGGTTCCGATAATGGGCAATTTCTTGAATTTCTAAAATAAGGTTTTTTTGTTTGTGCCTGTATCATGTTACTACTCACTTGATTCTGTTGATCTGGGATTCATCATTAATGAAGGGCCATCTTCAAATTTATCTACTTTTATCGAAATGTGTCTTAATATATTCTCATTTAAACTAATTTGTCTTTCAACTTTTTTCAAGGTTTCGGATGATGCATTTATATTCATCATTGTGTAGTGAGCTTTACGATTCTTCTTGATCTTGTATGCTAATTGACGAAGTCCCCAGTATTCAATCCTATCAATACTACCGCCTTCATTTTTAACTACATCTTCAATTGATTTGGTTATACTCTCTACTTGCTGGTTCGTGATATCTTGGCGAGCGAGATAAACATGTTCATATAATGGCATTAACTATTAAATCCTGCTTTTAAAATTTAAATTAATAAAGCTATCTAAATAAATTTTTAATAAAATATCATTGATAACTGAATTCATATTTTGCTAAATCATATAATTGCTACAAAATAATATTTGATTACTATAATGAAGTAAAAAATATTGCAACAAAAAAGGTGTTTATATGACAAATTTATTAGTTTTTCCGGGGCAAGGAAGCCAATTTGTTGGAATGGGAAAGGCATTTGCTGATAATTTTGCTGCCTCCAGAGATGTGTATCAAGAGGTAAATGAATCCCTTGGACAAGATCTTACCAAAATTATTTGGGAAGGAGATATGGGCGAGCTAACGAAAACAGAAAATGCCCAACCAGCAATAATGGCAGTTAGTATAGCTATATTGAAAGCCATTGAAAGTGAAATTGGCATTGATTTTAGTAAAGTTGCTTTTGCAGCTGGTCACTCTTTGGGTGAATACTCTGCATTGGTTGCGGTGGGGTCATTAAAATTAAGTTCTGCAGCTAAATTACTAAAATTGAGAGGGCAGTCTATGCAAAAGGCTGTGCCTGTTGGTGATGGCGCTATGGCAGCATTGATTGGAGCTGATATCAATCAAGTAGAAGAGCTTGTTGCGGTGATAAGTTCAAAATATCCAAATAGAATTTGTGATGTTGCTAATGATAATGCTCCAGGTCAAGTGGTTGTTAGTGGGCATTTGGATGCTATAGAGGCAGCAATCGAGTTATCTTCTAGTTATGGAGCTAAAAGAGCTCTTAAATTACCTGTCAGTGCTCCTTTTCATTCACGTTTAATGAGTCCTGCAGCAGAAGTTATGCATGATGCACTTAATGATGTCCATATATCTGACCCTATTATTCCATTATTAAGTAATGTAACTGCAAGTATTGTTACAGCAGGGAATCAATTACCAGAATTACTTGTAAAACAAATTACTGAACGTGTAAGATGGACAGAAAGTATGACATATGCTTTTGAAAATGATGTTGAAACAACATTTGAAATTGGAGCTGGAAAGGTTTTAACTGGAATGATTAAGAGAATCAATAGTAATGCAAAAACAATATCTGTAAACGAACCAATTCAGATAGATGATTTTGTATTATAATAAAATAACCATTGCATGAGATTGAGAGGAAATATGATTAATATGAAAGATAAAGTCGTGCTTTTGACAGGTTCAACTGGAAGTTTAGGGGTGGCAATCGCAAGAAGGTTATCACTAGCAGGGGCACGTATTGCTTTGTCTGGTACAAATGAAGATAAACTTAACTTATTACTAGAAACTCTAGGCAAAGAAAATACTATTTATAAATGTGATCTCTCTGATTTTTCAAATATCGATGAATTAAGCGAAAAGGTCCTGCATGACTATGGTAGAATAGATGTACTAATAAATAATGCTGGGATAAAAAAAGATGATCTATTGATAAGGATGAAGGATCAAGATTGGCTTGAAGTATTAAATATAAATTTAAATTCAGTATACAAACTAACAAAAAATGTCACGAAACAGATGTTTAAGCAGAGAAGCGGTAAGATTATATCAATTTCTTCTGTTGTTGGGTTTACAGGGAATCCAGGGCAAACAAATTATGTTTCAACAAAATCAGCGCTAGTTGGCTTTACTAAATCTCTTGCAATAGAGGTTGCAACGCGAGGTATTAATGTCAATTGTGTGGCACCTGGAATGATTGACTCAGATATGATTGACTCTCTTAACGACAAACAAAGAGAGGGGATATTATCCAGAATACCAATG
>Ga0102963_1001195_pt1 | contig 11383 bp, 9 predicted proteins | sample SalPon2_C_H2O_MG_2_FD_84522 | JGI IMG/M metagenome (GOLD analysis project Ga0102963, IMG submission 84522) | Salt pond water microbial communities from South San Francisco under conditions of wetland restoration - Salt Pond MetaG SF2_C_H2O_MG | ecosystem: Environmental > Aquatic > Non-marine... | reverse complement strand
TTCGAGCTCGAGCAGCTTATAGGTCGCCCGGGAACGATAGCCGTCCTGCTGCGCCTTCTGGACGTAGGGGTCGGATAGGTGATCGTGAATCCAGCGCCCGCGTCGGCCCTTTGCCATGGTGTTCTCCTTCGCCGCTGGGCCTTGGGAGCGGGACGGCGTACACTGCGCGCCCATTCAGGAGACCCAGCATGGCCCCCACCGCACCCCTCACTGCCCAGCGGCAACGCCAACTTCGTGCCCTCGGACACCATCTCAATCCCATTATTCTGGTGGGAGACAGCGGCGTCAGCGAGGGGGTCGTCGCCGAAACGGCCCGGGCCCTCGAGGACCATGAACTGATTAAAATTCGCACCCCCGCGGGGGATCGGGACGCTCGGCATGCCCTCGTTGGGGCCCTTTGCGAAGCCACCGGCGCGACCTGCGTTCAGAAGATTGGCCGGGTGGCCCTGCTCTACCGCGCGGCAGAGAAGCCCAACCCGAAAACCTCAAATCTTCTGCGCTTGGCCCACCTCACGCGCTAGCGATGTAGGACCTCTTCGATTTCGTATTCGATGGCGCCGCTCGGCGCCCGCACCACCACCACGTCCCCCTCTTCCTTGCCGATCAGGGCCCGGGCGATGGGGGAAGACACGGAAACCTTGTTTTGCTTAAGGTCCGCCTCGTCGTCTCCGACGATCTTGTAGGTACGGCTCTCGTCCTTCTCAAGATCGATCACCTTAACCGTGGTGCCGAAGATCACCTTGCCCGTGGGCGCGATCTTCGTGACATCGATCACCTGGGCATTTGACAGCTTGCCCTCGATCTCCTGAATGCGACCTTCGATGAAGCCCTGCTCTTCCTTTGCCGCGTGGTACTCGGCGTTTTCCTTCAAATCGCCGTGCTCCCGGGCTTCAGCGATCGCCTTCACCACCCGAGGCCGCGCCTCGAGCTTTAGGCGTTGCAGCTCTTCCCGGAGGGCCTCAGCCCCTTCCATGGTCATGGGCGTCTTCATGCGTTCAATCCTGCGTGGAGCTCCTGGAGGCGGCGCACCTTGTCGCCGCTACCGAAGCGCATGGCTTTGCACAGTGCTTCGCCGCCGGTGAGGGTCGTCGAGTAGCACACGCGATTTTGCAAGGCGAGGCGACGGATCACCGCCGAATCGGCGATGGATTGGCGTCCTTCCGTGGTGTTCACAATGAAGTCGACCTTGCCATTCTTCAACATATCGGCGATGTCCGGGCGTCCTTCCGTCACCTTGTTCACCACTTCAGCGTCGATGCCAGCACTTTGCAGACACTGCCGCGTCCCGCGGGTGGCGATGATGCGGAAGCCCAGCTCCCGGAGCTCCTCGGCCAGCGGCGCCACGAAGGGCTTGTCCGAATCTTTCACGGACAAAAAGACCGTCCCGCCCTCGGGAAGGCGAATCCCCGCGCCCTGGGTGGCCCGGGCAAAGGCTTCCGCAAAGGTGTCCCCTACCCCCATCACCTCGCCGGTGGATTTCATCTCCGGCCCGAGGATCGGATCTACCCCGGGGAACTTTACGAAGGGGAAGACCGATTCCTTCACGCTGACGTAGTTGGGAATGATCTCTTCCGTAAAGCCCTGATCCACCAAGGACTGGCCCGCCATGCAGCGCGCGGCCACCTTAGCCAAGGAGACCCCGATGCACTTGGATACGAAGGGCACGGTGCGGGACGCCCGGGGGTTGACCTCGAGCACAAAGATCTCGCCGTTCTGCACCGCCAGCTGCACGTTCATGAGGCCGATGACCCTCAGCTCCCGGGCCATGGCCCGGACCTGCTCCCGGATTACGTCCTGGAGCTCAGGGGAAAGGCGATAGGGCGGCAGGGCACAGGCGGAGTCGCCGGAGTGCACCCCGGCTTGCTCGATGTGCTCCATGATGGCGCCAATCACCACGTCCTTGCCGTCGCTGACCGCATCGACGTCCACTTCCACCGCCTGATCGAGGAAGTGGTCAAGCAGCACCGGCGACGCCGCCGAGGCCACTACCGCGGTGCGCAGGTAGCGCGTCAGTTCGGAGGGCTGATAGACGATCTCCATGGCCCGCCCGCCCAACACGTAGGAGGGTCGCACCACGATGGGATAGCCAATACCTTCCGCGGCTGCGAGCCCTTCCGCTTCACTCATGACCGTCTTGTTCGGCGGCTGCTTTAAGCCTAGCTGGCGAATAAACGCCTGGAACCGCTCCCGGTCCTCGGCCCGATCGATGGCGTCCGCGGAGGTGCCGATCACGGGCACCTTCGCATCCTCTAGCGCTTCCACAAGCTTCAGGGGCGTTTGCCCTCCGAATTGCACGATCACCCCGGCAGGCTGCTCGAGCGCCACAATCTCGAGCACGTCCTCAAGGGTCACGGGCTCGAAATACAAACGATCGGAGGTGTCGTAGTCCGTGGAAACGGTCTCCGGATTACAGTTCACCATGATGGTTTCGTAGCCGTCTTCGCGCATGGCGAGGGCCGCGTGGACACAGCAGTAGTCAAACTCGATGCCCTGGCCAATGCGGTTCGGGCCGCCCCCCAGCACCATGATCTTCTGTCGATCCGTGGGCGCCGATTCGCAGGCCGTCTCGTAGGTCGAGTAGAGGTAGGCCGTGGCGCTCGGAAATTCCGCGGCGCAGGTGTCGACGCGCCGATAAACCGGGCGAAGGCCGAGGGCATGGCGATGGCCGCGCAGCGCCTGCTCCTCCACGCCGAGCACCTTGGCCAAGCGTGCATCGGAGAAGCCCTTGCGCTTCAGCCGGCGCAGCTGGCTTTCGTCCACGGCGGAAAGGGGCACGCCCTTAAGCGCCGCCTCCTCCTGCACCAGATCTTCGATCTCGGCGAGGAACCAAGGATCCACGCGGCTGGCCTCGAAGATTTCTTCCAGGGTCAGCCCTGCGCGGAAGGCATCGGCGAGATACCACATGCGCTCCGGGCCGGGCACGGTGAGCTCGCCCACGAGCCGGCGGCGCAGCTCGGGCTCCGTCGGGTCAATTTTTTCATCGAGGCCCGAGGCCCCTACCTCGAGACCCCGAAGGGCTTTCTGCAGGGATTCCTGGAAGGTGGTGCCTATGGCCATCACCTCCCCCACGGACTTCATCTGCGTGGTGAGGCGGGCGTCGGCCTGCTCGAACTTCTCGAAGGTGAAGCGCGGGGTCTTCGTGACCACATAGTCGATGGTGGGCTCGAAGGAGGCCGGGGTGCACCCCGTAATATCGTTCATGAGCTCATCTAGGGTGTAGCCCACGGCCAGCTTTGCTGCCACCTTGGCGATGGGGAAGCCCGTGGCCTTCGACGCCAGGGCCGAGGACCGGGACACCCGGGGGTTCATTTCGATCACCACCATGCGCCCCGTGTCCGGGTCGATGCCGAACTGCACGTTCGAGCCGCCGGTCTCCACGCCGATCTCCCGCAGCACAGCGAGGGAGGCATTCCGGAGAATTTGATATTCCCGGTCGGTGAGGGTTTGCGCCGGGGCGACGGTGATGGAGTCCCCGGTGTGCACGCCCATGGGATCCACGTTCTCAATGGTGCACACGATGATGCAGTTGTCGTTTCGATCCCGGACCACCTCGAGCTCGTACTCCTTCCAGCCGATGAGGGACTCATCGATGAGGAGCTCCTTAGTGGGGGAAAGATCCAGCCCACGCTTGCAGATCTCCTCGAACTCTTCCGCGTTGTAGGCAATCCCGCCCCCAGAGCCGCCCAAGGTGAAGGAGGGACGGATAATGCAGGGATAGCCCATGGCGGCCTGGACCTGGAAGGCTTCTTCCATGGAGTGAGCAATGCCCGAGCGGGGCGTTTCCAGGCCGATGGCTTTCATGGCCTTGTCGAAGAGCTCGCGATCCTCGGCTTTATCAATCGCGTCCTTGCTGGCGCCGATCAGCTCCGTGCCAAAGCGCTCAAGCACCCCTTCCCGGGCCAGATCGAGGGCGCAATTGAGCGCCGTTTGCCCGCCCATGGTAGGCAGAAGCGCGTCCGGGCGCTCCCGTTCGATGACCTTAGCCACCGTCGGCCAGTCCACCGGCTCGATGTAGGTCGCATCGGCCATGGAGGGGTCGGTCATAATGGTGGCCGGGTTGGAGTTCACCAGGATGACCCGATACCCCTCTTCCCGAAGCGCCTTGCAGGCCTGGGCCCCGGAGTAGTCGAATTCGCAGGCCTGGCCGATCACGATCGGACCGGCGCCGAGGACCAGAACACTCTTGATGTCAGTACGCTTTGGCATGGTCCTAGGCTCCCTTTACCCGGCGCGCTTCGGTCATGAGCGCAGTGAAGCGATCAAACAGCCCTTCCGCATCCTGGGGACCGGGGCCTGCTTCCGGATGGCCCTGGAAGCCAAAGGCCGGCGCCTCCCGGTGCGCGAGGCCCTGGAGCGTTCCATCAAACAGGGAAAGATGGGTCGCTTCGAGGTGCGGCGGCAGGGAGTCGAGGTCCACGGCGAAGCCGTGGTTCTGGCTGGTGATCATGACCCGGCCCGTTTGCAGATCCTTGACGGGATGGTTCGCCCCATGGTGCCCAAGCTTCATCTTCAGCGTCTGCGCGCCGCTCGCCAGGGCGAGCAGCTGGTGGCCGAGGCAGATGCCAAAGAGCGGCATTTTTACCGCGAGGAATTGGCGGATGGCCTCGATGGCGTAGGTGCAGGGCTCCGGATCCCCGGGGCCGTTGGATAAAAAGACGCCGTCAGGGTTCATGGCGAGCACCGCTTCGGCGGGGGTTTGGGCCGGAACCACGGTAACGTCGCAGCCCCGGTCAACCAGTAGGCGCAGGATGTTGCGCTTCACTCCGAAATCGTAGGCCACCACCTTAAAGGGACGCTCGGCGCCGCTGTGATCGGCGAGCCCCTGGCCGAGGCGCCAGACGCCTTGGGCCCAGCTTTCCTGGGCCGTCCGGCTCACGACCTTTGCCAGATCGGCGCCCTTCAGCCCCGGAAACGCCCGGGCCTGGGCAATGGCCGCGTCGCTATCGCGAGCGCCCTCCCCCGCCACAATCACCCCGGAAAGCGCTCCCTGCTCCCGAATATGACGGGTGAGGCGACGGGTATCGACATCGGCGATGGCCACCACCCCCTGGCGGACCAAGAAGGCCTCGAGGCTTTCCTCGGCGCGGAAGTTTGAGACGCGGCGCGTGCCCTGGCGAATCACCAGCCCCGCCGCCCAGACGCGATCGGATTCGCTGTCCTCGGCGTTGCAACCCGTGTTGCCAATTTGGGGATAGGTGAGGGTCACAATCTGCTGCGCGTAGGAGGGATCGGTGAGGATCTCCTGGTACCCCGTCATGGCGGTGTTAAACACCACTTCCCCGGCGGAGACGCCGTCTGCGCCCAGGGAAATTCCGGGAAAGAGGCTGCCGTCTTCGAGGGCGAGGAGGGCTGGCTGAGTCACATGCGTCCCCTTTTTGAGTGTTTCACCCCTGGCGCGCGCGCTCCTTCGCTTCCGCAGCCGCCGTCGGCGTTGCAGTTAGCGCGTCTTACGCTGGGTGAAGAGATTTAGGGTGATGCAGAGACGGCCCGGCGTGAGGTTGAAAAAAAGCGGGGGGAATTGCTTCCGCCCCGCTCTCATCGGGCCCACGCACAGGGTTGGCCGCTTGATCTGGTCATCCCGCGAATAATACCCGCTCGGGCCGCGCTTTGTCCAACGCAACGCCCTAAGGGGCAGGCCTCAAGGCGCCGCCGCTTTACCCCCGCGGGCCGCCAAAACATCGTCCATGGTGTAGGTTCCGGGGCCCTGGCCCCGAAGGAACGTCACCGCTGCCAGGGCGCCCCGGGCAAAGAGCGTTCGATCTTCGGCTTGATGTCGCAGCTCAAAGCGCTCCCCGGGGCCGGCGAAGACCAGGGTGTGATCCCCAACCACCTCACCGACACGCTGGGAGACAATGGGCACGGTGCGCCCGGCTCCCTCCAGGGCTTCAGCCAGAGCCCGCGCCGTCCCCGAGGGCGCATCCACCTTATGGCGATGATGCACATCCAAGATCGCCCCATCGAATTCCGGTCCCAGAGCCTCCGCGGCCACCTGCGCGAGGCGCTTCAGAAGGGCGATCCCAAGGCTGAAATTGGGCGCCAGAAGCACCGGGATCTGCTCCGCCGCCGCGGCGAGGGCGGCCTCGGAGGCGCCATCAAGCCCGGTCACGCCCACCACCAGAGGCCAACCTTCTGTCGCCGCCTGCTGGGCGTGGGCAGGCAGAGCTTCCACCCGAGACAGCTCGAGCACCACCGCCTGCGCCGGCATCACGGATGGATCGAGCCCCTCGCAGTAGCTTAAAGCGCCCTCCCCCCCCAGGGGGCGCCCTAGCTGATTGCTTCTAGGCGACACCGTTGCCCCGACCACGGAGCAGGCCGGAGACGCCAAGGCCAGCCTCAAGACCGCCGCGCCCAAGCGCCCCGCCGCACCATGAATCGCCAGGGGAATAGGGGAAGCATCACTCATGGGCTGAATCCTCCGCGGCCAGGGAAGGCCAATTGTTGTCTCCGCAGGCGGCCACAAGGGTCCGCAACAGGTCGGGGGATTGTTGCACGCGAGCGAGCAAAAGGGCGCCTTCCACCACCGCTAGGCTCCGCAGGGCGCGCGATTCGGCCGCCGCCGGCGCGTCCCCCGCGTCTCTAAAGAGCGCTGCGAAGACCGCGCGCCAGCTTCGAAAAGCTGCCTGCCCTGCGGCCTGCAGGGCGGGCAGCTCGCTCGCCGCCTCCAACATCACCGTCGCCAAGGGGCAGCCGTCGCGGAAGTTGGACCCGGCCATCCAGTCCCCTAGGGCCTCCCCGTAGGCCCGAAAGAAGGCTTTCGGCGTCGGGTGGCGCGCCGCCAGGCGGAGCAGGTGGCGCCGAACGGCGGCGCCGCTGGCCTCTACCGCCGCCGCGGCCAGGGCCACCTTGCCTTCGGGAAAATGATGATAAAGGGAACCCCGAGGGGCACCGCTCAGGGCCAGCACGTCCGCCACGGCCATGGCCCGAAAGCCCCGCTGACGGAGCAGCTCCTGTGCGGCTCGAAGTAGGGCACTTCGATGTTGTGCTTTTCTTCCCATTTTTTTAAACCGACTGGTCTTTTAAATTAGGCTATCGAAAGCCAGAGGCAAAAAAAAGCGGCCTTTCGGCCGCTTTACGGAGAAACCCTTGAGGCCGTCGCCTCCGAAAGGGTGTTAGGACGCCAGATCGCCGAAGAAATCCTTCACGCTAGCGAACCAACTTTTCTCCTTCGGCGCATGCTCACCGCCCTTTAGCGTGCCCCGAAGCTCTTCCAGGAGCGCCTTTTGCTCGCCAGTGAGTTTCACCGGGGTCTCCACGACCACCCGGCAAAGGAGATCTCCCACTTCGCCGCCGCGCACGGGCTTTACCCCCTTACCGCGAAGGCGAAAGGCCCGGCCCGTTTGCGTCTCCGGGGGAATCTTCAGCTTCACGCGCCCATCCAGCGTGGGCACCTCAAGCTCACCCCCCAGGGCCGCATCGGGGAAACTGATGGGTACCTCACAGAACAGGTGCCGGCCATCGCGCTTGAAGAGCGGGTGCTCCCGGACCATCACCTGCACATAGAGATCGCCCGAGGGCCCGCCATTGGGACCCGCCTCTCCCTCTCCGGTCAGGCGAATGCGATCTCCGTTATCCACCCCCGGCGGGATCTTCACGGAAAGGGTCTTCGCCTCTTCCTCAACCCCCCGGCCACCGCAGCGCCGACAGGGATCGCTAATCATCTTGCCCGTGCCCCGGCACCGGGGGCAGGTTTGCTGAAGGCTAAAGAAGCCCTGGGCCACGCGAATCTGCCCTGCACCCTTGCAGTCGGAGCAGGTTTCCGGGCTCGACCCCTTCGCCGCCCCAGAGCCGCTGCAGTCGCCACACTGCACCAGCGTCGGCACCTTAATGGTGACGGAGTCCCCGCGCACCGCCTGCTCGAGATCCAGTTCGAGGTTGTATTGAAGGTCCGCGCCGCGATGCACCCGGGCACCGCCCCGGCCACCGCCACCGCCCCCGAAGATGTCCCCGAAGACATCGGCGAAGACATCAGAGAAGCTCGAGGCGCCGCCGAAGCCGCCCATGCCGCCCTGGCCGCCCACGGCGTCGTGGCCAAAGCGGTCATAGGCCTCCCGCTGCTCGCCATCAGAGAGCACTTCGTAGGCCTCGCTGGCCTCCTTAAACTTCTCCTCTGCGGCGTCATCCCCGGGGTTCCGGTCGGGGTGGTATTTCATCGCCAACCGGCGATAGGCCTTCTTAATGTCCGCTTCGGAGGCATCACGGGAGACCCCAAGCACTTCGTAATAATCACGTTTCGCCACGGGCGATCTCCAGAAAAATCAGAGGCGCCAGCCCCCGGAGCGGGGTGCTGGCGCCAAGGTCTGACCGCCGACCAGACGGGGCCGGCGTAAGCGCTTACTTCTTCTCGTCGTCCTTCACTTCCTCGAACTCGGCATCAACGGTGTTGTCGTCGTTGTCAGAAGCGCCGGCGCCTTCGCCCTCAGCGCCGCCGGGCGCTGCGCCGGCATCGGCGTAGAGCTTCTGGGCGAGGCCCGCGGAGGCCTCGGAGAGGGCATTCATCTTCGCCTCGATGGCGTCGCTGTCATCCCCCTTCAGCGCCTCGTCGAGGGCATCGATCGCCCCTTGGACCTTCTGACGCTCGTCCTCGTCCACCTTATCCCCGGCTTCCGCCAGCGTCTTCTTGGTGGCGTGAAGCAGGCCGTCGGCTTGGTTCCGCAGGTTTACCCGCGCCTCAAACTTCTGGTCCTCTTCGGCGTTGGACTCGGCGTCCCGCACCATGGCTTCCACTTCGTCGTCAGACAGCCCGGAAGAGGCTTTGATGACGATGGACTGTTCCTTACCCGTGGCCTTGTCCTTCGCGGACACGTTCAGGATGCCATTGGCATCGATGTCAAAGGCCACTTCGATCTGCGGCATGCCCCGGGGCGCCGGGGGAATGTCGCTCAGGTCGAAGCGCCCCAGGGACTTGTTCTGGGTCGCTTGCTTGCGCTCCCCTTGGAGCACGTGAATCGTCACCGCGGTCTGGTTGTCGTCCGCCGTGGAGAAGGTTTGGGTCTTCTTCGTGGGGATCGTGGTGTTCTTCTCGATAAGCGGGCTCATTACGCCGCCCAGGGTTTCGATCCCGAGGGACAGCGGCGTCACGTCGAGAAGGAGCACGTCCTTCACGTCCCCGGAGAGCACCGCGCCCTGGATGGCAGCGCCCAGCGCCACGGCCTCATCGGGGTTCACGTCCCGGCGCGGCTCCTTGCCGAAGAAGGCCTTCACCCGCTCCTGCACAAGAGGCATACGGGTTTGCCCACCGACGAGGATCACGTCGTCGATGTCCGAGACCCCCAGCCCCGCATCGGAGAGGGCGGTCTGGCAGGGGGCGATGGTGCGCTCCACCAGCGTCTCCACCAGGGACTCGAGTTTCGCCCGGGTGATCTTGGTCACCAGGTGCTTCGGCCCCGTGCTATCCGCGGTGATGTAGGGCAGGTTCACTTCCGTCTGCTGGCTCGAGGACAACTCGATCTTCGCCTTCTCCGCCGCTTCCTTCAGGCGCTGCTTGGCAAGCGGATCCTTGCGCAGATCGATGCCATTCGTGTTCTGGAACTCCTCGGCGAGGTAGTCGATGAGCACGATGTCGAAATCTTCCCCGCCGAGGAAGGTGTCGCCGTTGGTGGAGAGCACTTCGAACTGGTGCTCGCCGTCCACTTCGGCGATTTCAATAATGGACACGTCGAAGGTGCCGCCCCCGAGGTCATAAACGGCGATCTTGGAATCTCCGCGCTTCTTATCCATGCCGTAGGCCAGGGCCGCGGCCGTGGGCTCGTTGATGATGCGCTTCACCTCAAGACCGGCAATGCGACCCGCATCCTTCGTGGCCTGACGCTGGGAATCATCGAAGTAGGCAGGAACGGTGATGACCGCTTCCGTGACCTTTTCCCCGAGGTAATCCTCAGCGGTCTTCTTCATCTTCTTCAGCACTTCCGCCGAAACCTGGGGCGGGGCCATCTTCTGCCCCTTGGCCTCTACCCAGGCGTCGCCGTTGTCCGCCTTCACAATGTTGTAGGGCACCATGCCGATGTCTTTCTGCACGACGCCATCGTCAAAGCGGCGGCCGATCAAGCGCTTCACCGCAAAGAGGGTATTCGTGGGGTTGGTCACCGCCTGGCGCTTGGCGGACTGACCCACCAGGATCTCGCCGTCCTCCGTGTAGGCGACGATGGACGGGGTGGTGCGATCCCCTTCCGCGTTTTCAATGACCTTCGGGTTTCCGCCCTCAAGGACGACCACACAGGAGTTCGTGGTGCCGAGGTCGATGCCAATAATCTTGCCCATGAGAGCGTCTCCAAGCTGTGGGGGCGGGCCGCTCGGCCCAGCCGTGATGTCTGCTGATCCCTATATCGGTACGGCGGGGGCCGCTTTCAAGGGCTAGGCGCCCTTCGCTACCACCACCATGGCGGCCCGAAGGAGCCGGCCATTCAACGCGTAGCCCTTCTGCAGCACGTCCACCACGGAATTGGGCGCGGCGTTCGGCGCCTCAATCATGGCCATGGCCTGGTGCTGCTCCGGATCGAAGGGCTCGCCGTGGGGTTCGATGGGCATGATGCCCGCCTTACCGAAGGTGTCGAGGAAAAGGCGATGGCACAGGGTCACCCCCTCCGCCATGGCTTTCGTGTCTTCCCCCTCCGCCAAGGCCCCGGCGGCCTCCACGGCCTTCTCAATGCTGTCGAGCACGGGCAAGAGCTCGCCGGCGAACTTCTCCAGGGCGAACTTGTGGGCTTGCTCCACATCCCGGGCGGCGCGGCGACGAATATTCTCCGCCTCCGCCTGGGCGCGCAGGGCCAGATCCCGGAAGCTCGCCGCCTCCTCCTGGGCCTGCAGCAGCGCTGGATCCCGCCCCTCGGCGGGGTCCGCGGCCTCCGCCGCGTCCCCTGCGTCGGCGATGCCGTCCTGCGCTGCCTTCGCAATATCCTCGTAGGCCTTCGCCGACGCCTCTGCCCGGCCGTCGCTGCCGTCCTGCTCCCGGTCGCCTGCCTCGTTCGTCATGATCGATGCTCCTTCCCTTCCAATACGTGAGGACCCCAGGGCACGCGCGGGGGGCGCGACGCCGACGGGAAAGAGACCATATGGGGACGGAAAGGGACGGCTTCAAGGGCCCCGCGGGCCCTTGGCTAAAGCTGGTGACGGAGGGCGGCGCTAAGGAGCCGGGCCGTGGCGTCGACCACGGGAATCACGCGCTGGTAAGCCATGCGGGTGGGGCCAATGACCCCGAGGACCCCCGCCGCCTGGCCGTCGACTTCGTAGGAGGCGGTAACCATGGAATAGTCCATAAAAGGCTTATAGCCCGACTCATCGCCGATAAAGAGGTGCACGCCTTCGGCGTCCAAGCTGCGATCGAGGAGGCGGAGCACGTCACGCTTACGGCCAAAGGCATCGAAGAGCTCGCGCACCGTATCCATAT
>Ga0102963_1001191_pt1 | contig 11387 bp, 8 predicted proteins | sample SalPon2_C_H2O_MG_2_FD_84522 | JGI IMG/M metagenome (GOLD analysis project Ga0102963, IMG submission 84522) | Salt pond water microbial communities from South San Francisco under conditions of wetland restoration - Salt Pond MetaG SF2_C_H2O_MG | ecosystem: Environmental > Aquatic > Non-marine... | reverse complement strand
TACCCGAGCATCACTTATGTATCCAGTAAAATTATAAGAAGTAAAACCTTGACCAAGAGCGCTAATAGCAACGCCACCTGCTCCTGTAGCTGTTCCTGATAATGTTCTATTGTCTGATCTAGAACCATTGATAAAAACAGATGTATCAGTTCCTGATCTACACCAAACTACATGATTCCACTCGTTTGGAATTACAGAGTTAGTTGCGGTTTGATAAACAATTTGAGATCCGCCATCAATTTGAAAATACATATATAAATTATTACTTGTAAATGACCTAAAAGACCATCCTCTATTTGGACTGCTCAGGTAATTACCTATAATTGTTCCATCATTTGTGCCTGTAGGGTAAATCCACGCTTCAATACAAAAATCTCCGCTTAATGTTTCATTAGTTGATGAAGTTCCAATGCTTAAATAATCACCCGTACCATCAAAATACATCGATCCGCCATTGTTCGTAGCAGAGTATGTTTCGTAGTCGTATGGTGCAAATGGTTCTATCTTTGGATCACCACTTACAGTAAGAGCGTGGTGGGTCGATGAAGCATCTTTTAGATATGGTGTTGAGAATAAAAGGTACTTAGTATTAGTTACTGCAGTAAGAGTTTCTGTCGGAACTGTTAAACCCGAGTCTTGGTCGTAAAGGCATGTTCCTTTTACAATTCTAAAATCTTTCAGGAAGCCTGGGCCAAAAGTTTCACCTGCACCCCAGCCAGATCTGCCAATTCTTGCTCCTACGGTACCTCCATAAGTAAAATCAAAATCGCTAGAAATAGTTTTTTTACCTACAAGAGTTCCTGCTTGAAACAATCTAACTACATTAGAACTATCTCTTGAAACAGCAACATGCACCCAAGTGTTTAAAGGTACCTGTGTATAAGTACCTGTTGCAGCAGTACCTGTTTGATTTGCATGTATTTCAGGATTGCCGTTACTAACAGCACTAGTTACACAAAGTACCCCAGCTACTCCAGGACCTCCAGTAATACCAGTATCATTACCAATAGAAATATAAGGAGCAGAAGTATACGAACCACTATTTGGAGCTATTACTCTTTGAACAGTTCGATTGTGGGAGCTACCTGGAAGATATACCCAAAACTCAATAGTAAATTCACCATCTAAGTCAAAGTCAGCATTATTGGGGCTGTCAATCCAATCGCCAGTTCCATCAAACTGCATTGAATAGCCGCCATGTCGATACGGACTAAAAGTGCTCTGCGTTGCATCTCCATTTGCAGTAATTGTATGACTGTTTGTGCTTGAATCTACAAAGTCATTGTTATCAGCATTATTAGCACCAACTGATGTAATCAAAGCAGTCGTATAGTTGCTGTTTTGTACCTGAAATGCCAAAGTAAACTCAGAAATCGCTGTAGCAATATTGACACCGTCACTTGCTCTAAACGTCAGGCTGAACGTGCCTGCATTTGCATCATTCGTTGAAGGAGTAATCGTAAATACGTTGGTGTTTGCGCCCGTTCCCTGCGTGACAGTTGCAATATTTCCAGAAGTATCACTTGCAATACTGTAAGTAATTGGAATGCCTTCAGCATCTGTCGCAGTAATCGTCACAGTTGTAGCCGTGCCATCAGTTTCAAGAGTATAAGCGGAAGATGCTCCGCTAATGCTCGGAGTCGTATTAATCAGCGCGATATTGTACCACCCGGTGCCGTTCCAAAGATATAATCGACTTGTAGAACTTACAAATGCTTGAGCACCCGTTTCGACTCCTGAGAGTGGAAGATCATCAATAGAAGAATATACTGTAGTCCCTGCTGAAGATGCTGCAGGATTTGTTTGTACCCACTGATTTGAATCCCCATCATTGTAGTAAACATAAGTTTCAAGAGTACTGGGATCAAATCATAAATTACCAGAACCCGGGTTACTTGGCGCAGTTTCTTGTACTAATGCACCTGAAGAACCTGAAGGATTTGCTTTAACCCATTGGGACGAAGAGCCATCATTATAGTAAACATACAAACGTAAAGTAGTTGTATCATACCAAAGATCCCCGGCTGAAGGAGATGAAGGTGCTGTGTCTGAAGAGGTTACAGATGCACCACTTGCTCCACCGCCAGACTGCGCTACCCAATCATAGTCAGAGCCAGTCCAGCTTAAAACTTGGTTGGCAGAAGCAGTGCTAGTATTTAAATGTGTATCAACACTGCTATCGCTATAGCTGCCTCCGGACGGAGAAGCTGCATCCCACCTACTATTAGCATTATCCCAAGTAAGTACTTGACCATCTGTAGGGGTCATAGTATTTACATCGGAAAGATCTTCTATGCTCTGAGCAGTAATACCTGTAAGATAGCTAGAAAGATCTGGCGGAGTGTAAGTAAATACTCCGTTTGAATATGAGAGAGCCGCCGTACCAGCACTGTTGGTAGTTACTGAAAAATCAGAAAGATCTACAGTTGAGTCCAAGATATAAATTGTGCCTGCCATTGCACTGTGTGCAGAGCAGTTATAATATAAAGTATCCGGAGCATCCATCTGTACAGCGAGAGTAACTGTGCCAGTTTCAGCACCATTATTTGTTACTCCATCAGTATAAGCATTTCCAGTTCCTGTTCCACTTACCGTTTTAATATAGAACGGGTGCCCAGAAGCATTTACAACAAACTCGTATGTTTGACCTCGAGTTAAATATAAAGTTGGGTTAGAATCGGAGGAAGTACCAGAGCCTGTAAATACGTAGGCACTGGAGCTGCTGTTAACTATACTAAATCTGCCAGCAACAGGGTCTGAATTAACCCATGCACTTCCGTTATATCGAAGTAGCTCTCCTGCTGCTGCGCTTGTAATTGTTACATCAGAAAGACTTCCAATATTTTCACCAGTAATACCAGTTAGATAGGTTCCTAAGTCACTGATTTGACTTTCGGTAATTGAAAGTGCTGCTTGGTGTTGTGTAACACTACTCTGTGTAATGTTTGCATTGGGTACATTAGCCCATGTAACAGCAGAGGTTAAATCATTAGTCTCTGCAGTCAGATAGCTAGAAAGGTCTGGTGGAGTAAAAGTAAATACTCCATTTGAGTATGAAAGAGCCGCTGTACCTGCTGAGTTTGTAGTTACACTTAAGTCCGCAGGTTGTAGAGCACTATCTGCTAATGTACCTTGAGAAGAAGTTGCTAATCCAGCTTCTGCGGCAGTTTGGTTAATCCAAGAACTTGAAGTACTATCGTAGGCAAGAATTTCATTATCCGCCACATTTGTAACAGTTATATCAGATAGACCACCAACAGATATAGATGTTAAATAAGTATTTGTATCTACAGTATAGCTACCAGCTCCTGTACGCTTCATGAAACCATTTGCAGTAAAGTCACCATCCATTACTGCGCCTGCTGCAGCTACATTTGTTGCGTCTGTAACATCTGCGCCTGCTTCAATTCCATCTAATTTACTACCATCAGTAGCTAGGTCTCTTCCGTCTACGGTTCCAGATACTGTAATATTTCCGGTGACATCTACTGCATGGCTGAACTCGAATTTGTCTCCGGTCGCGTCCCATAAAATTGTAGCATCTGTAGTAGAATTTACCGCATCTTGAATTGTAATACCAGCACCATCTGCACTTCCGGAAGAGTCTCCAGTGCTATAGTTAATAGTAATATTTTTATCTTCTACACTTAATGTTGCTGTTTCAAGAGTTGTAGTAGTTCCTTGAACTGTAAGATTTCCTGTAACAGTTGCATCTCCTACAGTAATACTATTTGTTGTAGAATTTCCTCGTCCCGTTACAGAATCTAGTGTATCTGTTTCGGTATAGCTTGTTAAATAAGTTTGAAGGTCACTAATATCTGCTTCAACCAGTGCTCTTCTTTCTGCTTGATTACTTGAATTTCCTATAAATACATTGCCGTCATTAAGGTTTGGAACAGCATTTGCTCGACCTGCACCCACAACAGCGATCGAACCGCTAGAGGCATTAACCTTTAAAACACGGCCAAAGTTTTGAATTAACCCAGACTCACCTGTAGGAGGTGTAGTTGTTAGGCCTCCTGCTGTAGTAGAAATATAAACAGTGTCACCAGCACTAAAACTTGAGGTGTCTAAGCCATTTACGACACCTAAAACAACTACTGTACCTTCTGCTCCATTTGCAAGAGTTGAAGTAGTTATACCAATTGCCGGCATTTTAGCAGAGTCATCTGCATCTGCTGGAGCAATTGCAATATTATTACCACTAACCCCGGTTTGATATACGGGGGTACCCTTAGGTATAGAAGCACCTGAGTTATTAGTACAGTTAACCTCTACATGATTAGAGTCAATTAATAGCTCATTATTTGCATCATCGTAAGTAAAGTCAATACCAAGACCAGCTTGCAATAAGGTATTAACTTGATCATCAACTGCTTCACCAAAATCGGTAACTTGAGTACTTGTAATGCTTAAAGCTGCCTCATGTTGTGTAACACTGCTCTGTGTAATGTTTGCATCGGGCACGTTGGCCCATGTAACTGCAGAGGTCAAATCATTAGTCTCTGCAGTCAGATAGCTTGATAAATCTGGTGGGGTATAAGTAAATACTCCACTTGAATATGAAAGAGCTGCGGTACCCGCTGAATTTGTGGTTACTGAAAAATCAGTTAGTGCAAGAGTTGAATTTACTACATAAATAGTTCCGGCCATAGCACTATGTGCCGAACAGTTATAGTATAGAGTATCTGGAGCATCCATTTGTACAGTAAAAGTAATTGTACCAGTTTCTGCTCCATTTCCTGTTACGCCATCAGTATAAGCATTGCTTGTCCCAGTTCCGCTTACTGTTTTAATATAAAATGGGTGCCCAGATGCATTAACTACAAACTCATAAGTTTCGCCTCTTGTTAAATATAATGTTGGATTAGAATCAGAAGAAGTTCCATCGCCACTAAAAACATACGCACTAGAACTACTATTTGTAATAGTGAATCGCTTTACAGCTAAAGAGGAAAGAATATCCCAAACGCCCAAAGTTCCATTATATATGAAACCGTTAAACGTATCGCCATCTGAAGGGGTGCTAGGAAAATCCATATATTACTCCGATAACCTTATCATAGTTATTGCTGATTCAATATGCTGCGCTTGAGTACTAGAATACGTAGCATATGTCTGTGCCCAAACAGATCTATTTACAGTTCTGTTATATATAAAAGAAAAAGGAATAGTTACAAACGAAGAAGCATCTCCAGTTCCACTGCTCCAACTGTCAATTGTATATTTAGCCCACTCAGAACGCTCCTGAAGAATAAAAGATACAGAAGATCCTGTATCTGAGCGTTTAACTTTAACAAATCCATTTACAAGCCATTTACCTAAAGGAATGTTATCAATATATCCACCGTAATTAACTCCTCCTTGGGATACCGTATTTGATAAATAGGTTCCTTCACTTATAGAAGTTGGATTCTCTTCTTGAATAGAAAAAGCTGGCAAAGGAACTAAAAAATTTGGATTGCCTGAGGTGCTATATAAATTCTGAGTTGTGGTGCTTCCAAACCATACAAACTTAATATCGTCAAATGATAGCGTTCCAGAGCCATTGGTTTTTAAAAACTGACCTGCTGTTCCATCGGAGGACGGATACGCCAAACTATTTAAACTAGTAGCTGTGAGTCCTCCTACAGTAATATTATTACTTGTTGAATTCCCATTGCTTGTTACAGATGCTAAAGTACCTACGCCTGTTCCCGTTGCTTGAAATTGTTCTAAAACTGGCGAACCAGAAGCCACCCATTGACTAGAGTTGCCATCATTATAATAAATATAAGTAACGCCGTTAGTTTCTGAAAACCATAAATCTCCATCAGCGGGGCTCGATGGAGCAGTTGATGAAGTTGTTATAGTGCTACTGCTCTCTCCATTAACCCAAGCAGTGCCATTATATTTAAGTACTTCACCATTCGCGGCTGTTGTAATAGTAACATCGGAAAGGTCTCCAAGGTTTTCTGAGGTAATGCCTGTAAGATAGCTAGAAAGATCTGGAGGAGTATAAGTAAAGGTTCCTGAGTTATTATAACTAAGTGCGGCAGTGCCAGCAGAGTTGGTAGTTACTGAAAAATCGGTAAGAGCAACTCCTTCCTCCTGTGCAACCCAATCATAGTCTGAGCCAGTATAGCTAAGAACTTCGTTTGCAGAGGCAGTGCCGGTATTAATGTGACTATCTATGTCACTATTAAGAATAGTAGTATTGAGTACCGTTCTTGCCATTATATGCTCTCAGCTAACATCAGACCTAGGGTGACAACGAGCCCTCCAAGAAAGAGTATTGCAGCACCTGCTGCATGAATTATTTTACCTTCAATACGAGCAAGAGTTTCGTCAATTTCTTCAAGACGATTAAATGTAGTTTTCCACCGTTCTTCACACTGTGCATCATGTCGTGACATAAAAATCTCCAGTTCGCGAACTTTATTTTCAAGATTCTCCATTTAGCAGCTTGTCCATCAACTTTCCGTAGTTGCCTTGGCCAAATGGAAGACTACCATCATTTATCTGCACATTATTTTGTGTGCGAATATTAGTAGTTGCTTTTTCAGCATCCGCCTGAGCCTTGATTTCATCCATTCTCATTTTATGAGCCATTTGCAACAGGTCTGCCAAATCTTTATTTGAATACATTCCTGATTCTTGGGCTTCTTCGAGCTTGGATGCAATTATCTCGTCAAGGGCAGAGGCAATATTATTTTTATTGCGAAACCCCATATCAAGATACACAGTGTCAATATACTTTTTAACTTCTCGTTTATTTAAAGCTTCTACAACTTTGTTCTCTGTGACCTGGAGATGCTGGCAAACGCCGCGAATATTCCCAAACTGCAAATATGAATTTGCAATTTCAAGTCCTTCTGGAGAAATTGTAGTTACTTCTTTACTCATATTGTGTATTCTACTTTAAAAGGGTTAAAATGTCAAGGTATATTTTTGCGAGGGTATAAAAAACTCTTATAGAATCAATACTTCTAAGATTGTACCGTCAGGTGGTTCTGGCCACTCTATTTGATTAAGAGTCATTGCGTCAGATTGAATACTAGGCAGATTTCGTAGTTGATTTCTATAATTTCTCCAAGAGGCTTTTACCTGTTCGTCTAAAGGACTATCAACTGCTTGCGTCCAGTCACATATAGCGAGTCTTTTATTTCTTTCCGCTCTTACGGCAGCCCAAAAATCTTCACTATTAAATACCCATGCCTCTGTCTCAGTATTCCAAATATAGCTACGAGTAGGTCGAGGGCCTCTATGAACCCATTGTTCATTTTTTCTATAGTACTCTTCATGAATCTGTAAATTATCTAGTCCTTCCCAACCCTGCGAAGGAATCCAGACTATTTCTTTGGCTGAGGATCCTTGTTGAATTATTCCTTGCTCGGGCAGGTTTGCTCCTGGGGCCGTAGTTACAGATTCGATTACTCCTGTTGCAACATCTACAGTTGCAATATATTTTATTATTAATGACATAAAAAATTATCCTCTTACTGAAGCGATTAGTATACTTCCTGAGTTTGGAATGGAAACAATCCCAAAAATTCCCAAGTTTATTTGACTATCATATGTTATTGAGCTCGAACCAAAATTATAGCAACCCATAGTTCCTCCTCCAAATTGATAATACATGTGTCCTACAGCGACATAAATTCCTGTAGTGCTACTCGACCACATAGATTGATTATGTGTTAACTCTAAACTATCAAAAATATATTGAACATTTACAGAAGAATCCGCGCGTCTAGTTGAAAAAGTTACATTTGAATTAGCATCATAAATTTCAAGTCCATAATTTCCAGAAACTATATTTCCTACCGATGAAGTTTTTCTTGCAATAAAGTATCCAGTATCTTGAGCCGGTACAAAATATTTTTGAGTATAGCCTGTATTGTAGGTCATATTCCCTCGCAATGTTCCAGAATTTACCCTTACAAACAAAAGATCTTCCATATTCATTGTTAGGGTGCTTGAAGCACTAATGGTAGAGGTTCCAGCGACTAAAGTACTACCAGAAAAAGCATAGGGATTTAGTGTTACAGTGACTCCAGAATTAAAATCTGTATCAAAAATTAATTGATTATTACTACCATAAAATTCTAATCCGTATGACATTTTAGTACCTCACTAATTCTACAGTTGCTACTCCCGCTGTAGAAGAGCTTGTATCATTTGCAGCTTTTGTTACTGTTATTCCTCCAAGAGAAGAAGATCTTCGTGTTATAATAGGAGTTGAATAAAGTGCTCCGTCCCAAGTTACTAAAAATCCTGTCACTGTCTTCTCTGAACAATCAAAATTAGTAAACATTGTTTTTGAAGATTGTGAATTTGTATCTATAGAGTCTGAAGCTAAAAAATTTGTTATTCGAGACGAAGCATCAATTATTGTCTGCGTGTCGCCTGAATTGCGTATTAAAAGACCATAAGTTCCTGCACCCCCTCCGGGTGTGGTTGACCCAGTTCCTCCACTTCCAGGATTGGAAGTGTCGACTACAGTTGTGCTGCTCGAAGGAGTTCCTGTAGAAGCACCCGTGCTGTCTGTGGCGGCCAAAGTTAAAGTTGCAGTTTTATTTCCGTCTGCAACATTATCATTTACTATACTAAAAGTTACAGTTGCTGTATTATTCTGAATCGTTGCAGGCGAGGAGTCATTAGTTGTATAGTCTCCTGATTGTAAGCCTGTCAGGGTCCATCCTACTGTTGTTCCATTTGCTACATTTGTTGTAGTTATAGTAAAGGTCAAAGTTTGGCCTTCATTTACAGAATTTGGGGAAGAGACGCTATAAGTAGCTGAAGAAAGTCTTTTAATACTTATTGTTGCTCCATTATTTACAGTTTCCCAAATTCCGTCTCCTCCAGTAGTTGGAGGCCTTCGTCCAGAAAAACTATAAACATATGTACTTCCGGCGGGTGGTAGATCCCCACTTTCAGTAGGAACAAGTTCAAATGTTCCAGAGCCTCCAACAGAAGCAGTAGATACCCACTGACTGGTTGTATCATTAAGAACTCGATACTGAGCATAGGTTCCTCCATTGCTAAAGGGAATATCTATAGTATCAGCACTAGTAGTTCCATAAGATTGAGGTATTTCATATACTCCACTGACTAAATTTAATTGAGTTCCATTTTTATCAGTAGGTGTACCAATTGTAATTGTAGTATCGTTAAGAGCGATATATGGAGCTGTTGAACTAAAAGAATTACTAACTACACTGGCACTTCTTCTAACCCAAAAATAGTAAGTGGTTCCTCTTACAAAAGAGTTACCATTTGAATCAACAGTTATTAGTGTAGGAGAAGCTCCATTAACATCTGTTACCCAATAATTATTCGAAGAGCTTGGTTGAGAGTTAGTTGTACTTCCTATAACTTGTACTGTTCCGCCACTTCCGCCACTCCAAGATATTGTTGGATTTGAATTTGCCGTATTAGTAGATGACCAAGTCACTCCGCTTATTGTGTCCGCGGTAGGAGCTGCAGCTGGATCTGTAATTGTAAAAGTATCAGTTGCATAAATATAATTTAATGAATTAAATGTATTATTAATGTATAACTTTACTGTTGCAGTTTCATTTCCTTCTGTGCTACCATCGGATGTTGGAGTTACACTAAAAGTTCCTGAAGAAGCGGATCCTGAACCTACTTGACCTGTAGAAGTTGAAAAATCTCCGCCGCTTGCTGTAGTAACTTCCCAGTAGATAGGGCCTAAACCATTTGTAGAAGTTACAGTAAAACTTCCAGACTGTCCTTCTTGTATAGAAGTTGGTGCAGTTACAGAATAAGTAGGAAGAGTAGTAGAGCTTGTACCGCTGTATACATATGTGGATCCACCATCTGTTGTTGCTCGGGCTTGAACAGACCAAGTTGTTCCAATCCACTCTGTTCCAACACCTAGATTTTGATTCGAAGTATATCCTGTGGAGTAAGAGCTTTTACTGTTTGGGCCTCCTCCATTTGTACTCCATTGATAAGTAACTGTACCGGAAGTACTACCTGTTGGATTTGAATAAAGTCCAAATCCGTTTGGAATAATTTGTTTTGTAGCACTTACAGAAGGAGGTTGAGCGGAGGGAGCAGTTACTGTATAGCTATTAGAAAGTTTAACACTATTCTGTCCATTAAGATTTGCTGCATAAATGTAAAAAGTGCTTGAACCAGAAGTAGGTAATCCATTTGTAATTGTAGCGGTGGCGCCATCCGTAGAAAACGGCTTGCTTGTAGCAGTGGTAAATGTTCTTGCTATATAACGAGAATCTCCGCCAGTTCGTAAAGCATCTAAGTTAGTCCCGTTCGAAATATTTGAAACATTAAAAACATAGTAAATTGTACCTGCTCCACCTCCTGTCAAACCATTTTGATAGTAGGTGTCACCCGCAGCTAGAGAAATACTAGTGCTGTTTAGACTAATTGTAGTATCTAAGTTTACATTTACTTGAACTCGAGCTCTCCAACCTACAGTACTTCCTCCGTCTGAAGGCTGACACCAAAAGCTCACAAGCCCATCAGTTGTTACACCAGAAACAGTTGCATTAATTGTGGTATTGCTACTTGAATAAGTAGTTCCAGGAAAGCTAAGTGTTCCTCCAGTTTGAGTAGTACCATTTGGAGAGTACCCATAGTTGGCAGTACCAGCACTACTTCCTGTACTTCCGCTGCGAATTGGAATAATTACATTATCACCATAATTTACTGTAACAGTTGTAAACCCGTTCGACCCATTGGTAGCAGAGGGGTAATCTCCAGTAAAAGTAGAGACTGGCTGAAGTATTACAGTACTAGTGGTTACATTCGCCATTTATTAAGTCCAGGGTAACTCTTGGCCTTTTTCTGTAGAATCTGCAAGCTCATTTAGATATTCTTCTACCGCAGAACCTTGTGAAGCGTCAATAGACAACCATAGATCTACTGCCCATTGCTTTGTTATATCGTCAAAAGGAACATAAGTATGTCCTTCTGCAGGCGGAGGAACTTGAAAACAGGTATAATGTACTGGCCCTGCTGAGTGCTTTGCTCTTAGATGTATAAAGTTTACACGCTTTGGATATTCGGAATCTTCATTTGTATACTCTAAACTTTCAATAGTCCAAGTTATCATATTATCCCCACTGAGAGGCCATAGCCAGAGCTATGCCCATATAAGTTAATGAACGTTCTTTTGCGCGATTGGGAGTATTTGGTGTGTTGTCCCGACCACAGTCATACTGATTACTCCATCTCTGGTACACTCGTCCAGAGGGAGACTTTACAATTCGTGGCGGAATTTCGTTGGTAGGTTTAAGTTTAGCCAAGCCCCTCATCCATAGCCCTGTCTTTTTGCTAGCATCATCTCCAAACATATAAGGATGAATATATTGGGGCTTGGGCATAAACTTAAGTCGAGTATTGATACAACCTACTGG
>Ga0102963_1001189_pt1 | contig 11392 bp, 4 predicted proteins | sample SalPon2_C_H2O_MG_2_FD_84522 | JGI IMG/M metagenome (GOLD analysis project Ga0102963, IMG submission 84522) | Salt pond water microbial communities from South San Francisco under conditions of wetland restoration - Salt Pond MetaG SF2_C_H2O_MG | ecosystem: Environmental > Aquatic > Non-marine... | reverse complement strand
TATGATTGTGAAGCGCACAATCAATTCAGTTACAAAGCGTTACGTTGAGCTGTTAAAGCCGTTTGACTTTGGCGACAGCTCCACAACTTGTTTCTTTATTGATAGCGGCTTGGCCTATTCTGGAAGTGCCATATCATCAACGTCCGGCTTGTTTCACTTAGAGGGTCAGAGCGTTAAGATCCTTGCCAACGGTGCCACGCACCCAGACAAAACTGTCAGCTCCGGCGGTATTGCTTTTGACTTCTCTGTGACGTCAGCTGCAATTGGCTTGGGCTACACCAGCGCGATGCAGACGCTGCGCTTGGAAGCGGGATCAGCTGATGGCACAAGCCAAGGCAAACCCAAGCGCATTCACGCGGTTACGCTGCGTTTGGACAAGACCGTTGGTTTGGAAATCGGCACAGACAGTACAAATTTGGACCGTATCTTTTTCCGCGATGATTCAATGAACATGGACACGGCCATACCGCTGTTCACCGGCGACAAAGAAATCGAGTTCCCTGGTGGTTTCGACGATGATGCAAAACTGTACGTGCGTCAGGATCAACCGCTTCCCATGACAATCCTTGCGCTCTTCCCGCGCCTCAACACGTTTGATATCTGATGCTTGAGTTACTTGCTGCCATAGGCATTATCTCCGACATAGCCGGCGGTGTGTCTGCGAAAAATGATGCTGACAAAGCTGCAGCCGCGGCAAAAGAAGTTGGCGAGTTCAATGCCAAAATCATTGAGCGCGATCTTACGATCCTCGAAAACCAGCGCAAAATTATCAACGCTAACGCCAAACTAGATGAGAAGATTGCGCGCCATAAGTTTTCGGGGGTGCAAGGATCTGTTGTCGCTGGCTATGGCGCAGCGGGTATTGATATCGCTTCCGGCACACCCATGCGCGTTCTGCGTCAAAACGCCCGTGAATTTGAGTACGATCTCAAAGTGGCTGACTTCAACAATGCTCTAACAAATTTGCAGATCACGGATACGAAGAGAGGCATTGAGCTCAGCGCTGAACTTTCGCGAATGGAAGGCGGTAACGTGGCTGCAGCATATCAGGCGCAAGGGCGCGCAAGTTTACTCAGCGGGTTTGGCAGTGCGGCGCAACGTAGCTATTCAACAGGGATTTTTGACAAGTCTCGTAATACTACTAGTTCCACAGGGATGTTTCCATAATGAGAATACCGATTTACGAAAGCCGTGGGCAGCTAAGCACTGACACCCCAGGCCGGTCTATCTCCGCGCGCATGTCTTTCCGTGGTGCAGATGCGATTATGCGTCAAGGCGAGGCAACACAGGCAGCTCTTAAAGCAGTTCAAGACTTTGCTGACATGCGTTATGAGATGATCCTCGAAACGCGCTTAAATGAAAAAGACGTCGCAATGCGCGACCAATTGCGCGACATGGCACGGGATCTTATACGAGGCAAAAAACTTAATGCACTCGACGAAATTGATGGTCAACCATCAGAGTTCGAAACAAGAGCCACTGCAGTAAGAGACAAATTAAAAAGAGAATTGGGAACTGACCGGCGCGCTTTAGCAAAATTCGAGCAAAGTTATCAGCTGGCAAGCGCGAACACTAAATGGTCACTCCGTGATAAGTTTGATGATATTATACAAGCAAGACACCAGGTATCAATTAAATCTAAAGCAGATCAAATTATAAATGCCTACTCAAATCCCACTGCTTCATCGGAAGAATTGGGGTTTGATATCGCAGATGTCAGTGCAATGCTGCAAAGATCTGCAGATAAGCAGCTGATCAACCCGGGGCTTGTGGCTGCAATTCCAGACAAAATTCGTGGCCAAGTAGCGGAAAACCTTGTCACTGCATTTGTAGGTCCAGAGCCATTTCGGGCCATTGAGTTGCAACAACTATTGGCTGCATATCAAAATGTTCAAAGAAATCCTAATGATACCGGTGTCGCGGAAAATTTTGCGAATATGTTGTCAGATTTTGACAAAGAGGGAGGGCTTTACACATCTCAAGTTCTGTTAAGCATTCCGCCTGGAGAAGCTCAACAAATTATCGGAAAATCAATTACATTAGCCAATCGCACGCAAAGTCTCATAGATGCTCAAGACAAAGCGCGTAATAAGGTTTTTGAAAAGCAAAACAACCGGATAGAAAGCGCACTTTCTTCAAATGATTTGATGTTGGAAGAAGATAAGACAATTTCTCTCCAAAGGCTTGAGAAGCTAGGCGTTCCCCTGGATAATTTTATGAATGATGCAACCGGTGGGACAATAAGAGAGCGCCTGACGACCAACCAAGATCCTAAAAAATTATCAATAAACGATGTACGCAGCGTTTTAATATCGTACCTGCGCACTGACCCAGCGTTCCAGGCTGATCGTGGAGGGGCAGATAGGTTAGAAAATATTGAAAGAGAAAATGTTAATGTTAAGTCTTTTTCTCAAACAGATGACGTTCAACTCGTTTTTCAAATTGAGGATAAGTTAAGATTAAACGAAGGTTTAATAGACGGCACAACCGTAGGACTTTTACGGTCAAATAAGGCTTCATTAACACGGTCAACGTATGAGCGTTTGTGGGGCGCCATTACTCAAGCAAGTGGAACGTTTGAAAACGCTCTGATTCAAGATCAAAACAGATTGCTCCCACAGATAGACGCAGCTCTTAACTTCTACACACAAGAACGGCAAAGCGGAGCTTTTAGTCCAGATTCCCAAGCAGCTCAACGTGCAGCTGATGATGTTAGAGAAGAGTTCCGAAGAGCTGTTAACAGCGGACAATTTGATCAGTTCCAAGGCCGTGAGCGCATCACAGAAATGCAATCTTTTATTGATGGACTAGTGGCCACACGACAGAGTGAAATGATTACAGAACTTCGTGACGACATGGTGAATGAACTTACGAACACAATCGGAGCATTTGCACAAACCTCAAGGTTTTCTGTTTCTCCTAATGATTTCAATCAGTTTTCCACCAAAGCTCAAACATCAGATGCAATAAATAAACTAAATAACATGATGCCGACCACAATTGATCCAAGCAGAGGCAACATACTTCGCAGTATTGTCCGACGCTATATGAGCCGTATGCCATGAACATAGACACTGATCTCGAAATTCAGCGCTACCAGGAAGCAACTGACATGCTGTCTCATGCGTTTAATCCAGAAGAACTGGTAGGTCTTCCACGTCAGTACAATCCTATGACCAAGCGCAACCTGATTATGCAAGAGTTACAAAGCGGTGGTTATGTCCAAGTGGGTGAAGAAGACTTGCCTCAACCACAAGTTATGAGCACTGCGCCTCAACAGCCAACTGGGCTCACACGTCAGGAAGAAGCACAGAAACTAAGAGAAACATTTCAGAGAAGAGGTCAAACTTTTACACAGGAAGATTTAAAAGCTGCCGGCTTAGGCGATGTGGTGTTTGACGATGTGCCGGACCCAAGGCCACAAGAAGTGGCAACAGAGCAAATACAGAGCGAGGGGCCAGGACAGTTAGAGGCTGACCCAACTATCAGAGATAATTTGCACAACTTCACAAAAGAAGTGTTCATGAATATTGGGGATTATCTTGGCTATATCCCTGGCATACCGACCAACGTAGAATTTCAAAACTTTAAAATTCCAGAACCAATGGCAGAACAGCTCGCAGGTTTTGTGTCAGGCAGAAATAACCTCGGCGTCGGTGCTGGTGATTTTGTTGGCCTGGGTAGTATGACAATTGAAGAAGGCGCAAGAACTTTCGAGGTAGGCGCGCAAAATGACGACAAGTTATTGATGGCGCTCGGCGCCTTGGAATATGGCTTAGGTTTGGCTGAAGCACTGCCAGCGTTTAAACCGTTATCACAAGGTATAAAGGAAGGCTTGCGCATCGTGCGCCAGCGTCTGAACCAGCCAGGTCCAATGCCCACGGTTGGCAGTAATTTTGGCAATGTGTTTGCTCCAAGTGCAACACAAGTACGTGCAGAAGGTGGGTTGCCAATTGATAGTGCAAAAGGTGATGAAAATTTACGTCTTCATCTGCAGAGAATTGAAAAGCTCGCAGAAGGTAAATCGTATCCTGGCGCGCCTAAAAATCCGCGAACAGTTATAAAGGCTCCAGAAGGTTCAAATTTGCCAGACGTTGTTGTGGGCGACATCACTGTGGAAGATTGGCAAAATAGAATTGAAACAGCCATGTCACCAGAACAAATAAACAAAGCTGCGACGTGGTACAAAACTGTGTTCGGAGAATTTCAAAAACAAGCAAATGGAGATCCAGAGGAAATAGCGCGACTGACAGATGCATGGTTTGCTGGTCAGCAAAACTCAAGTCCTGGTCAAACATTAAATGACGTCTTGTTTGTATATGAGCAAATCAAACGCGGCGTGCCAAAAGATCAGCTAAAAGGTAAAGGTCTGCCAAGCGCAAATAAAATTGTAATTGACATACTTACACAGTCCGAGATTACCGGGGGAGCCGGTCAAAAAATAGCAGACTTCCTAGACAGTGGTTATGGAAAAAATGTTCGCTCGATTATGAGTAACAAGCCGGAAGGTGGATCCCCGTTTGTGGTTGATGTTCACACTGCTAGAGATACGGGTCTTGTTGATCAAATATACATCAATCATCTTACCCGTTTAGGTTATGATGTGCCTGACAATCTCAAAATAGATTTTGGTGGTGGTGGAATAAATGGCGCGCCGTATGAAAACCGCGCACTGTTTGGACAGAAATTGACCCGTGAATTGAACGCTAAAAACTGGATGGGTCGTTCGGATTGGGAACCCGCTGAAATTCAAGCTATTGGCTGGATGCAACTATCAGGCATGTATGGAGCTCCAAATGTTGGCGGTGACATTGTTGATGCATTTACACTAAATACGCGTAGAATTTCGATGGAGGTTGATCCTGGGGCAGGGTCACCGTTTGCGGAAAAATTTGGTGAAGATTTTGCAGCTCTACCCTCCGAAGATAAGATAGCTATTAACAATGAGCTAACTGCAAAAGCCATTGAGTTGGTAAATAAACAAACTGGAATTACGCTTGGTTCTAACGTGCACGGCACGGGTGGTTGGGAATTGTTTCAAAATCCATCAACTGTTCAACAAGCTATTGCTTCAAAAGATACAGCTATCAATGCGGCTGCGCGACTTGGCTACCTTCTACAGCAAACAGAGGTTTGGGTTAATTCGTCAAAACCGTTTACAAAAAATCCGCAAAATTTTTCAATTGATATTATTGAAACTAGTGGAGAAAGCTTGCGCGAAAGCGAGCGTTTAACGGAGCTTTTCGAAAACATTATTGAAGCTGAGCCAAATAATTTATTCAGAGGTTATCAGCCTATTATAGTTGATGGCAAGCCAGGTATTCGTATTATTGTTACTAAAGAAGCTATCAGTACAGCGGTTAAAAATAGCCCGTTAAAAAAGGCTGAAATGCTAGAATACATACAGGACTTCGCTCGAAACAAACTTGGTGATATTACTGACTCCTTGAATTTTGATGCTGAAGTAGATATTATGGAAGCAGACCTTACGCAGCTGCGTAATGATTGGACAAAGGATCAGACAGGTGGCGGTTACAAAAGTTACTTTAGTGGACAGTCAGGAAAAAATGCGTCCACAGAAAGCTCCATCTCAACAATACTCAATACTGATGGGGCCGAACTTGAAAAGCTCTTTAGATCAAGAATTGAAGACGCAAAAGCAAGAGGACAACAGTCCTCAATAACAGGCAGTACTGCCTCTAACACGGAGGCGGCTGATGGCAATTGATCCGAACCAAATAGCAACGGAACAAACGCAGCGCGCGGAAATGAACGCAGCTGGTGCGCCTACTGAATTTGCAAAAGGACCAGGGCAAGAGTTTGAGGTGGCTGGCTTGGGTAAGCTGCTAGATCTCTTTGCTAAGCAAGTAACATCATCACGCATACCAAAGATTGATCCCGACTCAGCTCTACCACCCGCAGGTGTAGGCCAAAGAGTCCCGACGCCTGTTGAAGAGGCAGCTGCGCTTGAAAAAGGGACAAAGTCCTACCAGCAAATCCAACGCGCAAATATGCCTAATGTTCTATCACCACCAGGCCAGAAAGAGTTTCAAGATCGGGGGTTCCAGGCTTTCCCTGATGACCGACAATTTATTATTGACGAGGCTGATGACGCGCTGCGCAAAGAAGCAGAAGAGCAAGCGCTCGCAGCAAACAAATTAGCGCAGCAAGCGCTTACAGCTGAACAGAGGGGTTTTGCTCAAGGGTTGAGATCTGGTGAAAACATACCCTTCGTCACATCTGGCCTGGCACCAGAAGCGAAAGCTGATGCAATAATTGACCGCATCAAAAAACATGAGATGGAAATAAAATCACTGGTGGAAGGCGGTGATTTTAATTTTGATTATATCGAAGGTAACCAGGATTTATTCAAAGCACTGACAGCTGTATCTGAAGAGTACGCAGACGAAACAGTAGCGCGTACACGCGGTAAGATCAGCAATGAGCAAACGATAGAAGACGCTGCTATGATCTTAGCTGATGAGATCGGGTTTTCGCGGCGGTTGCTCAAACGCAAGATAGGCGAGGGGGGTCTAACCGCAGCTGAGTTTGTGGCTGGGCGTGAATTGCTTGTGCGTAGTGCTACCAAGCTTATAGAAGCAGCTGAGCTAATCAAAAAAGGCGAAGGTACAGAAGCTTTACGTTTAAGGTTTCGGCGCCAGCTTGCCATACACGCTGGCATACAGCTTCAACTCAAGGGAGCTCAGACAGAAGTTGCGCGGGCTCTGCAGTCTTTTAAAATTACTGTCGGAGGTGAAGAGACAGCCAAGGCTGCAGATCTCGCAGTTCAACGTCTCCTGCAGCAAGGTGGAGGTTCTGAAGTAACAGACGAGTTAGCCAGTACGTTGCTTGAAGTGGCCGCTAAAAATGGACCCGCTGGAATAAATAGGTTTGCCCTCAAAGGTTACCTAGCAAAAACAAAAAATGTTATTCATGAAGCTTACCTTGTAGGTCTTCTTTCGAACCCAGCCACACAAATAAAAAACATCTTAGGCACTGCAACATTTATGCTCTATCAGGTTCCGTCTGAGGTTATGGCTGCGGCTTATGGTGGTGCTTCGCGTTACGGGCGCAGAGCATTGGGCTTTCAAATACCAGATGACCAAGTCGAAGCAGCTGACGCTCTGTTACGCGTTAAAGGCTGGATGGACAGTTACAAAGACGCATGGACAGCGGCAGGTGAAGCATTCCGCACAGAGTTGCCAGGTCAAAAACCATCCAAGCTGGATCTTGAGAATTATGCTGCAATTAGTGCAGATCCAAACTCAGTGCACGGTCGGGCGATAAATGAGCTGGGAAAACGCTTACGCATACCATTTAGATTACTCCTCGGTGCAGATGAGTTTTTCAAAGTCATGGCATCGCGCGGCGAACTCTACACGCGCGTGAATGGCAGATACAATCAGATGCTGCGCGAAGGTAAATCTGAGCAAGAAGCGCTTGATGAAGCTGGTATGTTGTTGCTTGATCCTCGCGCAATAGGCGACGAGATTGATGCTCGAGCTATGTATGAAACCATGCAAACGCGCATTCCTGGTCTTGATAAAGTAACCAGCACAATACAAAGCACATGGTTGGGTCGTTTCGTTTTGCCATTTGCAACCGCGCCCACAAATTCAATGTTGAAATTGATTGAGTTCAGCCCAGCTGGCGCTGCTATTTCTTCAGGAAGACGCGCGTTCGGAAAAATCACTGCAAGACAGCATCAACAAGAAATGGGTCGCGCCATGCTTGGCTCTGGCACAATGTTGATGTTTTCACAGTATGCTGTCGAGGGTCGGATCACAGGCGGGTATCCAAAAGACAAAGATGCCCGTGAAGCTTTACCGCCAGGATGGCAACCTTACAGTATTGTTCTCAAAGGCAAGGATTGGCCGAAAGATCCAAACGGCGAAGACTTACCACTATATAATTTTTACGGGAAACCAAATGGCCCGTTGATTTATGTAAATTACAGCGCTGTTGAACCTCTGGGCGCCATTATGGGGATCTCCGCTGATTACGCACAGAAATCATCTGAGCTGTCTGTTGATGCAGGATTTTTTAATCACGCAGCTGCCGGTCTTGCGGTCACGCTAGACTATTACAAAGAGCTGCCAATGCTCCAAGGTGTTTCTGATATAGTCAAAATACTTGAAGATGGCCGCGTTGAGTTATTCACAAGATCTATTGCAGAACCCGCGTCTCTTATTGGAATACCTTCTCCTCTAAGTTCTTTGCAACGCGCTTTCGCTGACTTAATCGATCCGACACGCACAAGACCACGCAGTGACTTGGAATATTATCCACTTGATCACGCTCTTGCCCGGGGGCCAGACGGTCAATTTCTTAACGGCATTGTGACAGGAATAAATCCACAAACGAATGAACCTTATGATTTAGAGGTAGATCCTGACCTCTTAGCCCAAGTGGGTGTGGCAAAGAACAGCGCGCTTGATAAAGCTTTGGCGGCTGTATCTACTGATATGCGCGCCCTACGCAGCAAAGACAGCATCTTAGGTAATGAGCGTGAATATAATGCGCCACTCTATGACACATTAGGAAACGTGATAAAATCATCAGAACTGTCGATGGCAAACAGACCCATAGCTGCTATGCGTAATCGGCTGCTTGCGTTGCGCATTGAAGAGGGTCAGGTGATAGAAGAGGGCAGCGTAGAAGATGAGCTGATGCGGTTACAATACTTTACTGGCAAATGGCCGCTGACCCACATGACAGACAAAAAGACGATCTCTTACGATGGAGCGTCGGTGCAAATCGGTTTTGGTGTTCAAAGCGATTACACCAATTATGTGAAAAACGTGTTTACGATGAACGAGCCTGGGGTAGGCACGTTAGATTTTAAAGGACATCTCAATGCCCTTATCAACTCAAGTTTGTACCAACAACAGCCGGATGGTAACCGTGTTTCTTTAATTGAAGGGTTAGAGCGTCGGTTCTACAAAAACGCAGTGCAGAGCTTTCTTCTAGATGTTGATGAAACCGGCAAGCCAGCGCACACATCTCAAGCACCACAGATACTTCAAGCGATCCAAGATAAAATCGCAGCTCAGTCTTACGCGAGGTAACCAATGACAGTCTCAAGCTCAACCAACCGTGCCAGTTACTCTGGCAACGGTTCAACAACCGTTTTTGCCTACGGTTTTAAAATCTTTGACCAGGATGATCTGACCGTCATTCTTCGCGCAGCTGATGGAACAGAAACAACACAGACAATTACAACGCACTACACTGTCTCTGGTGTAGGCTCCGTATCAGGCGGGAATGTGACATTTGTAACGGCGCCGGCAAGCGGAGTAACAGTTGTAATACTTCGTGAACAGCCTCTGACACAAGGTCTTGATCTGGTTGCCAATGATCCGTTTCCCTCTGCGAGCTTCGAAGATCAGCTGGATAAATTGACATTTATGGTTCAACAACACGACGAAGAACTTGGTCGTGCAATCAAGGCATCTCGTACAAACACGCTAACAGGATCAGAGTTTACAATCTCTGCGGCTGATCGCGCGAACAAAGTATTTTCGTTTGATAGCTCGGGCGATTTGTCTGTTACGCAAGAGTTAGGCACGTTCAAAGGCGATTGGGCGGCATCAACTGCGTATGTTGAGCGCGATCTTGTTCGTGATAGTAGCGATGGATCTATTTATATTGTTACCTCTGCGCACACATCTAGCGGATCTACGCCGCTTGATACAAATACAAATAGTTCAAAGTATGATGCAATCTTTGATGTTGGCGCAATGATTGCTGGCACTGTCACAATGACAGGAAACCTAACGGTTCAAGGCAATACAACACTAGGAAATGCATCATCTGACAGCATTACTATGACAGGCACAGCTGCTAATCTGCGCATGTCTACAACTAATGTCACTGACATTTTGGACGAGGACACAATGTCCTCTGATAGTGCGACTGCATTGGCAACTCAACAATCGATCAAAGCATATGTTGATAGCCAAGTTGGTGCGAGTGATACACTCACTGAAATTCTAGGTAACGGTAACACCACAAGTGGCGCAAACATCCAAATGACTACAACGGATGAGCTACAATTTAGAGATACAGCATTGAAGATTAGTTCATCTGCTGATGGGCAGTTAGACATTGACGCTGATACTGAGATTGAGATCACTGCACCTACCGTTGATATTAATGCCAGCACAGAAGTAAACATTAGTGCTGATCTATCAGTTGATACTGATACACTGCATGTGGATAGTACAAATGATCGAGTTGGTATAAACACAACAAGCCCTGATAGAGATTTAACAGTTATTGGAACAGGCCACTTTGGTGCAACAACTGCGGGTGTGGCTTTATCTAACAGTGCTAGTGTTGGTGTTATTTATGGCATGACATCAACTGGTGCTTCTTTTACTGACTTGCAGATAACAAGTGTTGGCTCAGCTAGTCATCTTTACTTTGATGCCGATGGAACTATTGGTATTAACAATACAAGCCCCAATGATTGGGTTTCTACAGGCACTAAATTTGTTATAGGTGGCGGCTCTGGTCACAATGGTATGACTATTGCTAGTGGCAGTACATCTGATGGAACTATTTACTTTGCTGATGGCACAACGGGCGATGCTCTTGATGCAGGATATATTAAATACAACCACCAATATGATAGATTATCTTTTGGAACTGCAAGTGCATTAAATGACACAATAAGAATTACAAGCGCAGGGGATGTTGGCATTGGCTTAACTGGCGATCCATCCACTAAGCTGGAGGTAAATGGCACTGTCACGGCTGATGGGCTGACTGTGGATGGCGACGCTACCTTTGGCGACAACGACAAGGCTATCTTTGGCGCAGGTTCAGACCTCAAAATATACCACAATGGCTCAAACTCTATTATTTGGGATGAAGGTGTGGGAAACCTTCAATTAGTCTCTAGCGGTGCTAGTGTTAATATTGTCAAAGCAGGTGGCGAGAATATGGCTACCTTCGCAACCGACGGCGCAGCGACTTTATATTTTGACAACGCAGCCAAGATTGCGACTAGCAGTACGGGAATTTCAGTAACTGGCACTGTCACGGCTGATGGTGTTTCTGTAGATGGCAGTTTGTCTTTAACTAGCACAGCCCCACAGATCACTTTTATAGAAAATGACACCACTGACTTAAACACATTCATAAATAACAGCGGTGGTCAATTCACACTGCGAACAACTAACGATGCGGTAAACACCTTTAAAAAACGATTAGTAGTAGATCACGCTACAGGCGACATCAGCTTCTACGAGGACACAGGCACGACTGCCAAGTTCTTCTGGGATGCGAGTGCGGAGAGTCTGTTGGTGGGTAAGACTGCTTCTGACACGGGTACTAGCGCAGGGTTTGAGGTTAGCTCTGGTACAATTTACCCTACAAGAAGCGGGGC